>Ga0214480_100282_pt1 | contig 25656 bp, 19 predicted proteins | sample M1_20Mar14CPVII9_3_FD_165042 | JGI IMG/M metagenome (GOLD analysis project Ga0214480, IMG submission 165042) | Marine eukaryotic communities from Monterey Bay, California, United States - M1_20Mar14CPVII9sort6BwellE17 | ecosystem: Environmental > Aquatic > Marine > Unclassified | place: USA... | reverse complement strand
CACACACACACAATTAAGGTAAAAAGGAGGTAATAAAAATATAGAGTTTTCTATTAGTGAAAACTGACATTTTGAAGGATACCTTAACCTCACTCACCACATTAATTATGCATCATCTATCTTACAGCCTACGTCGAGTCCTAGCCTATCGCCTTCGAAAGCTCCTCTGAATCCAACTGACGCGCCAACGAGCTCGCCGTCAAAAGCGGTAAGCTTCTGCTGTTTATATTATGTGCTATGTATTATATTGAAATCTTGAGGATACCTTAACAATATTTTACTCTCTACTTTTACATCACTACAGCCGACTTCGAGTCCTAGCCAATCGCCATCGAAAGCTCCTCTGAATCCATTTGAGGCGCCAACGGGATCGCCGTCAAAAGCGGTAAGCTTCTTTTGTGTATATTATGTGCTTGTTTATATTGAAATCTGAGGATGCTCGTTTATATTCAAACTCATACTTAAAGCACTTTCTCACTTAATCTTATCAATTTCTGTTCTATGTCTCACAGCCCTCATCGAATCCAAGTCAATCGCCTTCGAGAAGCCCAAGCAAGGCGCCTACGAAGGAGGTAAGTTGGTTGTTACAACAAAGGAGCATACACTATCCAAGTTAGAATTTGTTTTGTACTCATCATATTATATGCCTCTGTCTCTCACTCCATCTTATTTACTACTACAGCCCACAGCCAATCCTAGTCAATCTCCTTCGCGGAGCCCGAGCAAGGAGCCTTCAACATCGCCCTCAAAGGCGCCGTCTGTCTCTCCATCAGTGAGTGTATACGTGTATGGTGGTACCACCATGTTTGGCTCTGTTCATTTGCTAATCTCATGCCATCTTTCTTAAACTCAGACGAATCCAACTTCGAATCCAAGCAAATCTCCGACGGTATGTATACACAACAATGTATGTTATTATCACCAGTCTTATACTAATCTTTTTCTATTTCTTATGATACTCAGGCAAACCCAACATCAAGTCCTACACCTGAAGATCTAAACTCTATTACTTTTCCACCAACGGTAAGCAAGAAGATATTGAATTTCGTTTGGTCATACTTTGCCATTTACTAACCTCTGCCTTCGATAATCTTTCTCTCTTTCATGATACGCAGACCAGTTCAACATCCAGTCCTACGGTAAGGAGATGGTATAGTTTGTAGTTGATTTGTCGTACATTGCCATATGCTAATCTTAGCTTCCTCTCTCTTCCTTTGATGCTTAGACAACCCCGACATCCAGTCCTACACCACAACCGAGTAAGTGCTGTATCTTATATCTCTCTTTTCATTCTTTGACATATTCCAACAATACTGTATTTGTTTTACTCTGCCTCCGAAATACAGTATTCTCTACCCAGAACTGTGGATTGATTGATGTCGCTCCTTTCCGAACAAATTGTTCTGACAGAGTTTGTTGCTTTAGTAATAAGGACCAGCTTGACTGTATCCCGAACGGTAATTCTTGTGGAGCAGGACCTGCCTCGAATGATGCATGTGTTGCTGCTGATGTCGGCGGTTGCAACCTTTTCACACAATATTGTTGCAAAGCCGTAGGTCAAAGCAATGCTCAGTTGACATGTACGCCATATGGTGATGAGTGTTCTACGACTGGATACACTGCCATTCTTAATCCCAACGGGAACATTGACGTAGTGGCGTACAGTCCTCCCACTGCAGCTGCTGTAGCTTCAGTGGTTCCATTTGATTTTGAATCAGCAGCTGCTACCAAGACTGACTCGAATGATATGATGATGAGCAATAATGGCTTGGGACTATCACCAACATACTATCCAACGTACTATCCAACATATACAGAGGATGGTAATGCAAATAATGTTGCACTATCACAGAGCCAAATGATGAGTAACTTGGATGAATCATCAGCCATCCGCTCTGTGGGTATTGGCAGTTACTTTGCATCCTCTCTAGTTGTGATCATTTTGGGACTCTATGTTTATGGTTTGTAAGTTTGAAGAAGACAGGAGAGGAAGATAAAATGTAATTTGGTCGTATTGTATGCGTTGAAGAAAGAACAGTGTGTGTTTTGGGAAGAAGTAGAGCCTTGTGTATCAGTGTTAACTCTTCCTCCCAAATGAGTGTATCAGTGTAAGAGAAAGAACCGCAATGAAATATATGTTATAGTTTGAAGCAATCCAATCTCAAACAGAGAAGAAAGAAAAAGATTATTGCAAGTGTTTATTAATGTGGTTGATCTGCCTTAAGAGATCAACCCTCCAAAGTGTCAAGGCCCAGAGAGGAGGCTCCATGTGTGCACGTGCACAACTATATGTCTTAATCTCTATTCTGATGGAACAACTTAAAGATAAAAACCAATCGAATAGAATTATTCCACATTATTGTATCTATTCACTTTACTCTTAGCATTAAACACTAGGTAGAGGTCGATTCATACATTGAGAGAAGTAGATACTTCTACTATGAGATCTCTAACTATTATGTTCAAAATCAAGCTTAGTTTAAATATGTACAGTTGCAATACAAATGAGGACTCTTTCACTGCTTGTAATCAATCTCTTTATATCTTGACGGATCCTTCCAACATGTACAATATGCTGTGATGAAGCCGTTTGATAAACTTTCTTGACGGGGCTCTATTTTTCACAATGTACAAACATATTATACAAAGACTTGTAGCTTGGTGTTTCCACGTTCAACATGAAAATTGGAGGGATTATTCTTGTTTTAGTCTCCACTTACACACTGCTGGCCTTTGTCTACTACTGCCTCCTCAACATATAGATGGGAATACACACAGAGGCTCCTGAGGACTTCCTACGCTGCCGTGAGCAGCCACATATTGACCTGGAAGATGCGCGTTTGACGGTTTATGAAGATGAAGAAAGAGGAGATAGTAACTTATGTTAGTACATGTGGTTAAAAGACAATCAAATAAAGGTAACTAAGTTCAAATGAAGTAGCCAAATCATCAAGACTTCATATTGAACACATGAAATCATATTATGATAAAACAATACTGACGCGGACTTTCATGACCAGGAACAATAACCTTGCGCTTGGATAAGGAGAAACCTGTCAAACTTGCCAATTGATTCTCGATGTGTTTTTGATATTCAAGAACAAACGGTTCTCCAGCGAGCATGGGCTTTGCAGGCTCATAAGTCGGACAAATATCTACAATTGCCAACTGCCCTCCCTTGCGAAGTAGACGCCTTGCTTCATTGATAATCTTCGTCCTACCTCCCACTGACGATAAAAGGACAAGGGGAAGAAATCAAGGTGTGAGCTAAACCAAATTAATCATAACACAAAGAGTTTGTTCAGAATAATTAGACCCAAACTACTCACTCGGAACTTCATGGAACCCGTACATGACTGTAACCAAATCAAACGAAAGCTTGGGAAGTTTGGTATTCTCTGCATTGGCTAGACGATAGGATGCTTGAGTAGGAGTAGTACGGCTAGATGGGTATGGGTTTGTATCAATCACAGACATGGCCTCGGAGACGAGGTCATATTCATCCTTGAACCAATTCTCGATAGCATGAATGCCCTTTGACATGACGGAACGGATCGCTTGTTCATGTGATGAGATCGCTTGAGCCATTGAAATCATCTCCTTGCTTGTATCAACTCTGTGGTGATTGATGAATCAAAAGTAATAGAGATGTAATGTTAGAATTAGCAGCTAAGGACGAGTAGGTATGAATACACGGCACTACTCAATATATGATACACTTACCCAACGACCAATTCACCATCATGAAACGCCGATTCCAAAGCACGAGTAGACATACCAACACCACAACATAAATCAACTACACGGGCACCAGTCTTGTTAACTTTGGCACGTAATTCATTTGCAATATTCTTTCGTACGTCCACACCTAGTTTAATTTGAACCAAAAGTTATAAAGTTGTGTTAGGAACTGGAATGGATAGAAAGACAGATAGATAAACCGATGGCAATTACTCACCTTCATATGCCTTCTCATCAATAAGTTTGGTTGCCAATGGTGCCATGGCGGCATGAAATCCACCGCCTAAACCAACGTTACCAAAGGTATGAATATCAGGACGATCCCAATAATCAACCTTGCATGGAACTTCCAAACCCAATAATTCATTCCTCAATGGAGGGACTTCAACGACCAATCCATTACCCGTCGTATCCTGAATGGGTTTCACCTCGGTAAGGAGGGCATTCTCTACAGACTGTTTCATAAGATCATTATTCTTCGTATCTGGTCCACCAACCTTGAATGCTTGTGCATCAAAAGAAAGGTTGGTTGCAATTGCTAGGACAATGGTGAGTGTTGTTGATGATAGTCTCATGATTTGCATGTATAGGTTTGTGCTAAATTAATATAGAATGGATATAAGTGAAGAACCACGGATAGAGTAGGATTAGTAAATATTGATTTGATATTAGAAAGAAAGACGTTATATCATCTTGGTCCACCACATTAAACTTCGTGTCATGTTGTCAATGAGAGGTGTCAATAATTATTAATGCCCAACTTTATCATTGCAAAAAAAAAATAACACGGCCTGCTGCATTTGTATACCCTCGCGTAGTTGCAATTTAATTGTCTATATTCTGCTATCATTCATTGCAACTGTCATTTTTTATTGCAATAACGTTACACCACAAAATCATTGCCAATCAATCAAATCATTGGCCACTGCCGCTATCGACAATAAATTAAACTCTCCTCACCTTCTTATTAATGCAATTATCTGCCGCCGCTAATGCTGACTGTATATTGTGTTCTGATTATATATAATGAACAGGTGGCTACTCCTACTTTCCAATGACAAGCAATGCTGATTAATCGAAAGAATTTTTGTTGATTTGTGTGTTGTGGTGTTGTGAGAATTCTGCTGAACCACTCATCTCTGTGTCATGCAAAAAAGAACTTTTGACACTCCTCCGATCCACTTCGGCGTCAACCTGTGACTTCGGCATTACCATCACGTTTCCATCACGGGGTATCCTCTTGTTGAAGAAGATCTTTGTATTGATTTGCAACTTCTTTGCTTGCGTGGTGATACTGATGGCTGCTATTGAGAGGCGGTGGTGTAGACCGAACAGCGGCGTGTAATAATATATTGCAATGTAGCTGTGGGTAGAGATACAGGCGATCGGAGGAGAGGAGATGGCGATGTGGGCTAAGCATAATATGATCAACCTTCATATGATGTGTGTACCTAAGTCACTTGGGATCGTCGTTGTCTATCCTCCATTGCAACTGAAGCAGTTGCGACCTGGGCGGCGTCATTTAATCCATTATCGACGTTCGGTATTGTATCATTGGAGGTGGGCGGGGAGATGTGCTTATGATGTGGGCTGGGCTCATCAAAAATCATTGCGTCACTGATGTGGTTTAAGTCTGCTGCTCGTCGTCGTTGGCTGGGCGGCCACGCGCTGGAGCGCTCACTTGCCTTTAATTATTACATCGATAACTTTTGTGTAGATCGTCGGTGGATATTGGCTCTGTGTAGAGGAGCCACACCTAGTACAATATCCTCTTTCAGTTGTCGATCGATGAAAAAGTAAATGAGAGCATGCATTATTGTTATTGGGAGTCTTTGATGGGAGGGGGGAGTGTCGATTCCGGGGGCATACCCCCCATAAATCCCCCGGTGAGTAAGGGGGCACAATTTGGATACAAATATGGACATTTGTACCCATATAAACATCATTTGTACCCTCTACTTTCCGGGGGGCACCCCCCGGCCCCCTATGGGCCAATCCCTACTGCTTGCTGCTACTATATGATGTAGTATTAGGTACTTCTCTTGATAATATATAAAATCGCCCTCTAATCATGCCCGTGTTTATAAATAATGTAGATGATTATCTCGGTCCTAGTCAGGCATGCGTCAATCCTCTCTTTGCTGCACCGCCACCAAAGAAGAAGGATACAAATCAAACAAATGCACATCTTGTGCGTAAAGATGACAAAGCCACTGTACCAATCAATACCACACACAGTACATCAACAGCAACACAAAAAGTTGTACAGAATAGACGTATACGTCAACGTCGTAAACCTCGTATAATAAAATGCGAAGACGATGATAACAAAACAGCTGCTACTATATCCAAACAACCAGCAATCCGGTTAGACAATGATAATGAAAGTACAGCTCCTACAAATGTTATAGATACTACTACCACTAAACATATACAACAGACACAGACTACACAAACAATAAAAAAGAAGGCAACAGTATCATTATCAGATTGTTTATCATGTTCAGGATGTGTCACTTCCGCGGAGGCTGTTTTATTAGACCATCATTCCATTGATAAGTTGCGTGAGATTGTTGTTGCTAATAATGATAGTCAGCTAAAGAAGAAGGAAAGAAGGAGAAAGATTGCATTTACAATTTCTTCAGCATCATTAGCTGATTTGTATAGACATTTATATCTTGAGAATGATATGAGTAGTGCTGAATCTTCAAATGACATGACAGACGAAAGTCTACCAGCAACATTATCTTCAGCTACCAAGGAGTTACCAACACGTCAAGAGTTTTTATCAAACATTACATCATTTCTACAATCTGAATTCAATGCAACTATAGTAGTCGATGGCATATTAGCACAACACATATCATTAATTGAATCTGCATCTGAATTTTGTTACAGATTTAAAAAGACTAAACAATCTTCTAAAGAAGGAGATAGCAAGATAGAACTAGACGAAGAAGTAACATCAAAGAAGAAGCATGCTATTGATGATAGTATGCCATCAGTGGCATTATCATCTACAAAGACTAGGTATATCAATAAGCAGCTATCTAATGATGACAGTATTATGAAAGATGATGATGATGATGATACCTTGATGGAAATAACTACACTAAGTCATTTACCCGGCCGGATAATTGAAGAAGATCAAAGCGAGGTTGTTTCATCATCATCAAATACAGCAGCAGCATTACCACCGATACAATCGACATCACTACCAATGCTTGCATCATCATGTCCAGGATTTGTTTGCTTAGTTGAAAAGACTGCACCGAATGTAGTGCCCTTGTTATCTTCTGCTAAAAGTCCCATGACTGTTGCCGGGATATTACTCAAAAGTAACACTGATGATGCTTCAGATGGTGATGTATATCATGTTTCAATTATGCCATGTCATGATAAAAAGTTGGAAGCTGGACGGGGCGACTTTGTTTGGGAGAGACAAACTCTTCTTCAAGTATCGAGTATGAAATCAAAATCAACACCAGATGATGGAAAAGAAACTGAAGATACTGTAAATGAAGTTGATCTTGTCTTGACTACCGGGGAGCTATTGGAGATTGTAAATGATGTTGTGGCCAAGCAGCATACTGTAGAAGGATATACTCCTTCTACCAGTGACATTCAAACCTTTTTGTCCACTAATAATGAGACACGTGCACTTGCAACAGCCGTTGCATCATCCAACAATACAATCACACTAAATGAGATGAACAATCTTGAATTGGACACAGGAGTTCATGGATCAGGGTCATATGCAGATTATATATTCCGTCATTCCGCACAAGAATTATTTAGTCATACGATACCATCCGATAAACCACTACCCTGGAAAAGTTCCTCTTCGACATATACCGCTACCTCTACTGCTGTTAAGACTACTGGGGTAATACGTAGACGTAGAAGAAGACAGGAAACTACAGATTTGAGAGAAGTAACGCTGTATGAACATGGTGATGGATCATACTCATGTGATGATAAGTCGATTGATGATGAAAGTGGTTGTATTATCAGCTCTAAACCTGTTCTGCGATTTGCAACGGCATATGGTTTCAAGAATGTACAACTAATCCTTCAGAGTTTATCCAAGACGACAGAATCAATTTCATCATCAACCAGATATGATTATGTCGAAGTCATGGCATGTCCATCAGGCTGTAGCAACGGAGGAGGCCAAATTGGTACCAATGGTAATCGAGAGACCCCAAAAGAGACAAAAGAACGTGTTAGAAAGACAGTCTCTGCAGTGCCAATAATACATCCCAATACGAGTAATTGTGGTAAATCCCTTGCAGAGTCACTTTGTTGTAATTGTAATGATCAGCAGCAGGGTTTGTTCAATGATTCAATCCTCAAAAGTAAATGTTTTGATAAGAAGTCAAGACAATTATTTCATACTCGATTCCATGTAGTTCCCAAGTTGGAGTTATCAACTGGTGCCACTGCTGGTGTTGCAGTTAATGATACGCAGTGGTAACTCATTAACTAAAGTGGATATATACCATCTTATCCTAAATATTAGACATTAGACTTTAGATAAGGCCGAGGGGTACCAATACTATTATTTAGCTCTATCCTCTAAATATATCAATACCGTGTCACGATATCAAAACAATAACAAGTACCCCACGCCATTATAACCAAATCAGGCCACCCAGATCCATCTCCCATCTTCCTCTAATACTCATTCCCAACTTACTTTTTATGCCTTGGCATTCCTGGCAGCCCTCCTATCTGCACGACTAGTAGCATGATAACCACTACTAATATTGGCAACACTTCTACTACTACCACAATCATGACACTTGCAAAAGTTCAACCGGGTAGCAGGATCCCTAGTTAATTCCGTATTAGGTGAACGGCACATCTCGCAGGTAACATAACTAACAATATACTTCCTCAATAAACTTTCAATATACTTGGGTACATATTTACCACGGATTACCAATCGTTGATTACCATCAATACTACCCTCGGTACCCAATTCCGCCATGAAGAATTGGAATACATGCTGGGGAGGACGTTGCATCATTGTACAAATCTCCTGAAAGTTCACCCATAATGTCTTCTTGGTACCCACACGTGTTAGTTGGGGTGGTTTCATCGTACGGCGTTTCTTTTCAATTAAATCTGGATTCTGAGCATGTAGTATGTTCATTACACGATCTAACATATCCTCATAAGTATAATCTGCCTTACGATCATACATATCCTCCTCTTCACCGTGTGCTGTTTCAAGTTCAAGGATTAGACGTCGCTGTTCAGCAAATTTGGCATCATTATCAACATCATTTGCGGCGGTATCACCGGATGATTCCTTATCTTTCTTATCCTTCTTTTTCTTCTTCTTTTTCTTCTTGCTCAGATCGAGCATAGCAGCCAACTCGGCTTCATCTTCGGCGCTCATATTGATACACAAGTTGTTAAGAAGTTGCCTCAATAGTTGCAAATTGCAAAAAATATGTGATGATCAGAGTTTTCATTGTGAGAAGTACTTTTCGTTATATTCTTACACATGGAATATGAATTTGAAAAATGCTAAAACTTGCCTCGACGAGACAATGGTAGGTACGATATGTAGTCGAATAGTAAGGATGCATGTTGAATACCTCATCATATATCTAGTATGTAGAAGCAGCGCATGAAGGAAGACAAAGGTAATCATATATTATGTAAATGAAGGATACCAATGAGGGTATCCTCATTGTTGGACGGATGGCATATGAACCATTGATCATTCTTTTTAACAACAAAGTTATGTTATGATATACAGTATAGTAAAAAGGTGGCCACCTACGCAACACCGCATGCCCGAATGCTTCCTCTAAACTATATGCAACCAAGTCAACACAAATCTGCTTAATTTTCTTTCACACCAATTTCCCAAATGATAATGCTGCCAAAACAACATTACAAAATGAACCAAACGATCATGTTGATAAAGACAACATTTACATTTGCTTCTTCGAAAGGAAGTCAGTGTGCTCCTGGAAGGGAGTGGCCGATAGGGCATTCTCCTTCCAAAGATCAGGTTCCAAGTATCCATAAGTGTTACGAAGAGCAAAGAACAATGCCTTGATGAAGTTACCCATGGTACGTGTGTGACCACGAGAGGAGGTGTAACAATCTTGTACACCAGCCATGGTCAACAAACGCTTACCGGCAGGTGAAGAAACCAAACCAGTACCACGAGGAGCGGGGATCAAACGAACACGAACTGATCCACACTTGCCAGTAACCTTGGTGGGCACGGTGTGTGGCATACCACTCTTACGTCCCCAGAAACCACGACGGACGGGTGCAACATTCAACTTGGCAGAAAGGATGGCACCACGAATGGCGGTGGCAACCTCAGAGGAACACTTAACACCTAGACCAATGTGTCCAGAACAATCACCGACGGCAACGAATGCCTTGAATCGAGTAGTCTGACCAGCAGAACTTTGCTTCTGAACAGGCATGATCTTCATAACCTCATCTTGTAACTTGTCTTTTAAGAAGTAGTCGATAATCTCGGCCTCCTTAACAGGGATGGAGAAAAGGAAGATCTCCTCGATGGAGCCAATCTTTCCCTCCTTGACAAGACGTCCAAGCTTGGTCTTAGGTACCCAAACATTTTCGTCACGTCCACCTCCTCGGCCGCGTCCACGGCCTCTACCGCGATCACCACCTCTTCCACGTCCACGGCCTCTACCGCGTCCAAAACCTCCACGTTCTTCAGACATGATGTATGTTTTTTTAGTTATTTATGAACAAACTAAAAGAGATGTTGATAGAGAGATATTGATGGTCAGAAAAAATGATGAACATTATGAACACTTATACACATAATCTAGAGCATAAAGAGGTGAAGAGGACGATGTCTTTATCTCCTAAGTGATAGTAGCAACAACGACTTACTTCTACCGGGCTGCACAGGGGTTCATATCAAAAATGGGCTGCAGATTGTGAGGTTACTTTGTTGCAAAATAGGTAAGGTTGGTTACAAATGTAATATTTTGGGCAAGTAATAGATTAAGCGATCACCATATAGTGAGAACCGTCATTTTACTCATGCTACCTTAATTTTTCTACTGCTTTCTTATGCCAGAACTTCTAATAGCAAAGCTCCAAACCATTTAGTGAAGTTGCTAATGTGCCGAAAGAACAATTTGATTTGATTTGTCTCGAGGATATCTGCTTTTTGAATTGAATTTGCCGCCGACATACCACAAGTGGTAAGTGCATATCAGTGAAAATCTTTCACATGATACAAATCTATATCTTTTCGTTTCGTTGATGGCTATCACCTACTTACATCATACAATTCTTTGCATCATCTCACAAACTATACCACTCCTTATGTATAGCACTCGGTGTTTAGTATAGTGCATATTAAGCCACTGACAACTCCGATATCAATAGTTTGGTAAGAGCATATCATGTGTGCATATCATGTGCATATAATTAATCTCAGAGTTTTGAAAGTATATTTGTATAGATTTGTACTCATGCATTCTATTATCACACATTGTCACACAATGTGTAGGTTGTATCATTTATCCGCACCAGCATATAGCACATAATCACTGCAATGAACAATACATCTTATGCCCCGGCACCTCCTGCCGAGGATCCACCGCCGCATCAGGGTCAACAACATAATGCACAAGCGGCTGCAGCTCAACTTGCTCTTATGCAACAGCTACAACAACCCCAAGAACAACAGCAAATTGTACCCAATTATACGCCCTCAAGCAATATCTTCAACCAAGGTGTAGTGCCGGTTGCTAATACTACTGCAATGAATATGAACATTCAACAACAGCAGAATCAAAGTAATAACAATCCTCCTCCTCCTTCCCCCAATCTCTCAACAACTACCACTCCACAGCAGCAACAGCAGCAGCAATCCATCCAATCATTCCCCTGTACAATCTGCAAATATCCAAATTGCGATATACAAATAGTAGGATGTAACTGTCTCCTCCATGTACGATGTTGTCCAATACCAATACGAACGTGTCCAAATCCACAATGCTTTATTTCAAACCAACAAAACACTGTAGCATGTCAATTGGAATTACTACCGATGGAATTTACAGAATTAGATGAAGCACGACGTCTATCGGACATTGCGGATAAGGCAACAGCAAAGGCTAAAGAGAAGAGTCGAGCACGGAAGAAGGCCAAGTTGGAAGGTGGATCATCAATTATGAGTAATGCTTCTGGGATTGTTGATGCCATGATGAATGATACTGTGAGTAACATCTTGTGTATATATCTTTATTTCTGTGTGTGCCTACTTTACCCTGCTTCTAGCTAATGCATATCATATCTTTTCCCGTCCATAATATCAATATCATATGTATTTCAGCCTCAGCCACAAGCACCCAATAGTTCCGACTTGCGTACTGGACGATGGACAACAGAGGAAACTGCCTACTGTGATAAGCTTATACAAAAGTTCATGGCAGGTCGTCTTCCATTACCCGAGGGTATTAAGCTCAATGAGTTCTTATCCAACATGCTCAAGTCGAAACAATCAAGATTAACAAAGAAGATGAAGAATGCCAAGTTAAGTAGTAAAACATTCAAACGTACCACGGGATACTTAACAGACGCGATTGAGGGAAGTGAGTTTAGTGAAAGTGAAAATGCCTTCTTCAACTCATTAAATAATACCTTAGATCGGAGTGAGATTAAGTTTCACATGCAGAAAGAGTGGAGAGAGACATTTAGTACATATTGTGTCTCATACGGTCAACCCTTGAATGTTGATAGATGGTTAGAATCTGTTGAAGAGATGGAAAGACGTGTAAATAGAGCCAAGGATGCTGAACGGAGTATACGACGGAAAATGATGATGGGTAATGCAATGAGACAGGATTTACAGAACCCTGATAGAGGTGTAGTGATTTTGAATGATAAACCTTCGCCACAACAACAACAAAATCAACAGCAATCTACGAATGGCCAAATGTTTCACAACCCAAATGCCAACGTTTCTTCTACACCCATGATGATGCACACTAATAATAACTTAATGCAACCAACCAATGCAACAACAATTGATGATGATAATGCACAATCTCAAAGTATGGGGTCGCCATTTCTACACAGAATTATGCTTTATATACAACGCAACCATATCCCATTTGAATATATTGATGCATGGGTACCATCATTTGTTCCCGATGCATCAGCAGCAGAGACGGCTCCATCAGAAAGTAGTTCAGTGGCAGGATCTGATACTGGCAAACAAATAGAAGAAAAGACCAAGTGTCGATTATGCTTTGCTGGTTCAACAGTGGCAAAACAAGTTATTGTGGGAGATAATGCCGCCGGTAAAACAAGACGAGCGGTACCAATGTCTGCTGATGAGCAATTTAATCTCTCGGCATTTGGAGACTATTCTGAAAGTTTCTCTTTCGATGTTGGATGTGGATTACCAGGAAGAGTTTATCACATGGGAGTTCCAACATGGGAACAGAGTGTTCATAACGCTCCTTTACATCACTTTGAGAGGGTAGGTGGGGCACAACAATGGGGAATAAAGACTGTCGTTGGCATCCCTGTCCCATCTCCTAATGTAGGAAGGGTAGTGGTTGTATTATATTCAAGGCATGATCGGAGTAAGGATCATGATTTGGTTATTAGACTAACTGAAGAGTTTTCTCGGTTACTACCTAGCCCGAAATGGAAATTGATTGTCGATATCGGGCGTCAACCACAGACTGCAGCTCAGCAGCAAGCACAGAAAGCACTTTCCCCAGAAAATGCAGCTGCTCTAACATCTGAGGTTATATCAATATTTGGAGAGAACATGCCCTCAAATCAAAATGATCCAGCGTTTGCCTATCTTCAAGGATTCATGTCATTACGTCTTCTTTTACTACGACCGTCGAGATCAGAGACTGAACAAGATGTCGTTAATACGATATTGAGCTCATACTCAAGTTACAAGGATGGTGGAAGGACACGACCTGATATTGCGCTCATGCTTGCCAGAGATTTCATCTTCTTACAGGAATCGAAACAACAAACACAGCAACCTGTACAAGTACATCAGCCAATTCAACATCAGCAACAGTTTGTACAGCAGCAGCAGTCCTATACAAATACATCTCAGATGCCTCCTCCTTCATCGCCATTTGGATTGGCAGCTGCTGCTTCTGTTATGCAGCAACAGCCGGTTCAACAATATCAACAAGTCAATCAAGAACAATACCAGAATTCAACAGAAGATCATGATGCCATTGCAGCAAGCTTACTGGGTGAGTTAGGTGCTACTGATATGGTTGACCTGGTTGTCAATAATGGTGATGAACAGCAACAACAAATGACGACGACCTAATTTTGGAGATGTGGATAGTACGAAGCAAAATGATTCTTAGGTATTGTATTATACATCAAAACATACAATATTGTCGATAAGCTGTTATGTTAGTAACTGTATTAAAGAGTCACCGTAACAACTCCATCTGTCCAACAGCTAACGCTCGGCTCTTTTTCTTGAAGGTCTAGACAGCATTTGCGATAGTCGACAAAGTTCTTCTCCACTATATCCTATATCCTGTGCCATCAATATGATATTAACATGATTACTTCTATATACTCGACCCAGACCAATGGCGGGAGGGTATAGCAACTTCTCTATTCCGACACATCTGTAAAGATCATCTTCATTAACATCTTGCTTATGAACTTTCCTCTTAAGTTTAAGGTATCTCACATCTCTTAACATGTCCTGTTTGAACTGAGATTTCTCCTTTATAGAATACCATTTATCAAATGTTTGTTGTTCTTCTTCATGTATAGTAAGTTGGCTTGTTGAGGATGAAAATCGAGTATGTGCTCGAGTGGAACTGGAGGATATGATGTTGCTCATTGTTTTAATCCTAGATATCTGATCACCTGTAAAGAAATGATCAATGCTAGTGATGATGATGATGATGAGAGATAGAGTCAGCAACTATGGCAAAGTTGAATGCCCACTATCTTGGTCAAGATGTAGTTTGTCTGTGGAATGTCATATTTCAGCATGCCCTTCTTCTCTCCCTTCATATTTTCGTGGACTTATAGGGTATCCTTCAAACAGAGTTTTCCATTATTGACATGAAAACTAATGTTGCAATTGCAATATGCAATAAGAATCTACCTATTGATTGCAATAAGCAAGGAACATACCATACTATCGTTGGATGAGAAGTACAGACGACGATATTTGGATGATTTAGAAGTGATTGCCGACGGTATATAAGTAACCTATCAAGTATAAATTAAAGGATACCGCGAGAGTACCATTGTATGTTATCTTTAGTTGATTGAAAGTTGTTCAGTGATGTCAGTAGTGAAGAATGTACTGATTGTCCTGTCCTACTAAATGAATTATGGATTAGATCGTTCTCATATCTATCGGAGAAGGATCTATTAGCACTTGGTCAAGTTAGCCGTAACTTTCTAATAATATCATCAACAGATGACTTGTGGAAGGTAATCTGCAATCGCAGATGGAAGGGTAAACAAAATGTTAAACGTTTTATGAAGAAGGAAGGCGGAGAAGGGATTAATGATGGAAGGGTGACATACTGCACTGATTTTATAAAACAGTTGTATACATCATCTACATTACCTGCTCTATTTGTTAGACATGCTCCAAAATTTATCACAATAGAGGCTCTAATAGAGGGGGGGTTTATTGAATTACCAGCTATAAATATGGATTCATTGATGCATACACCAACTTCATGGAAAGAGTCTTATATCATGGCAGAGATTGATTCTAAGCGTACAAAAATGTCAAAAGAAGAGCTTGTGCACTTCAAATGGAAGCTTATATATGATGGAAGGCCTAGTGTAAATGGACTTCGTCAGTTCAATGCTGATGGCACATATCATTCTCCGTATATGGGGTTAACCAACTGGGAATTAGAAGGTAATATCTTTAGTTTTGCTGGAAGCACACTTTTTGTTGAAAGAGATGCCAATACTTGGGGTTGGATTATTGGCAAGAATGAAAGAACAATGTATCGAAGTGTAGATGAGAATGACATTGAAGTGATAGGTGTTGAAAAAAGCTTGGAAGATTTGTATAGAAGAATAGCCTAACTTAATTATTCTATTATCAATACAATAGTTATATAAGCAATCATACATATAGCCTACCTATACAGATAACTCTCTTACCCTATCGCGTTTTCCAACTCCATCATAAACTCATCCACATCTTCCTCGTATGGATCGTGTCCACTCCCCTCCATCCTAATCAATTTGATATTCGGATAATCAATCTTTAATTTCTCGGCAACATTTCCCTCAATCCGAACAACTTTATCATTCGATCCATATACGATGATAACCCGAGTATCTTTCAAATTTGCAACCTCTGCCAACAATTCCTCATCATCCAACATATGCTGAGAAGGAATCGGAGACGACAGGATACGTGCTCTTGTAAAGTTGATCAATCCTTCTTCCCATCCTTGCCCTATCGATGGCCATTGGAACCGTAGCACGTCACTATCGGAAAGTTTATTGACATTACCCCATGCTAATGCCAACCCTTTTCTCCAAAAGTCTTTCGATCCCCCCACCAGTCGTCTTAGTCCATATTGAAAGGGATAATCTACAAATATCTTTCTCCATGCAAGCCAAGCTCTAGTGGTTAACTTTCGTAAGAAAGAGGTCTTCATATTCTTTCCTCTGCTTTTTCTAGTACTGCTTGATGATACGATTGCCTTCCTTGAAGGCAATGTAGCACCCTCCAACGCTGGTGCAACTAATACAACGAGATTAGGCTTCACATTCATCTCAGGATGCTTGGCATAGTACAATGCCTGTAGCAAAGTTGACTTACTCCCCATTGAATGACCAAACAGTGCAACGACTGATTCTCTTGATACTGAACCATCTTGAGACTCTTGCTCAGCAAGCACATCTTTCAACAGAGCAAGTCCGATACCAACATTATTTTCAAAACCATATTGATACAATCCTCCATCAACATTGGCATTTGGTCGATCGGTGAAACCAAAGCCTGGTGCATCATGTGCAACACCTATACATTTTGAACTGCCAATCTTCTGTACTAGTGATGGTAATACTGGTAGCCATGACAATGAGGATGCACCAAAGCCATGATGGAGGTAGATACCATCATACTTCTTGTATTTACTTGAGCTTGTATCATCAGTCAGCTGATGCTGTTGCTTGTATTGAATGGAATGTACACCAATTGAAGAAGGAGTAGACCGTTTGGTAGTATCGTCGTCATCATTCCAAGAAGTAGATGTTGCCAAAACTTCTTTGGTAGGTGATGACACCGGTACAGGTTGTACTTGTGTATATCTAGACAATCTACTAGGCAATTCATCATTCTCAATTAAATACTGTGTAGTAACTCTTGATGGCATATAAAATACTTCTTGTATAGATAACTTGGCAATATTTGATAACAATGCAGTACGTAATAGGAATGATATTGCCTTTGGTAACTCAATTGACATTACTACTTCCATTGATTTTAACAATTGTTTGAATAACCATTTATGTAACGAGATTGATTTTAGAAATGTTGATAATCCAACCCTACCAACTATTGATGCTGATATAATTGCAATTAGTAATTGTACGATGATTGGTATTGGTTGATATGTTGGATGTAAGTTACTTGGTATGTTGTATAAATTTGGTTCATCTTGTCGAGCAACTCTTTGCAGCTTCTTCTTATCTTGTTGATGATATGATGAAGATGATTGATCGCCACCACGAAGGAATGAATCATCTTCTAATGGAATTGATGAACCTATACTACTAGCACTAGTCGAGATGGAAGTACTCTGACGCTGTAGAAGTAGCGAAGGAGATACAAACGCTGTTGCAACTCCACTTTGATGATCACCGCCACCACGCAAGTTTATGCTAGGTACCATCTGAATCATAGTCTTCTTCACCAATCTCCTCCTCGTTGTCATCGCCCCCTGACCTTGACACATCTCGTTTACTACTATTACTTCTACTGTTTATATTTGCTTGTCGAACAGCAGCGTCTATCGCATCTGACGAGAAGAATCCTGCAAATGAAGCGTCTTGTTGATCTCGACCGTGTTCTAGATTGTTTGGTCCTGAACAGAATTCACACATTCGATAATATGATAATAAATGAGATGACTATTGGCGGCTATTCATAGGAAGGAAGAACGTTGCATCGATGATTGATTGATGATTGGCACATTTGGAGTGCGAGGATTTACTTCAAGCGACTCAATTGCAAGGTACTGGCGACAAAACGGACACTTGCCCCCCCCCCCGACCTCTCTCTTCCTCTCTATCTCATGCACACCTCCTCACCCACACCAGCCTTCAATACACGCCTTCTACATATGTCACATAACATAGGTATGTATGTAATAAACACAGGAAGCTAATAGACTAGGATACCCCACATCGTACATGGTATCCTCACATAAGTTAATTATTTGTTGATACAGTTTGATGTTAATTCAGAAGTAATTCGTATACTCTAAGTTATAACAGATAGACATAAGTCTATGGGCAATCCTTCCCCGATTTCATTCAGTGGATTTTGTATCCGATTATTAATCTAACTTCCCATTTATTGGTTGTTTTATTTTCTTGAACAACACCCAACCAATTATCTATTAATCTAACCCCACTAATCCACAAGCAATACTCCAAATTGAAAATACCCAATATGTAGCATAATTTATATCTTAATAATACCATTTTTATGGCAAAGAAGGATCGTCTTCTTTCGCATGTTTACACCACATTTGACTCGGCAAATGCTTAAAAGGAGCAATCGGCCTCCGTTCCTTCTCGGCACTAACTTTAAATATTAATGATGATACCACACATATACTAAATGCACATATTGCAGTATTGCGTTTCCATGCCATGGGTGTTGGCCACCAACCACCTGCGGGTGACCAAACCTAATTTATTAATTTTGTGTATAATTATTTGTATAGTGTGTCGTTGGATTGTAGAAGAGAAGTATGTTGCAATTTGTGAGAATAAAACCATATACTTAATTTGTTACAAATAAACATTCAGTTCAATATATGACCGCTCGGCATACCACCCTCAATTACCCAAGCACAAGATGCAGAACTTTTCCATCAATAATTTGTAGGCCTATTGTTGCTCTTGATAATCGCTGATATAGCCGTCATGGTATACTAAACACCACACACTATCTATAACGTACCTTAGGGACGTAATACCAGCCTCCTCCGCCCATTATCAATCTATTGATGCTTGATAACAATAACTTTTGCTACAAACAATAAACTACTCAAGAAAAGTAATTGGGAGTCTTTGATAACTAAATGGAACATATACTCTCATAATTTAAGTTTATGTTGTTGACTGTTGAGTGTTAATTGATGTTACTGTTTTGTCCCTCTATCACCTTTGGATTATATTATTAGTGCTTGACCCCTTATCTCAGTGCCTCAGAGCGCTCCACTAGTGCGGCATACTTGATTGATTAATTGATATTGTTTGCTTGAGTTCTTAGGTTGATATGGATAAGATGATGCTAGCTTTCCTCAAATTTATTGCAATCGTTTACTCTATACTACCGACGATGGCGTATGCAAAATCTAGTGGCAAAACTATAAATCATCTTCTCAAACAACCAAACCTAACACATTCATACTTTGCTCTACGGCACGGACAAAGTTTGGCCAATGTTGCCAAGATAATATCGTCCGATCCTGCAATATCTACAGTTGAACATGGTTTATCAGATGTTGGTAAAGATCAAGCAAGAATTGCAGGAGATGCATTTGCTAATGAGTATATAAAATCACAATCTACTAACAACAAGAAGAAGTATAAAGGTGTGGCTATATTCAGTTCAGATTTTACAAGAGCTCGAGAGACTGCTTCTATATTCTGTGAATCATTACAAAGAGCTAACATACCAGTCTATAGTGATGATATTATAGTAGAAAAACGTTTACGAGAGCGGTACTTCGGAGAGTTGAATGGAGGATCAGATACACGATATCAAGAGGTATGGGATATAGATATAAACAATCCAGATCATGATGAATTCGCTGTTGAGTCGGCCAATTCGGTTTTGGAAAGAACAACCAAGTTAATTACTGAGTTAGATGCGCAACTATCAAATGAGGGGAGTGATGATGGTACATGTTTGATGTGCGTTCTAGTTGCTCATGGAGATGTGTTACAGATAATGCAGACTGGGTTTTTGAAACACGACGATGCATCAAGACATAGAAGTTTGGATCATTTAGAAACAGCAACACTCCGAGAGTTATCACTAGCTTAGAAAGTGTGCTTATAATAAATAAACCAATCAAAGTTCCAATCAACTCTTCTCCTATACTGTACAATCTTTGTTCTAAAATAGGTCGTGTGTTTTTACTATAAAAAGAAGACGTATTGCAATGAGTGAGTATCCAAAGAAAGATATGAAGAATGAATCAAATAAACTTGTCACAACACTTACCACACAGGAAGCAGCAAAGCCGTTGTTTCCATCATTTGGTTCTCCTCCTGGGCAATTCAAAAACATATCGGAAGTACCAGGCGCAGTACCACTAGTCACGGCAGGGGCATCTTTCCAGAGGCATAGATTCTGGGTAAAGGCAGTAGCAGCGCGGAACATTTTTCTCATGTCCGTCACAGAACTAACAGTCCATCCAGAAATGTCTTGATTAAACGCAGAAGCGCCATCACAGAACATACATTGCATGTTTGTCACAGAACTAACATCCCACGATTGAATCGGCTGATCAAACACAGCAGCATTTCTGAACATACTGTTCGTGGCAATCACAGAACTGACATTCCATCCAGAAATGTCTTGGTTAAACTCAGCAGCATTGAAGAACATAGCGGCCATGGTCGTCACAGATGAAGTATCCCATGAATCGAGTGGCTGATTAAACACAGTAGCACCTTTGAACATAAGGCCCATTTTTGTCACGGATGATGTATCCCATGCATTTATGTTTTCGTTGAAGCTGCTCTTGCCATTGAAAAGGTTGGACATGCTAGTAATACCCGATGTACACCAAGTACCAATAGCACCCAATGCAGTTAAATCCTTGGTTGTACCATTATCAGTGTAGGTCGTACCAGCAGGTGAACTAGTGTAGGCATCCACAGCATTCTTGAGGGCAGCACTATTGGAAAATTGACAGTTACCAGAACCCAATTCGGGGTCTCCACCATTATCAATAATAGGGCATGTGACGGCTATGTGATTTGTAATATAAAGGACATATCTTAGATACAAACATTCAAGCAAATAGGCAAATAAGACAAGAAACTACTCACTGCCTGTGGTCGGATCAGTTGTGATTGATGCTTGACATACTGTTGTAGGAGCTTGACTTGATGATGATGCAACAAGAGTTGTTGTTGGCTGATGAGGGTAAGAGAGAAAGTTTGTTTGAGTTTTCGACCGGTATTCTCTCAGTGACGGTAACTTTCAGGAAAGTACACAAGATATGTCCAAGCAACACTTACCTCTTTTGATGGTGACGTGGAAGGCCCGACGCTCGGGCTCTTTGAAGGAGATTGGCTTGGAGTTGTTGTCGGCTATGATCACATGAATAGTGATTAAGTTAGACGAACAAGATAAGAATATCCTCTTCAGTGACGGTAACTTTCAGAAAAGTACACAAGATATGTCCAAGCAACACTTACCTCTTTTGATGGTGACGTGGAAGGCCCGACGCTCGGGCTCTTTGAAGGAGATTGGCTTGGAGTTGTTGTCGGCTGTGATCACATGAATAGTGATTAAGTTAGACGAACAAGATAAGAACTTAATTAGATATGTGTTTGTCATCAGAGATACACAAGATATGTGTTTGATTACTCACCTCCTTGCTTGGGCTACGAGAGGGAGAACGGCTTGGGATTGGCGTAGTCGGCTGAGTTAAGAGATACCATGTATCATGCATAGGTAGGTGAGTGTTTAGATTGATAAGTACAAAGTAAAGAAGTAGATATTTCCGAGATCATACACATATACACATGTCACATCTGTTCCAAAGTCCCCGCCATTGACAGGATAAGAGATCTGCCAACGACATAGTACAAATACACTCACACTTTGTGTCGGGGAAACTGAAGGAGGTTGACTACAGTTACCATCCTCAACCCACGCATCACTCCAAATTCCAGACTTGAGGGAAGGGGCGTAAGCGGACTTGTTACACCACAGTCCATTAGGCCATCCTCGGCACTTGAACCGCTTTGTCCCGATACGTACCACGTCTCCTTCTTCGTAGTTTGCTGATGACGAGTAATTGAGCACATCTTCAGTTGTACAAACTTCAAGATTACGGCGAGACAATGGTGCGCTTTCGGGAGAACCCGACGGTGCCCTTGAAGGTGCTTTTGATGGGCTAGCCGACGGTGATCCAGTTGGCCCTTTTGACGGACTGGAGGAGGGTGATGTGGTGGGAGAAGCGGTGCCATCAACACACTTCTCGTAAGTACAAGTACCCGAGTAGTCGGTCGGCGATGCTGTGGGGGTCTGACTTCCACTGCAATAACCAACCTTTTTCCATCCTAGAGAACCACCGTGTTCAGTTGGACTAAACTGGGAGCAATGTCCCTGACGAAGAAAGATGAGTGAATAAGGTATTAAGGAGATGAGTATGTGATATATATAAGTATATCATATGGTCTGAGATTTCCACCAACCAATTATAAAACTTACAGATAATGGCCAACCTTTACATTGATAAACAACACGGACATCATCATCATCCTCAAGTTTACGATCAACAAATGCAGGGGTTGGCTCGGAAGCCTGGATAGCCTTCATGGACCGCGTCTCGAGTGTATCCCTGCGGGTTGTTTTTGCCAGTTTACGAAGGGAAAGATTCCCTCCTCCAGTGCAACAATCACAATCACTGGTGTTTGCGTAACAACTAGTATCCTCACTATTATACTGAGCAGTCCCCCCTGGTCCACAATAACATTGGGTCGGGCTCGATGTTGGCTGAGAGGTGGGCTGTGTGATTTAATGTGTATGTGAGACTCTAATAACAAAATGTACATCAAGAAGGATACATTTCTCACACACATATATTGATACTCACGTTCGATGTTGGCGACGAGGACGGTACTTTGGTTGGAGAAGTCGTTGGACTTGATGTTGGCTGTGAGAGGTAGTGGTTGTGAAGAGAGGGGATGTATGTGTATGTAATAAGTGACAAGTGAGATGAAAATTTCGGTATCCTTTTTCAAAATGTGCTCATAAGATATGTGCTATGATCTGAGACTGTACAAATATACTCACATTTGATGTGGGGGAAACTGTTGGACTTGTTGGAGCAGGTGTCGGAGAGAAGCAAGATTGACTACTTGGTGTACTGACTTCATCTGCCATGGCGACAGATACTTGATCACCTTCCTCGTATTCTGTATTGTCATCCCATTCCCCAGGGCAGCCACCGATGTCATCAAGATCGTCCATGCTTGGGGCGGAGGTGGGTTCGATAGTACCGTCACATGTCCCAATAATATCCCATGCCTAAGGGTAGAAGTAGAAATAGATAATGTTTGATATGAGATGGGATATAAGTATGGTACAGAAAAAGAACACAAGATGTGTCACTAACCATTTTCCAGTTGTCGCCTTCTCCTGGTTGATATGTCTGTATTGTTTGATTGATACGAGTTGTATTGAGAGAGTGGATTAGATGAAAGTATTAATAACAATGCGGGATAAATACCAAGCAAGTATAGAGAAACTCTTACAATCATATCACACCACTGATCGACAGGTGAATTTTTACATTCATAAACAACCTGGGCACCATCCTCTCTCTTCGATACCCTATCACCCGCGGCATATGTTTTATCCGCATCGTATTCACAGTAACATCCACCAATATCATCATACGCATTGATGGGATTGGGTGTTGGTGCGAAAGTACCTTCACAACGACCTAATTGTTCCCAAACCCACACGGTTGAGAAGTGTATATTCTTGTCGGGTTCGTAACCTATATATCATAGATGTGCATAAGACATAAGATATGAGAGGTGTGTTGTAAATCTATATAGATACATTATACATACTCTCATACATGTTGTACTCACCTTCCATACTACAAAAGATATTCTGCGGAGCAGCGGCACATCGATAGACAATACCATCAAACATACGAACTTCACCACCATCATAAACATCCTCGGACGAATCAAAAGTCTTGGGACAATAAATATCATCCCACAAATCAAGTTCAGGATCTTCCTGCATTGGTTCATTAGGATTACATTCTTCAACTTTCTCCCAAGCCAAACTTTCTCCTACCTCGCCCGGACCGAATCCTGTATCTCCACAACGATTGACACTAATGCATTTGTAATTGTGGGTGGTAGTATCTTCACTGTTGGTATCTACCCATAATCCAGTTTCTTCATCTAATACATAGTTTGGAAAGGCGGAATCAGATACTGCAGCGGAGACATATGAATCGATGGTATATGGAGTTTCCTCATATGATTTGTAACACCCTACGCTGGTTTGAAGTACGCGTGGTCGTAGGTGTTTGTGATCTATGTGTTGTGACTGTGATGAGGATGACGCGGAGGTGTCGTGTATATTCGTTGCTGCATCGTATGGCCCTTGAGAGAGCTCAAGAGGAGAAGAGACATGGCCACGAAGGAGGGAGGACTTTGTTGTTGTTGATTCAACTTCAACTATCTCGTCGTTGTTGGCAGCGGCGTGCGTGTATCCGCTGCAAAAGAGGAGAGATAGAAGAGATTTCTTGGTGATATACATATTACTTTTGAGATCAATATTAAGTATATTGTTTTGTATTCGATAGTAAATAAGTGTGGTGTATGGTTAGGCTGTGTTGAAAATAGGCAGCCCTTGGGATGGGGCTTATGAGATAGGGTGCCGGAGGACATGGACATGAATTTAGCACTATTGCAATTTTATAAACAAAATATTGACCAGATAAATTTGTTACTGCAATTGAGACTAAAGATTATTTTTATTTAAATTTTGAGTATAACTGAGACCTACGGGTTAATTAATTTAACCCTGCATAGTGCGATGAGTACTCGGACATATAATGATAACTTGTAGGGCATAGATGTGCTCGAACCATTCAGAAGGGCGGCTATTTTATTGGGCGAGATTCATGCATTACATTGCCCAATATAATTGTTGTATGCTGCTTCGTGTATGATGATGTTGTATCCCAAAGTAGAGGAGGCGTAGACGAAACGTTTCAAAGAAGAGATATGTCGAGGCGTAAGAGTAGTAGTAGTAAGAGTTCAAGTTCAAGTTCAATACCTCTTGGTCTTGATGCAGAAAAGGTCAAGAGTAAGAGGCAAGATCCCGTATCAACATCATTGATACAAATACAAAGGCCTGATCCTCCTCCACAATCAGCACAAGTTACTCAATCCGCGGCTAGAAGACGACCGCCGAGACGCCGCAGTAGTACATCAGATGTAAATACCAAGCAGTCTGAAAGTGCCAAGAGACGAGGACGAGATTTGACATCATCTTTGAATAATATTACTCAGACTCAACATCAACGTCAAGAAGGGCATAGTAGTAGTAGTAGACTACCCCAAAGAAGCAGTACCGGCAGAAGCAGTAGAAGGAGGTCATCCATAAACTCTAATGGAGATATAAGTAACCAAACGCTAGAGCAAGTTCGAAGAGTATTCGAAAAGAAACGATTAGAGAAGACGCTAGATCTACATCGAGACAGACCCTCAGTATCACATGTTCCAAGTAGAAGACCACCACCGAATAGGCGTCATAGTATGCAAGATGATATCCACCGACATCATCGTAATCGTACTAGTATTGGCAAAGAAGATGAAAGGCCTGCAGATTTGACATCTTTCTTCGAGAGGAAGGGCTCCGGCTCCGGAGGAAGCAGTCAAAGT
>Ga0214480_100281_pt1 | contig 25657 bp, 26 predicted proteins | sample M1_20Mar14CPVII9_3_FD_165042 | JGI IMG/M metagenome (GOLD analysis project Ga0214480, IMG submission 165042) | Marine eukaryotic communities from Monterey Bay, California, United States - M1_20Mar14CPVII9sort6BwellE17 | ecosystem: Environmental > Aquatic > Marine > Unclassified | place: USA... | reverse complement strand
GAAACATTAAGTGCTAACACTTGTTCGTCCGCAGAGACCTAATCCGCCGGGAGACCGGTAAGGACAGTGAAAAATACTGTTGTGGCTGAGGCCGCAAATGTTTTCGAGCATTTCAAGACGCTAGTACATGTCTGCCATAGTCTATAGTTGGTAACTTCTTATGTAATATTCTAATATTCAAATGCCATATCAATATATTAAACAGGTATCCGATGCTGGCAAGGAGTCACACCGATGTGGGAGGATTCGGAGAAATGTCAATATCGTACTTAAAGGATAATATGGGTATTAGTAACTTTGGTATATTGTCTCCAAATGATGCATATGGTCAGGGATTTCAGAAGGTAAGAGTTGATAGTACTTCCCCTTTCTTGTTTGCAACAGAACATTAACTCATATGATAAATTCAATTTTCATTAGTCTGTGCTCGAGGCAGCGGCGGGGAGAGGAATGAACGGCATAGCAGCAACATACCTACCAACTCTAACATCAGAGGATGAAATTGATGCCAATATCCGATCAGCACTTGGTATTGTAAAGGAGAGTGGGTGCAAGTGAGTCAGTTTATGTCCATATCACATTTGTGCACATCATATGCTCAAAATGCAATACTCGTTTCTTTTTATCCAGCTATATCATCGCAGCATTCTATCCAGAACTATTTTCAAGAATAATGGGTATAGCATATGATATGGGACTTGCCGGAGAGAATAAACTTTGGCTAATTAGTGGTACTGCTGATCTAGCCCCATTTTTATTGAGTGGAAAGTTCATCATCCCCAAAGATTCGTCTGCCGCCAAGGCGATATCGGGCAATGGTATCATATTTTGCAAGGGAGGATTACCAGGTATCGGAAACTCATATGATCGTTTCACAAATGAGTGGAAGAAGCTTGGTGAAAGTGAGACTACCTTGGATTATATCAACAAGAAGCAGCCTGCAAATTGCAGTTATGACGGGGAATTCTTTCAGCCTTTACCCCATCACATTGTAACTTTTACTTACGACGCCATAGTTGGTCTTGGCCTGAGTGCTTGTGGAGCACAAGAATCTATAAAATCAAGTGATAGTAGATCAACTGGCAACTCTGGGGTCTTCTCTGGCAAGATGCAAAGAGACGTATTTGCTAACAACACATTCCGAGGAGCATCTGGGGACTTCTTACTTCGGGACGAGTTTCCCACAAGAACAGCTGATAGCTCATACTTTGTAATGGTGAATACGGCTGAAAATGAACTGAATGATACTCACATTTCGTATAAAGGTAGTCCACTCTCGTTCTTCTGGGAGACTCAAAATAGAACTTGGAAAGGAAAGGGTAACTTCGTCTATGCGGCAGGGTTACTTACGGCTCCAGCAGAGTTTGAAGTTCGCCACGAGGAGAGCACGGAATCAACAGTGGTGTGGGTGCCTATTCTTATACTGGCACTATTGCTTGCATTTGGACTCGTGGGTTCGTTTATATATGTGAGAAAGAGGAAGAAGCTATTGGATTCAATCTGGAATGTGGATATGGATGAGCTAAAGTTTGATGAACCTCCCGAGATAATAGGCAGAGGTACTTTCGGCCTAGTACTGAAAGCAGAGTATAGGGGAACTGAGGTGGCTGTGAAGAGAGTCATGCCAGGTAAGCGTCTGTTTTGTTTTTATGCACATCTTAGGCACAAAACGGCATCTCTCCTAACAAACTGCTCTACTTCATTCACACTCAATTCTCAGTGAAAGAAGCAAAACGTATTTGTGGTGTCGAGTCTCGAGAGGCATTTAGTTCTCGCTCATCGTCTGTTGTTGTTGACGACGTAAATGCCAAGCTTGACGCGTCGTTTGTCGGCACAGAAGCACAACGACGTGTTTCGTTTGCAGCAAAGCTGTTGGACGAAAGGAGTACACATTCTGGTGAAAGTAGTAATGATCTCGAGACAGGCAATGCAAAGATTGAGGAAGAGAAGATAAAGATTGAGGAAACGAAGATGAATTCCGGTCATCATAGTGGAAGTCTTTTAAATAGTGGCAGCAACTCCGGCTCTCGTAGCAGGTGGAGGTTATCAAGAGTGCTGCAGTCGACGCTATCTGATGAGCACACTTGTATGAAAAAGGAGTTTGTGAAGGAGATGCGGTTATTATCAAAACTACGCCATCCTAATATAGTGACAGTGATGGGGGCAGTTATTGATAATGTCCACGAACCGATGCTTGTCATGGAATACATGCAAAATGGCAGTTTATATGATCTGCTGCATAACAAGACAGTTGAGTTTGGGGGTGAAGTAATCCTTCCTATTTTAAGAGATATCGCCTCGGGAATGAGATTTCTTCATAGTGCAAATCCCCCAGTAATACACTGTGATTTAAAGGCAGCCAACGTACTGGTTGATAATAGATTTCGTGCCAAGGTTGCTGATTTCGGTCTCAGCCAAAAGAAGAAAACTGGCGGTGGAGGAGGAACACCTTACTGGATGTCACCTGAGCTCCTCTTAGGTGAGACTGGCAACACATGTTCGTCAGATGTATACAGCTTCGGCATAATATTATATGAGGTATACTCTCGAGAAGACCCCTATGAAGGTGAATTAATGTGGTCAGTAATTGAAGGAGTTAAGGACCCTCTCATCAACAAGCGGCCGCCGGTACCATCTGATTGTCCACCACAGATAAAGCCCATCATGTTGGATTGCCTTCTCCGTGATCCTGATGAGAGGCCTGGTTTTGCACATATCGATCAACTACTTAAGAAGTTTGATGCAGAGTCTGTGCAGCCGATGGATCCAATTCATACTCTACAGAAGAAGAAAGAACAACGGGATGCAACATCAATACTTTTGGACGTGTTTCCTAAGCATATTGCTGAATGTATGCGAAACGGGAAAAAAGTTGAGCCTACTGTTAAGGATATCGTGACCATTTTCTTCAGGAAAGTCCGCGTTTGTATTGTCTCGTCATGTGAATTCGTGTGCTTAATATGATGTCTCGATGATTTGACTGCTTCGTTTAACTTCGTTTGCCTTTATTTGATTGCCTTTGCGCAAGCCACATGTACTAACAAAACTTATTGCCATTTCTCTCAACTTCACTAATCGTGACAACGTGCATCTTCCAGTGATGTCGTCGGCTTTACCGAGATTGCGTCAAGGCTATCTCCACTCAAGGTATCAGATATGCTTGACCGGTTGTATAGTTCATTTGATAATCTTTCCAAACAGCACGATATCTTCAAAGTAGAGACTATCGGCGATGCCTACATGGCTGTGACCAATTTGGTGAAGGATCAAGAATCTGACCACGCAAAAAGAATAGCAGAGTTTGCTTTTGATGCAATCAAGGCCGCCAATAGTACTCTCATTGATATAGAAGATCCATCCCAAGGATATGTGAACATTCGAGTCGGGTTCCATTCGGGGCCAGTCGTCGCCAATGTTGTTGGTTCAAGAAGCCCTCGTTATTGTCTGTTCGGAGACAGTGTCAATACGGCATCCCGCATGGAAAGTAATAGTAAAGAAAACAGTATACATTGCTCGGAAAGATCTGCAATGTTATTGAAGGAACAAGCTCCAGAGATATCGCTTGTATGTAGAGGCTGGATATCAGTGAAAGGGAAAGGTGACATGAAAACTTACTGGGTTGAAGAGGGAGTAGAAGATAATGCCGTCATGAACTACGGAGACATATGATGTAAAGTAAGTGTTTGAGATAGAAATAGTGTATGAATATGGTATCCTATTAGCCAAGACATGGGTGTTCTCTCAAATAGAGTCCAATGGATTGATACCAGAGGGAGATGTTGACAAAGCCACACCCACTAGACCTCTTATCCAGCCTGATCTTGATGATGCAAATCGATCCCATGCATTTAAAGCACACTTTTGCATCTCACATCTCTTCTCAAGAGATATATCTCGTAATATCTCAGCAGTCTTGTCATAATCACTCTCATCTATGAACACTGCACACTTATTCCAATCTACTATCTGATCATTAAATGGAAGTAGCCAATTGTTTGCATACACCACTGGGATTGTTCCGGCTGATAATATCTCTGAGAATCTATATGAGAATAGTAAATCGCCTCGTGGACTCGCTGCAAACGTCGATTGTTTCATTATACCGATATAATTGTTACTATCAGCACCATTCGTTTGTATATCACTCTTGTATTTGTCACGTTCATCATATACTCGTATATACATGTCAGTTTCATTCTCAAAAGAACGAAGGGCCTCTCTACCATATCCTCTTCTTCCTTGAAAGGAGAATAAATACTTTCGTTGTTTAGTGGTATTGTTACTGCATGTGAGTATATCTTCTCGTTCTGCAGTTGTAAGATTGACTGGCTTGATCGCTGGCGGGGTAATGCCCACATCATATAATGGACGAACACTACTCTTCTCAATACTATAATATGCTATAATAATCTGTGGATTATCCAATAACTCTCGTCCACACGCTGATCTCAATCTAAACTTTTCTACCCCGCAACAATCTAATAATATCAATCTTGAATCAGGATTGGCAGTTAATGCAGGTGATGATACTGCTTTCTTTATATATTGACAGCTCTCACCAGGTAAATTGACAATCATTCTACCTGGACTTGGATGCATAGTTTCAACATTTACATGCCAATCTTTTGCACCATACACTGGATAATTCGATTCGACACAGGTGTCAACATCTAAGAATACAATAATGCGTCGTTCTGGATTTGGATTTGAATGTAAATCTTCCCATGCCGATGCATTATACCTTGGATGTGATTTAGTTGCATTGAATAGTTCACCTGATAAGATGCGTCGTGAGAATGAGTATTTTTGTGGCGTATTCCACCCATAGTTGGTTGCTGTTATTTCATACTGTATACCACCACTAATACTGCTCAATCCTTCCTGCTGATGTATATGTTTGTTATCGTCTGAGCTACCAGCATGACCATCTTGTGAGGTATCAGTTGAATGTATCGAATCATCCTTATGTTGATGTGAGCCATAGGTGTGTTCGTCGATCTCATTATCATCACGAAGTATTTGATGTGCTAGTAGAACTAATACTGCTATGGCATATATAATACCTTGGCGACGGGTTATCACCATATCGTTGCTTTCTTCTTCCTTATTCTTATACAATCCCAGAGAGAATATTCATCGACATATAACTATTGAAGTCTGTATGAAATCTGATGTCAAGAAGACAAGATCCCTCCCTACCTTTATAACTTATCTCTCGAGTCTGCTCACGGATAGAGTCTGCAATACATAAGTAGTTACAAATCCACACTCTCATAATTTTTTTCATAAAGCCGGTATCCTTCATTTTAGCTCAAAGTGTTAAGTTGCAATAGGCCTTTAGCCTTTAATCTACTCGTCGATATGATATATCGGCTGGTGGCGCTGAAAGAGAGGATATATTAAGTATAATCATATAATTAACGGTTGGCGGCTGGCTCCGACGGCATTAACTTGCAGATACAACAAAGACAAAATATCATTTTATTAAAATTTTACATAATGTCGTTATCATTCGTAACAACCCTTATCGTTCTTCTATTTACCACCTATGTTGCAAATGCTGTTGAAATTGGTGATGAAGTATGTATGGTTGGTTATATTATGGATAATTAAGTTATATTTGTCGTTGCAATGTATTTGTTTACGCTGTGTCTCGGTCACTCATCTGCTCTAACTTTTATTACAGTTTGTATCGAGAGAGGTACGCTACTCGATCCGGGTGGAGGGATTGTATCTCTTGAAGAGCCTCAAAGGCACACCTTTCATTGCTTGTTTGATGTTGGTATCTGTATTGACTCGGGATATACCGTTCTAGGGCCAAAGGACGACACCGGACTTCACTGTATTGGATATCGAATTGAGGATACAGATGCCGTTGTTGAGGCCGGACGGGCATTAGGTAAAGCTGGAAGTTATCCGCTGTGTGATACATGCGCAAATACTGATAAGAATGGACCATTAGACAATTACAAGGCTACCGTTAAGGGAGTTGTATCTGAATTGGGCGATGGGACGGCTGGTGAACCAACTGGGGCACCATTAATATCCAATGTTCAAATGCTTGATGCAAGTGTGGGATGTGACGGTGAAGAAACTTTAGCTCCACTCTGTTCTACACATAATTGGGATGCAGATATCCTGTCCGTGGCAGATAGTAGCGCACAAGCAAATCAATTTTCATCAACGAAAGCAAATCAATCTTCATCATTTATTTGTAACATGTGGAGTATCACAAATCAATATGAGATGAGTTCATCTGTATTACTATTATGTCTGACAAGAGTCTAATCGAGTCCAAAGAGTTCACCATTTGTAATAAACCTAAAAAGATGTACAGTTATTAATCTTTACTTTATTAGTATATATTTTGCTTACTCCCCACTTTTGTATCCACTCTCATGAACATATCAATAATGAAGTACCATATATATTGTTACCATAGACAGGTCGTATGTCTACCACAAACATTATACTACCGATACAGTACGATAGAGTACGTCACACCCTACTACACCCCCTAGCCTGACCCGACTTGCCTGTACTTACTCAATCATTCTATGCCGGTATCTACGGTATCCTATGAAATTATCAATATCTACTTCTATCAAATTCTCTGTATCAAATTGGTTCAATGGAAGTGAATTCTTATCCTAATATAACAATTCAATGGCAACAAAAAGCTGCTGCTCTAGTGGAGTAGATAGTACATCCAATAACATGGCCAGTGGCGGCGGCGGCGTTGTTACTGCAGAGTCGTGTTGCTCAAAAAATGATGTTAATACTTTACCCAATAAGAAGTCTTGTTGCTCTTCTGATCTTCCAAACAAAGTAGATGTTGATAAAGAAAACAATAAGAACTGCTGTGATCATGATAAGAATGTAGATTCTTGCTGTGATACTACTGCAAAAAGTATGGTGGTGTTAAAAGATAGCGGATGTTGCTCTTCTAATGAGAACTGCTGTGATCATGATGCACCTCATCCTACTTCAATATCAATGGAAGATGAAGGTTGTTGCTCTTCCGGGACAGATAATTGCAAGTTGAACCTACCCTGTACTGGCAAAACATCAACAATAACTGAGCAAAAACCCGATTGTTGCAGTGGTGATTATAATGATATTGCATGCAGTGCCTCTTCTTGCAATATTGACACACCCACACCCACAAAGTCGTGTTGTGACGGTGGTGTAGGTTCATGCTGCCCTTCTACAAAGAAAAAGACAAGCACTCTTACTTGCCTAGCAATTGTACGTCCAGACAACTCAGCTATTGATATCTTCGATACCAGGGGAAAATCACAAACTTTTGTATTCAACAACAGACGTATCAAGGACCTATCCGATAAAAAGTTATGCTTTAGTACACATGGAAAGCTCAATGATGATATTGATATGATGGTAACACCCGTATTTAATAGCAAGGGAGAACATGATGAATTAGATGAGTTCTGCCCATGTGGTGAAGAAGACCCGCATTTACATGCACACATTTACAATCCTGAGATATGCGGCGTTGATGACTGTTGCATGACAGATGCTATACAAAAGAAGTCATCGAACTGGAATTTCTTGTCCCAATTGACGTTCTACCTCGATGATGGCAAGGATAAAAAGGGAGGTGAACATACACACATGCCAATCAATGATCATTTACCTTCTCAATGTAATTCCGGGGATATGCAAAATCAATTAAGTCAACGGGGCTTGAAGTTGTCACACTGGTTAACCTTCCGTAACGGTGGAAGGACGAATACTCAGGAACGATGTAATAATCAGGCTTGTGGAGATGCAAGTTGTAAGGATCATCTTTACCCCATCCAGCACGAGGATCATGTAGATTTCTTGATACATAATGAGGAGACTGGTGCCCTGCATCTTGAGCATCCAAATTGTGAATCTTGTGGTGACTCGGATATTCACGGTCGTTTCCGATTACTTCACACTCGAAGCTGGATGGTAGACAAGGAAACTAAACTCAATCTCCACTTCTTCCAAGTACACAAGGAACCATTCCGGCTGCTGGATGTGCTCACTGGTTTATTTGAGTTGGAATCAAGCCGTGTTCAAGTTGCAACAAGGCCTCTAACGGCTGAAACACTCGTGAAAGATTTGGCATCTAGGGTGGGTAGGTCCAATCTTCTAATCAAGGATGGAATGTGTTGTGCATCAGAGGTACCACAAATTGAAAATATCCTCAACCCACTGGACAGTGTGGAGGTAATATCTGTTAACCCTACCACAAAAAGGGCAGTTGTTGATCACAATGTGGATGTCATCTCCGCGGAAGACATTGCAAATGTTCTGACTAACCAGGGATTTGCTACAGTTGTCAAGATTGATGCAGTCGTGGCCATGGAGCAAACCGGAGCTGGTATTCCTACAGACGTCTATGTTATCTCAGAGTTTGACTTGACAAGTATTATGGAGGATGCAAATAAGGGAAAGATTGGAGAGGTAATTCAAGCTTGCCTTGAACAAAAATTTACCGATAAAAAGGTCAAGGATATATCCGTCAACGAGGAGGAAAAGCTGTTGTCTATTGAGCATAATCCATACTATCTCACAGCCCCGGGTGTTGTCAGATATCTTTCCAAGTTAGGGTATGATTATGTCAAGATCTTGTCTGATGGGGGAGCCGATGGAATGTGGGCTATATCTTCCACAAAGTTGGATACTGAAGAGCGTATTGACGAACAAAGTACCAGTGTTCGCTGGCCTGTTATTCTCTCGGGAGTGTTTTGGCTGATTAGTATGCTCTCGTTTATCGGAGGTAATTGGGAGTATCTCAAATATGTGGCACTTTTGTCTGTTGCGTTCGGTTTGCCTTCGATCGCTTTCAAGGCATTCCGAACCATGCGTCGTTGCCGTTTCGATGTCAATTGCATGATGTTATTCGCTGCTGTGGGAGCGTTACCACTTCAAGAATATACCGAGGCAGCGGCAGTTACTTTCTTGTTTTCAATCAGTGAAACTCTAGAGCATCTTGCAACCACCAGGGCTCGTAACGCCTTGGCAGCAATCGTTAATTTACGGCCAGAATACGCTAACGTCGTAAATCCTGTTACTTCAGAGATTGTTGTCCTACCTGCCAATTCAGTAGCTGTTGGCAATACGGTATCAGTAAGACCAGGCGATAAGATTCCTTGTGATGGTATCGTAGTTGAGGGCAAGTCTGCTATTGATGAATCGTCTTTGACTGGAGAGAGTAGGCCTGTGGGGAAATCAACTGGAGATGCGGTATCTGGAGGTACAATAAATGTAGGCGATTGTCGAATTGTCATCAAGACTACTGCATCATCAAATGATTCCGCCGTTGCTCGTCTTATTCGTTTGATTGAAGAGGCTCAAGTGAATAGATCAGAAACTGAGAAATTGGTAGATTCGTTTGCAAAGATTTACACTCCCATCGTCATTATGTTGGCTTTATGCATGTGTACAATCCCTTGGGCTTTCGGGAATGAGATTGGAGCGTATTGGGCAAAGAATGGCTTGATCACGATTGTTATTGCATGTCCCTGCGCTCTGATCATATCAACTCCGATTACCTACGTGGCGGGCTTGGCAGCATCGTCACAGAGAGGAGTAATCGTTAAAGGTGGCCAGCATTTAGAAAGTCTTGGCAGGGTCAAGTCCATTGCATTTGATAAAACTGGAACACTCACTCAAGGCGTCTTTGCTCTACTGCATTTCAATGTGGTTGGTAAGACAAGATCCCGAAAGGAAGTGCTTGGATATCTTGCTCTAGTCGAAGCACCGGCCAGTCATCCTCTCTCGGATGCGATTGTTAAAGGAGCTGCCAACGAACAAGTTGAAGTACCAAAGTTGCAATTGTCGAATCATACTCTGCTGCCTGGTGAGGGAATCACAGCTAATGTTGCTGACAAGGCTGTTTATGTTGGCAATAGAAAGCTTTTTGACCGACTCGGGTTGTATGAGGCGTTGCCGGAGGATGTAAAAGTAATGACTGATGAGTGGGCAAATGCAGGCGGTACAACAGGCTTCATCAGTATCGAAGGAGAGGGAATAGTTGGTACATATTGTGTTGCAGATAAGATCCGAGATGAGGCGAAGGATGTTGTACAAGCCTTGCAACGTATGGGTATTGAAATTACAATGTTGACGGGAGACCAAAGACCTGCAGCAATTGGTATCGGGGCCCAGATTGGCCTCTCGGAAGAGGATGTGTTGAGCCAGTTACTCCCCGAGGATAAGCTGTCGGAGATTGGCAACAAGGTTGAGAGCACAAAAGCAAACAAGAAGTGTTGGCAACCCAAGAAGACAGTCCTGATGGTAGGCGATGGAGTTAACGATGCACCGTCATTGGCCTTAGCTGACGTGTCTGTGGCTATGGGAGAGGGGGCAGCCTTGGCGATGGATACAGCCGACGTTACCCTAATGGACTCGAACTTGAACAAACTTCTGTACACCCTTCGTATGGGTAGACGAGTGATCCGTACCATCGTTGAAAACGTTACCTTCAGCTTGGCAGTGAAGGCAATAGTTGGTGGTTTCGCCTTTGCCGGTCGTGCATCATTGTGGGCAGCGTTAGCTAGTGATGTAGGTGCGATGTTAGTTGTCACACTGAATGGTATGAAGTTACTTCCATCATCAAAGAAGGTAAAGAAGAATGATTTGGCACCATCAAATCACAATGAGAATGAAGAGCAAGCAAGAGAGTCCTTAGGGTTGTGTGGAAAGAAATGAATTTTAGTTAGGCATGAAGAATAGTAAATCATCTGTTTGTTATTACCTAGCACTTTTTACCCCCAATCTATTAAACTACAAATATATGTTACTTCCCCCTCTAGCATGCAAAATAATTCTTGTCCATTTGCCTCTTAGCTTCTATTATCATCAAACCAATTATTCCCCTAAGGTCAAAGAATCGATTGTCAATTCTCTTGACCCAGATTGATCACATCTTCTCATTATCTAATAACTTAGAATCTCTCTTCTTTAATTTGGAGACCAAGAACCTAATCCATATCCTCCTTTCTTTCTTGCCACTCTTACTGGTGTTCCTCCACCGCCGACGAAACTAATACTACTTCCACTGCTTCCAATCCTACTAGCAGCAGGAGCGCCAACTTCACCTACTGTAAGAACTCTACCATCATCGTCAAATGGAGTATATGAAGCTCTAGCATGATGTATATCATGGCCTGTAATTGCACCAACACTGCCTCCACTTGAAGATGAAACTGCAGGGAGAGCAGGCATGCCTGCACCAACAACACCCCCAATCTTTGTTATACTAACACCGTATCCATCTGTCCTAGCTCCTCCAACGCCCTTTCCTAACCCTGCCAATGCAGCTGCTACACTTGCTGCACGCTTCTTATTATTAGCAATATCCGAGATTGGTGCCGCTGCACCATAACTCGATGCATAACACCAATCTCCACCACCCGGACAACCTATTGCTCCAGTTTGAGTGGGTGTACCGTGAGTTGGTGCATATGATTGCCACATGGCACGTCGTTCATGTCCCGAGATTGCATCACATGTTTGTCCGTAGCCACATGATTGTTGCCAGATACCAATTTCTAATAATATTTATATTATTATATTATTGATGTGCATAACATATAATCATTATCAGATAAAGTTGTGAGTATATCGATTCACAAAGTATATAAACGATATTTTTGTATAGATACCATTAGAAGAAGGGGTACACCAATAGACGTGACAGATATGGAGAGAGTAATTATCATGTAAGCAAAAGATGATTGCAAAACAGTTTTTGTTCATTGCATATGCACGAGATAATACGATTAAGAAAGTCATGATGTGCAAGCAAATAATTGCTGCAATGAAAAAAAACTTACCTTGCCCCTCAAGTCTTTTCCTCGTATCGATTGTATGATCACCACTTCGTCCAGCGTCTGATTTACCACCGATTATTTCAAAGTGACCAGGGGAACCAAATGGTTTGTGTTTGAGGCCATCTTCAGGTCCTGAAATGTAACCCAGTTTAAGTTGTGTTGTTGTAGACTTTACTGATACTGAAGAAGAAGGAGTAAAGGCCTCTGATATAGAGCACCCCAGTAGGAGGATAGTAGCAATAGCCTTCACCATGACCATGATGACGTTGTAATAAACTTTATGAGAGTGTGTGAGAGTTGATGGCCGGTATCTTTCTTTGGCACTTTGAGATGCACTTTGATTTATTGTTTATGTACTACTTCAGGTGCATCAAATATTCCCTAACCTTTCACTAAGGATGTTGAAGTTTTATATTCGATATCTTGCACTGCACATACGGTAATCTGCACTAGATATTCCACTTAGTTTTTTTGCCTCTTTCTGTCTTATTAACTTTTGATTAATAATGTGTCGATTTATTCTATCTTTAGTAGTATGTATTGCTTATATATACGGCGGAGATGCATTTACCACCCCTCTAAGTAGGAGCGGCGTAGTTATTACAAGAACAAACACCAACTCATTGCAAATCAATAAAAGATATTCTACTTCTACTTGCATATCATCAAAAGAGGGCGATGAAGAAGACAATATAGTTGACGATATCACATATAAAGAAGAGATATTGGATACTAAGAAAGGTGTCAAGAAGGATGATGAACCCACTGAAGCAACCAAAATATACCGGAAGATACGAAACGTGGTCTTTTTGCCATTCTCTTACACTTTACAATTCCTTGGATTCTTCTTCTTTTGTGGATTGATACTCAACTTTGCTGGATATGCATATACATTTGATTTCAATAATGGATTAGTAATTGATAAGATAGATAATGTAAGGAATGAGATGCAGTTCGAACAGGAGATAAGAAGAGAAGAAAAAGAAGAATTGAAAGAAGCCGCCGAGGGATATAGAGGTTCAATGTCAGGTGCAAAGGATTTAGTAATTCCTGATGTTCCTGAAGGTCTATAACAATTGAATGTATGAGTAATTGTTTTGTTTGGTACATTGTACATTTAATTTTAGTAGATATTCTGTGCATACACATGTAAAGTTATATAATATAATCATATTTTGGCTTTAGTGTGGTGACCAACTACCCGGAGCAAATGTCTTTACAGGACCAGCCACAGATCCCGGAGCTGATGATATCATAGCAGGTTGTGGTGAATCATGTCCACCAGCACCAGTACTCGAATGAGGTACAAACTCTGGTGTCTTCTGTTCCTGAATATATGCAGATGTTGTATCTGTTGAAGGTTGCAAATCATGATCACCAGCACCAGTACTAGAATGTGGTACAAATTGTTCATATACAGATGAATGTGGTTCATTAGCCGGTGTATATGCTCTTCGATATTGTGTACTTTCACTATCATAACCAATTTCGCCGCTAACATGTTGATAGTTCGTCGCCAATGCATATGATGATCTTTCCTCATGGATTTCTTCACCATTTATCACCTCTCGTCCTGCTGCTGACTGAGAACCGATTGTTTCAAAATGACCTGGAGCACCGAATGATTTATGCTTGAGGCCACCTTCAGGTCCTGAGATGTAACCAAGGTTAAGCTGTGTTGTTGTTGATAATTGCATTACTGTATTTGTTTTCTTTACTTGCGGCGAAAAGGCCGCAGCTAATGATATTGTTAATGCAAATATGGACGTCTTCATTCTAAGTGATATGTTAGTATTGAAGAGGAGATAGAGTCGGTATTATTATATTGCTTGTGATACGAGAGATAGAGGATTGAGGAGAGGAAGATCATGTCTTTTTTTTAGGATACCGCTCCTGTTACCTGTTTTAATCCGAGTATTACAAAGGCTTTAGTTACACTGCTGTTGGATATGGATAGCTATTGCAATGTATCAAACTCATTCTTCTTTGTGATGGATAGCTTTTGCAATCCGTATCTACTTCTGTGCAGATAAAGTGTACATAAAAGTTGAGATAAGTTAAAGTACATATCATATGAAGATATGGGGAAATCTAATAAAGAGTATCAGTTAGTATACCCATTCTAAACATATTGCCGTTGTTGGATCTCCTTTCTAGGTTCCCCTACAACAGTTTTTCGCCCAATCTTCATTCCACTCATACTAAATCATTTTCGTTTCAGATTTCACAGTTCATTGACTTAATATTTGTCAATGTTCGCTTATAGCTACATTTCTCATCTCTCACTCTTCTTTCTCTATATGTATTCAATTCTTTTAATCATCCCCTTGCACTTCCAACTTCTAATCCCAATATATCAAACTTTATGAACTTAGTTTGGTGACCAACTACCGGGAGCGTAACTTTGAGCAGGAGCAGAATAAGATGGTGATACCATAGCTGATGATAATTCAGTTTCTTCATATCCAATTTCACCACATACATGTTGGTAATTCTTAACTGGTGCGTATGATGAACGTCCATGGTGAATTTCTTCACCATTTGTTACCTCTCTTCCTGCATTGGACTTTTCACCAAACGTCTCAATATGTCCAGGAGAGCCGAAAGGTTTGTGAGCAAGTGATGCAGCATTATATCAGCTGTTCTACCTGCGTCTGATTTGTCACCATAAGTCTCGAAATGACCCGGAGCACCGAAGGGTTTATGAGCAAGTGAAGCAGCATTATAATCTTCTATCCGTCCTGCATCTGATTTATCACCGATTGTTTCAAAATGACCGGGAGAACCGAAGGGTTTATGAGCAAGTGATGCAGCATTATAATCAGCTGTTCTACCTGCGTATGATTTATCACCGATTGTTTCAAAGTGACCAGGAGAACCAAATGGTTTATGCTTTAGGCCACCTTCAGGTCCTGAAATGTAACCAAGGTTGAGTTGCGTTGTTGATACTGTATTCTTTGCAACTGGCGAAAAGGCCGCAGCTGATGAGATTGTTACTGCAAGTACAGATGTCTTCATTGTTGATTTATTAGAATAGTAGAGGAGACAGAGTTGTAATAGACGATTAGTAATGGTCAGTGCACATTATTGAAGGGGTGAAGATGAATGACATCACAGCTAAACCACAATGCCTAAAAATACCTAAACCTATAAATGATATCTTTGGAGGTTGTTAAAAGTGGGTTAGACATGGTTTAGTATTATCAATAGTTGCTCTCGCGCTGCGTGCTGCTATACCCTATTGCTTATTATGTTGCTGAATGCATATTATTGCAATGATCTATGTTTCAAGCGATATATCAGCTCACAGTCATTGCAATACTGATCGATAATATGTATCCTTAGTTGTTGTATTGGAGGGTATCCTATACTCATAGTACTACTCAATCTGATGCAAACTACTTATGTTTACTATTCGTAAAGCTCGGATTATAACAATTGCAATACTTGTATTGATTCGATTGGCATACAAGGATATCCGATACTATTATTATCCAACTCAAAGTCAAAATATCATCAATAATGATATGCAAAACAAAACTGATATACCAGAAGAATCACTCCCAAAGCATCATACAGCACTACCATTGAATGGAACTATATATTTTGATGCTATTGATACGCGAGGTAATACAGGATATATTGCAGACCCAACTCTGTTTCGTAGATCAGTATTAGAATGGCATGAACAATATCAAAATGCAACCTATTGGGATAGAATAAACTACTACCCAAACCCTATTGGAAAGAGCACTATTGTTGACAATGAATTGAGTATGAATCATATATGTTCACTAACAGAAGCAACTGGAAGTGGTAAAGAATTGAATGATAGGGGTATTAAAATCATCACAGAATACGTCAAGGTTGACAGAAGTCCTATACTTCGTAAAGTATGCACAGAATCTCCAGCATTACCACATGAACGACCTAAACTATTCTGTGGTATATACACTCATGGTCCACAACGAAACTTTACTAGACTATCGGCATTATCATATGGTTGGAAATGTGATGGTTTTCTTGCTTTTTCAACACTAACAGCACCAAAGTTAGGAATGGTAGGTCTACTCCACGAAGGAGAAGAGAATTATCACAACATGGTACAAAAGACTAGATCTATATGGAGTTATGTCGCTACTCATTACCTAGATCAATTTGATTATTTTCATATAGGTGGAGATGATATGCATGTGATTGTTGAGAACATAATATCACTTCTATTAGAGTATGAAGAAGATGATACTACAAAAGAACAAGGTCGTATATTCGGACAGCTTGCATCGAAAGGTTCACAAGCACTCTTCCTCCGTGGTGGTGGTGGATATACTATTGACCGTATAGGATTGAAGAAGTTACATGATTACATGCCAAATTGTGCATCAGATGTGATTAGATATGACGAAGACAATGTGATAACAAATTGTGCTCGAAAATTGGGCTTACATTTTGGCGACAATAGAGATGGCTGTACTGGTCAACAAAGATCACACTCAGTATCTCCGGGAATAATTGCTAACGCAAAGGGGTTAAGCAACAGTGCCTTTGATGAGCAGATTCGTTTCTGGGCAGGTCTTCAACATCCGGCATCGAAGGAGACATGTCAAGGTAGGACTACAGATTGGATATGATGCCGCATCAAATCATTCAGTTACATTCCATGAGCTTCGATATCCTGCGTGGTTAGTCAGACATCATGCCTTGCTATATCGAGCTTGTCCGAGTACTTCGGCATTGGCTAAAATGTACTCATCAAATGAGCAAGTGTATGAAGTGGGTGCATGAGAAATATTGATGATTGATACCGTGCAGTTGATGGGGTGGAACTTTACATCTACTAATGTTGCTGAATATATTGATCATCAACTCAAAAACTCCGATGCATATTGAACTTGCTCGTTGCTGGCCATTATCCTTCCATCTACCCAATCTTACAGAGACTTTGCAAGGTCATGGAGTTACAGCATACATAGTGATGAAGATTCAGGTGGCTTTCTATAAAGCCACGCCTAATGTTCTAGTAGCAACGTTCCATAATCAAGCAGGGAAGGAGACCAAACACGTTCACCTCAAACCAAGAAAGCAAGATCATGAGGGGACTGTATCATTCTATAACTGAAGAGTAGGTCGATTGTAGTTTGTAGAGATCATATATAGAACTGAATCAAGTAGGACATATTAGATTACTAGAATCATAGGATGAATAATGCATAGTAAAAGTCAAAGTAACATATAATTGTTTACACTTTACATAAATACTATCTACTCTTATTCCTACTGTTCACCTGGATAGCAAGTAGTACAGCAGTTACAACTCCACCAGTAGTGAAAAGTTGGAGACGGTGTAGGAGCATTCTCGGATACTGAATCAACAATACCCCAATCTCGCCCATTTGATTCTGATAGTCTTCTTCTCCCTGTACTGCAGTTGCCAGAAAGATACTGTATATTCTGGCATATCCCTTCAGGTATGTCACCATAAAAGTTGTTACCCTCTAACTTGAGCATACCAAGAGGTAGATTACCCAATTGACTCGGCACTTCTCCGACAAGATTATTGAATTGAAGATCTATTCGACCAATACTTGATAACATACCGAACGTTGGGGGTATGACACCACTGAGATTATTCTCAGCAAGTGAAATGTAGTTTGCACTTGTTAGTTGACCAAGTTCTGGAGGAATATATCCTGTCAGTTCATTATCGTCGAGAAACAGTTCTCTAAGATTTGTTAATCTGCCAAGTTGGCCTGGAATTGTTGATGAAATGTAGTTTGACCAAAGATGAAAGTATTGAAGACTCGCAAGGTTCCCGATAGTACTCGGAATACTCGACTGCAGGTTATTACTTTCAAGACGAAGCGCCACTAAACTGTGCAAGTTACCAATCGATGCCGGTATGGCTCCACCGACATAGTTGTTATCTAACCGAAGCTCCTCGAGCTTACTCAAGCCACCAATCGAGCCTGGTATAGGTCCTTGTATCCCGTTACTGATGAAATTATCATTTTCATCTAACCTGTAGTTATTATCAAGCTTGAGTTTTACTAAATTGGATAAACTCCCAACCTCAAATCCAATAGTTGAACTCAAATAGTTCTCCGACATGTCAAACTCTTCGAGGCTACTAGCCAACATGGACAGTTGTGGCCATGGAATCTGACCAATCATTGCATTATTGCCAAGGCTGAGTCACAAAGGGGGAGAAAGAATGTTAGACGATGTCATGATAACAGCATACACTTCTTTAGACACTGCATATATACTTACTGCAATTGAGAAAGCTGACTCAGAAATCCAATCTGAGCAGGTAGCTCACCAGATATTGCATTGCTATCTAGATCCAATATCATCAAGCTAGTCATTTGTGAAATCAATGGAGATATTGATCCACTCAACATGTTGTCATGTAAGATTAATGTATGCAGCTTTGAAAGACTGTACAACTCGCCGGGAACTGGGCCTTCAAGTAGATTGGATTCAAGATCCAACTCTTGTAGATTGGTCATCATACCGATACTTGTAGGTATTGTTGATGCTATTCTATTGTTTGATAACCAGAGATTAGTAACCTGCTTCAGCTTGAACAACTCGTCTGGAATAGCTGTCAGTTTGTTGTTGCTCAGATACAAATGTTGTAAACTTCCACCGCTTAATGGAAGAGTAATGTCAGAAGGTAACTCTTCAATAAAGTTCTTATCAAGATCAAGCATTTGCAAGTTGACCAAGTTGAATACTGAGGAAGAAATGCCACTGATAAAGTTTGTATTGAGGACCAAGCTCTCTGTGTTGTTTGGAGTCGACATGAAAAATGGTGAGCTTTCATACTCAAGCAGAAGTAGATCACAAACTGATACTTACCAAGATTATCCAACAAGGCAATTTCATATGGAATTTCGCCCCCGACATCATTCTGTTCCAAGTTGATAGAAGTCACTATACCATTTGCATCACAAGTAATACCATACCAAGTACACTCATCATCACCAGTATCATCATCTTCCATCCATCCACTATTATCTACCCAATCTGGGCCACTTAATGAACGGTAGAAGGTTGCAAGTACCCATCGTTGTACTTTACGAGATGAGTCATATGTGCCATAGTCTACATTTCCAGTTAGCCTGAAATATGAGAATGAATGTGTGATTGAGTTTGGGGTTTCTCACTGACAAAAGCAAAAATGAACCATACAAGCAAAGCTGATCAATCTCTTACCATTTCATAGCTCGATATTGACTCGAACTACTATCCTCCAAATCCTCAGTACTGTCAGGAGATATAACCATGAGTTCTGCAGAAAGTACTTCCAACTGATTCAAAGGGCTTGCAGTAGGAGCGTTAGTCGAGCCAACTGTGGGCGATACACTTGGTTTATGTGTAGGTTTTTGTGTTGGATGTGATGTCGGCATGGATGAGTCAGTTGGTGAAGAGGATGGTGATGCTTCAGGACTTTCTGTCGGTGTACCAAGCACAATTGGAGAGTTGCTTGGTCGAAGAAGTGGTTTCGTCGAGGGAGATTTTGATGGTACTATTTCGTTGCAAGATGAATGTAAGAAGTGAGAGAGTCAATGAATATGAAGGTAAACAAGGAACAAGGAACCAGCATGCACTTACCCAATGTAGGAAAGTCACTCGTTGGCAAGTATGTCGGGCTATCAATTGGAGCCAAAGTAACCTCTCCATTGTCAATGATACGATCTCCATTGTCAGTCTGATTTAGAGATAAGGTACCAGCGCTTCCATCATAACAACTACTCTCTCGACTATACTTGAAGTATGCCTGGCAACATTCGTTTTGTGTTGAGTATCCTAACCCCCACTTAGCACCTTGTTCTGCAGTATCTTCGATACACTTTCCTTGATCAAAGTGAGCAAAGTATAACATTTCAACTGAGCTTTCCTCTTCGGTTTCTTCACTTGCAGCAGATGTTGCTGGTGTTTGACTTGTCACAGCATTTTGTTCACCAACATAACATACATTATTTGGATCATAACTAAAATTCTTCATACAACATGTGTCATGTGACTCATAACCTGTATCCCATCGTGCCATTGTTGATACATGTTTCAGTATACATGTTCGGGTTGTAAAGTCGGCATAATACTTTTGGTTACTTGACGTTGGTGTAACTGATGGAGATGCAGTTCCAATAATATCACTCAAGTCAACAGCAGTCGATTCTTCTGAAGTATCATCCTCTTCGGTATCTTGAGGAGGAGCTACAGCAGGAGGTAAAGTATCATCTCTCTTGTCAATGACAGTAGTAACATCAACAGTAGTGTGACTTGTATCAGTATAACAATCACTATCCACATTCCAACGGAAATTATCATGACAACACTTGTCATATGTTGCAAAAGTATGTTGAAAACGACTATGCGTTGCTGATGATGACTTGGGTAAACATTTACCTTGAACAAAGTCTGCATAGTATACCAAACTATCACTCTTGTCTCCTGTAGTATTGTCAAGAGCTGATGGAGATGGAGCCACAATCCCACTGCTACCATCAGTATAACAATCACTATCACTAATCCAACCAAAGTTGGGTATACAACATTCCTCTTCAGTCTCATATCCAATATCCCATGGTTTTTTAGTAAGTGATGATTGTAATGTACACTTGTTTGTATCCCAATTTGCATAATACATTTCCTTGTTTTCTTCTGTTGCAGGGACATTAAACTGTCCATCATTTGGTGAAGATGGTGGAGCTCGTGATCCTTGTACAACAGTCGGTTGTTTATTAGGACGACGAGTCTTCACCTCACCCTGCAATACCGGTGAGAATGTAGGATACTCTGTATCTTCATCTCCATCCTCGTCATTATTTGGTTCAATACCATAACTACTAACCTCAATACATTCCTCAACACTCCAATCATTACTAATATACACTTCAAAACCATGTTTACAACATGATTCTAAACTAGCAAAGTCTACTTCCAAGTGATTAGTACGTTCACCACCACAGGGTAAAGGACCAATACAATCCTTGACACATTTGTATATATCCCAATTTACATACCATACTTCTGTTGATACTACCTCTCCTCCTCCTTCATTGTTGGTATCTTCATTCAAGGTAGAACTATTGTTGTTGTTGCCTAGACTGAACGCACGCCAATCAAGTGAAGAGGGTAACATGATAACATTTAATGAAGTTAATGTACCCACGATACCAAAGATTAATAGTAGCAATGTTGCACTGAGGATACATCCCTTTTTAGTTAGCACCTTGCTGTTGCATAGACGACGTTTTCTTCCATTATGATTGTTATTGTACGAGGAGTCATCATCGTCATACTGAGATGGTCCGCGAGATTCAATATCAACTAATAATTCTCTTGCACGCTTGACACATGACGATGTTGTACTACTACTATTAGACCTTTCTCCTCCGGGTGTAGAGATGTTGTGCAAATTATTCTCCTGTGGGAATTCATTATTCAATAAGGTATCAACTCGTTGTTTTTCAAGGGATGATGGTGGATGATATCCCAAACGAGTTGCTACAGCGTTAGATGATTCACCCCCCAAGAGTTTGGAGAAGATACCCCCTTCTTTTTTAGCTTTAGATATGCTTTCATTGATATCATTTTGTGTAGTTGACGACGATGATCCCACCATCGACGAAGAAACTAAGTTGGAGATATTAGTTTGATATTGACTTGATACGGACGAAGAGGGTGGTAGTTCATTTTCATCATCATCTTCTTGAATAGATTGTAAATGATGATGACTTGCTTCTTCACTACTTTGTGGACTTAATGTCGATGGTCCTGAATGATAGGATCTACTTGAACGACTTGTATTGGATCTACTTGTATTGGATCGACTTGCACTTGACCGACTTGCCATAGACTGTTTAGATGATGAGATGGTCGTACCTCCACCCCTTGAGCTTGAGATACTTGACGATTCCATACTATAAGTATCCTTTTTCTTCCTTTCACTACTACCCCATGAGCTTAACCAACTCTTCTTCTTTTTCTCCGACTTGCTATTCATATTCTCAGACTTGCTATTCAACTTATCATGAGAAGTAGTAGGACGACGTTGTTCCATCTGTGACAAGATACTAATCTCTTCATCAACACTAACTGAGAAGCCATCATCACTCTCTTCTAACCATTTGTCATCACTTGATTCAGATTCTAACCATTTGTCATCGCTCTTCGTCCACTTCTCTTCCTCTTCGGCTTGACCAATCGAGTAAGAGTCAATACTTAACTCTTCAATAGTAGTCGGGACATTAGCATGTCGTTGTTTCTGTTTGATATGCGATTTGTAACTCTTACCACTTATACTCTTGTTGTCACTACCTCCCTTTGTACTACTACTCTTACTCTCCACACTCTTATTGCCAGCGCTTTCCTTTCTAACACTCTTCGCCCCGTATGTGGCACCTTGACTTGTGGCAGCCAACAATCGCTGTCTCTGCACCTCCAACGGCAATCCCTTACCACTACCTCTATATGTCTCACCTCTTAACAACTGCTGTCGTTGTTTTGAATTCTTCTCAAGTAGAGAAAGTGGTGACTCATCTAATATTGATTCCTCAAATGATAATTCGTCTGTACTTGAGATTGTGTATGCTGATGAGTTATGATCAGTGGTAGTACTGTGTTTGGTTGTGGCCTTGCTGTTAGAAGCGAGGACACTGACAGGGGTACCAAGAGACGAAGGGAGTTTGTTATTGTTACTACTGATACTCGATCGTAACATAGCCGAGGCATCATCCGAAGTAACTTCCTTGGTAATTAATGTAATTTTTTCATCTTCTGTTTGTGTATTAATTTCTACTGTATATATTGATTTACTGTCTGTTACTTGACTAGAGAAGCTATTGTTTGCAGCATGGCTGTTGTTGTTGTTGTTCATGCTGCTTTTCATTGATGGTTTAATTTGTTTATGGTTTGAGTATTTATCGTTGGATCGGTGGAAGATTATTCAATAGCAGGTATCTTTCTATTGCAATAGACTATATTTACTCTTTACTCTTGCTGATAAGGGCAGTCAGATGTAACTAACATAATCATACTCAAATGTATTGTTGATAATATGTCCTGCCAGGAATGTTGTAGCTGATTATTATTGTGATTGTTCACTGTTGTATTGTAATTTATTGTAGATACTTCTTCCATTTGCAATGCTGAAACTGAAGATACCCCGCTAGTGCAATGCAATTAATTGGTATATAGATTAGATATCGAACAATACTCTCCAGTACAATAATTAATCGATGTAAGGGGTGTGTGAGGATAGGTATATGCCGCTATCCAATGATGTGAGTAGAGCCGTTGAGATTGAGTACTCATTGCTGCCGAGTGAGATTGAGATGATGAGTGCCCGCCAATTATGTGAGTAGGAGGTATCCTTTTTACTAATCGTGCGAGCCATGCAAGAGAGCAGCCTCTCATAATTACACAGTGCCGCCGTCGTCAAATAATCATCTACATCTAATCTAATCATATATCTATAGAACAATGAATCAATTCCAACTACTATGGAGATATCAACGTATCAAGACACGTACAAAAAGATTCTTCAAAAGATCAAATAAATCCTTCATGAAGAAGAAGAAATCAATTAGTAAATCTATATCAAAGAGTAGGAAATCTATAACAAAGAGTATTAGGAAGTAGAAATATAGATGAGAATAAATGTTGTTTTGATATGTAAATGTGTACAGTGTTTGTAAATATAATAGAATTATTTTTACAAACGCCACAGCCAGTACAACCTTGATGGATATAAGCCGGGTCGAAGTCCCCGCCACCTAAATGAGCACAGCTATCATCATTACAATCATCATACTTGCCCTCAACACTACGATCATCATTGCAATACCATGCTTCTCCGTACAATCAGTACCCCACATCTTCTGACAGTAATCATTAGTTCTGTAAACAGGATAATGGGATCTGTCACATCCCGTAAGAATGAAAGCCGGATCCATAAATCCTGCCGGATTATAATCTTCGTCAACGGCAACCTCTCCATGGATCATCTTGTTTTCTTCCTGTTCATCTTCTACCATGTCCGGCGGGACATCATTACAAGCCCATTCCCCATTAGGTTTCCATTTAAAACTGAATTTGACACATCGTCCGTCGGCATCACAGTCATCCAGTTCGGATAGATGTGGGATGAATCAAAATCACCCCCTCCACAGCCTGGCTGTTTGCCTGGTTGCCATCCCGAAACATCAACACCATCGTTACTAGAAGATAAAGGGGGAGAAAAATTAGTATACGATACAAAACCACTAGATACAAGAAGAGGAAGCTGCACTTACCAGTACCAACCATCTCCAAATGCACATGGCGTACCATAAAGTTGGTTACAATCATCATCGGTGTAATAAACTGGAAAAGATGGATCACTGCAATCACCATGAATGTATGCATGATCGGCACCAAAACAAGATTTGCCGCCAAACTCAGCCGCAAAAGCACTAGGTGTGACGACGGCACCGAGGAGTAACAACGCTGCAGATGCTAGGGATTGAAGATTCATGGTTATATATATTATTGTTGTATTGCAATTGCATTGATTATGAGAGGAAGCACTAGAGACATCATATCATATCATTGACGCGTGTTTCAATCAATCTAATCAAGCCCCTTCTCCTTAGCACTGCAATGATGATTGTGTATACTATGATGGTAATATGTGGATCTGAACGGAAAACAAAGAGGAAAACAAGATGCTCCGTGGGGAGGTTGCGGTTGAATGAGGGGATAGACTGTATGATTGAAGGAGGAAGAAGGGAGAGAGGAGAGAAGGATAATAGAAGAGTAGGTAGCACTTGGGAGAGAATGGTTATAGAGTCAGAAGATAAACTTAGAATCTGATCAATAGTCATTATCACACCGTTTCATACATTTGGTATTGAAATATTGTTTACTTTAAAGACATCGGATAAACATATACAACATTTTGCAACCAGTGGTTGGCTGGCTGATAAAAGAACTGCACCCTCAAAGACATGAAATCCTCATACTGCTAATCCATTGCTATGATACTGGAAGACATCATATAATTTTGTACCCATGCTATCAATGGAGGTATGGATAAGTTTCCGTGCCTTCTTGTCGACTTTACTATCAGGAACATCTAACATGAGTCTCTTCTCGAAGCGCTTTAAGGATACGCCTCCGCCATACCGTGTTCCAGTAAAGCAAGGGTAGTTACTCTTGTACATCATGATTTCTACTAGTCCTAATGCCGTGAGGGAATTACTTCGTGCAGCCTTGAATCCATTCACAAAGAGCGTTGTAAACTCCTTGAATGCTTCAGATCCAATGCCGCCCATAACATCAACATAGTCCTGGGTAAGCTTGAAGGGAGCACGTTCAAAGCTCCACTCGTGTCCTGGAGCCATTCCAAATGCAAAGCCAAAGTCAATATGGATGACGTGCCCTCGAGTATCAATCATAATGTTGCCATTATGACGATCTTTCAGTCCGAGCAAATATGACACCAATGAATACCCCGCGAGACTGCGAACAAAGTTCTTTTGTGCTGCCAAGAACGATTTGGAGGTTGGAGGTCCGTACACTTGTTCAAAGTACTTTCTCATACCTCCCACCTCGGGGTACTTTTCTGATTTCTTCAGACCGTCAATGGATGTAGCATCAGTTAATACCTCAATAAGACCAGTACTCTTGGAGGTACTTAAGATACGATATGTCTTTAACCAAATTGGTATATTAGACTTGGCAAATACTGATTCAAAGTAATGAATCATTTGCATAACAAACACCTCCTGACGTAAATCATCATTTGACTTGGCCATTAGTGTGACGATCTCGTAGAT
>Ga0214480_100279_pt1 | contig 25701 bp, 20 predicted proteins | sample M1_20Mar14CPVII9_3_FD_165042 | JGI IMG/M metagenome (GOLD analysis project Ga0214480, IMG submission 165042) | Marine eukaryotic communities from Monterey Bay, California, United States - M1_20Mar14CPVII9sort6BwellE17 | ecosystem: Environmental > Aquatic > Marine > Unclassified | place: USA... | reverse complement strand
GTAAGATACTTAAATCACCATAATCATCTAATACCAATTCTTCATCCTCCTCTTTCTTATCATTAGTATCAGTTTGTAAACATTGCAATGTTGATGGAGTACTAACTACTGCATTGCGTAGTGTATATGTTGACCAAACGACATTACTATCTTGCTTTTGTTTCTTATTGTTATTGTTGGTATTGTTTGAGCTATTGTTTTGCTTGCCATCATTCGACTGCTTGCCACTCTCAGCACTTGACGACGAGTTGTTAGTAGTAGACGACTGTGACTTCTTCTCAACAACTAATCGATACTTAGTCAAATGTGCAAAACCAATAACCTCAGATAATGCACCTCGTAAACTAGCAACTGGTTCTTCAGGACGGAGTGGTGGTAGTTGGATTACTACTTCTTCTTCTTCATTATTATTGTTGGAGGTAGAAGAGGAAGGGAGAGAGGAAGTGCGTTGACGAGGTGATGATATTGATAGATTGTGTATAAATATTGGTGGTGATGGCACTACCTGCTGTTGTTTGGAGGTATCAGCATCGGCGGCGGTGACATCTTTTGATGTCTTTTTAGTATCATCCAATGTAGATGATGTCGAGTTGTCATTGGCTTCTGTTGCTGCCATGATTAGACTTGATATAAATTCGTTACTACTATTATTGTTACTATTGCTATTATCAGTGTTACTGTTCTGTGTTTCTTTTTGTTTATGTGCTGTTCTATTGTTGGGCATATTGATATTGCAATGGCCTGCTGCTCATGCGCTGGCGGCACTTTAGTTTTAGTTTGATTTGATGGTTTTGGTTTTGAGCAGGAGTGCAAATCTTCGTTTGATCGCCTTAGCTTCTTTATTTTATTCGTCCTTTGAGGTAGGAGTAGTAGAATGCGATGTGGGTGAGAGGAAGTAGACGGTGGCACTACTACTGCTAATAGGGTGTAGTTAGTAATAAACGATATGAGCATAGAATTGATCATCTGATATACTGCCAGTATTTTGAAGTTGAACAGGTGCGCATTAAACTCTATTGACCTAGAACACAAAAGGTATCATCGATATAATACTTATATACCTCAAACCGAATAATTGTATTTATCACAAAATATACATATTTATCACAAAGACACATTAGACAATATACCTTATCGTATTATAGATTAGTAAGGTCGTATTGGTATATTATTATATTTATCACAAAGACACAGCCATATCAAACTGCAAGGCCATATTGCAATATACATAAAACAACACACACATTACGATTTGAAAGAGAAGGTACATCAAACTTAGAACATACAAAGGTATCATCGATACACTATACTTGTATCTCACAATAACAATTTTTATTTAGAAAGAGGTTACATTTGTAGTATTAGTATACTAAACAATAATAATAAGATGAGCTCGTCTGATACGAAATTGAATGACTGTGTGGATCTTTGTAAACTTGGGAATATATCTGATGAAGAACTATTTAAACAACCACCACCAGCTGAAGATTGTCCAATATGTTTCGTACGATTACCATCACTACGTAAGAGTACCATATACCAAACATGTTGTGGAAAAGTAATATGCAGTGGATGTTTTTATGCACCTGTTTATGATAATCAAGGCAACGAAGTGATCGAGAAAGTTTGTCCATTTTGCAGAGTATCAAGACCTACTTCTGATGAGGAAGGAAATAAAAGGCAAAAGAAACGAATAGAGGCTGGTGATGCTGAAGCAATATTCATGATAGGATGTGACTATCGAAATGGGACGAATGGATATCCACAAGATTATACCAAGGCATTAGAACTTTACCATCGGGCAGCAGAGCTTGGGCATATTGAAGCTTATCACAATATTGGTTATGCGAATGACTTAGGAACGGGAGTTGAAATTGACAAGAAGAAGGCTACCCACTATTATGAGCTTGCAGCTATACGAGGAGATGAAGTTTCAAGATACAATCTAGCCCTCGATGAAAAGACGGCAGGCAATATACAGAGGGCTTTGAAACACTTAATGATTGCGGTGAGAGGTGGAGATGGTCCATCATTAAAAGAGATTCAAATATTATACTCTGATGGGCGTGTAACGAAAGACGATTACACAAAAGCATTACGATTATATCAAGCATACTTGGGAGAGATTAAGAGTAGACAGAGGGATGAAGCAGCTGCAATTAATGAGGAGTATCGATACTATTAGTGCCATTGGGCACGGGTTGCGACTTTTTTCATAAAGTGTGATATAGTGCAGCAGACATTAGGTAATACATAAAGATAAAGATAGTCATGACAAATACGTTTCTTTTACATAGTGCATTATCTACACCACTAACATGTTTATGTACATCTCATCCCACAGCCTCGACGTCAACATATCACACACAGTCGATCAATCTATAGCTTATCAATGGCATACTTCATCAATCTATAACTTATCAATATCATACTTCAAACCCGATACCGTCACTTTGCCAGAGAATGAAATCATTGGGAAGACTCGATAACCGGCCGTGTCAAGAAATATCGTTTCTGATCCCCCACACACGGGTCCAGACTCATCAACTACATATGTACATATAACCTTGGTTACAGATGCCATATGAGCAATGTTCAGATTCTCTTCCAATATATCCGCACTACCCCATAATTTCCTATCTGTAATGTTCAGGTAGATACTATCATCCACAGCTTCATCAAATGAAGATCTAGTGCATTGACTATTCATGCCTTCATCATAACTGCATAACCATCCTGCAGAACCCCCAGTACCCTCATCAAATTCAACAGTAAATTCAGAAACCCCTCCTTTGCAAATGCCCCCAAGTAGTATAGAAAGTTGACAGGTGCATCATCCACGGTCTTTGTTAAAAGTTCACAGGTACCATATGATTTCTCTTCACAAGTAAACTCTTTACAAATCAGTCCATTACAACACCCAATCCATGTTTGTTGATATACCGCGGGCATTAATCCATAATACTCGAGCATATAACATAATGAATACGTAGGTTTATAGGAAGATTTTTCTCTGGTACTTTTCGACTCTGATTGTTCATTCTCAAACGGAGGTAATTAACAAGAAGAAGGAAGTTCTCCGGATCTTGATCAATGAATATGTTCCCATCTCTATCCTTCTCCATTGATTCATCCCATCTACCGCTAAAAGTTGCAGCAAGTAGTGTATCGGGAAATTGTGTTAGAGTACTACGACGTACCGATATGGATGTACTACCGCCAACGTTTAACTGTAGAATATCAGTATCTGTACCATAAGAAGGGTGCTTAGATTCATATAGTTTAACGCGTCTATCAAAATCCTCTTCTTTCTCTTTCAACTCTTTCTCTTTTGCAATGAGTAAACTGTGTAGATGTGTGGCCGCGGTTGTTATGCTATCTGAATGGCTTTTATTGTCTGATATATCATCTGATTTCCTCTTCTTATTGCCATCTCCATTGCTGCTATTGTTATTGCTGTCCATGATATATAAGAGCGTCGTCTTCTTTTACTACACACACATATAGAATAGAAGAAGATATTGCCTAGTGATCTTCGTTTGATCACCTATCTCTCGTTTTATTCGTCCTCAAGCGAATGGCAGAAGAGATTTGCAGGTGGGGATTGCAGCCAGGTGTAAACAGGGTGTAGACGGCACACTTCCATAAGTTTGCTAAATATACGATAGAATTGATCTGCTGATATACTGCGTGAATCTCGTCGTTGATAGTTGCAAGGCGGCGCGGTATTGCAACAAATACATAAAATCAACAAACACACACATCACACAAAATTGAAGGTGATCAAAGACTATTGTATCATCGATTTATTTATACCACAAACCAAATTTACATTATATTATCAAAGAGGTTACATTTGTAGTATTGGTATATATTAGTTTAACACGCCACATACAAAAAAGAGTAAATGATAAGATGAGCTCGTCTAATACAAAATTAGATAGCTTATGTGACAATCTTGAGGGTTGTAAACTTGATGGCACGGCGGAGACGAAGATTAGTGATGAAGAACTGTTCAAACAGCCACCACCAAAAGAAGATTGTCCAATATGTTTCCTACGAATACCGACGCTTGAAACAGGTAGTAAATACAAGACATGCTGTGGAAAGACAATATGTAGTGGATGTAGTTATGCACCTGTCTATGACAATCAAGGCAATGAAGTTAAAGAAAAGAAGTGCCCATTTTGTAGAACTCCACTGCCTAAAGCAAACGACGAGGAGCAAATTAAAAGGCTTAAGAAACGAGTGGAGATGAACGATCCCATTGCAATTCATAATCTTGGACTGAAATATTATCATGGTGATACAAATGACTTTCCACAGGATTATGACAAGGCATTAGAACTTCATCACCAGGCAGCAGAGCTGCGGCATGCAAACTCATATTGTTGTATTGGTTATGCTTATGACATAGGAACGGAAGTGGAAGTTGACAAGAAGAAGGCAAGGCATTATTATGAGTTAGCAGCTATGATGGGAGATGTAATTGCAAGGCACAATCTAGGCTATAGGGAGGAGAATGCAGGCAACATTGATAGAGCATTGAGACATTATATGATTGCAGTTAGGGGAGGATTCGCTCAATCTTTGGAGACTATCAAAGTATTATACTTAGATGGACTTGCAACAAAAGATGATTACACCAAAGCATTACGATTATATCAAGAATACTTGGGTGAGATTAAGAGTCCACAGAGGGATAAAGCCGCCGCCGCCCATGAGAGGTATCGGTACTATTAGTTAATCGAGATATTGTGTGCCTAAATCAAAGGATTTAGTGGTAGTTTAGAAGAGAGCTCCTTACTGTCTAGTTTCTCGGTCGGATCAAGAAGGTGTATAATTAATGACATATCTTATACCCACTGCTTAGCATTTCTATAACCTTTATCCTATATCTTCTACCTATGTTGATCCTTGACTTTTCAACATTTATTTCCCCTCCAAATTACTATAGCTCTATACTGAACTATCAAGTCACACATAATCATAAATCCCCCCATACCCTTTACTCTTTACAACTCGACATGTTCAAAAGTACCAGGTTCACTAACAAAGAAGTTTTGATGTTTACTCCACAAACTCCATTCTCCGTCCACTTTAACACGTAAATGATATTGATTATTCCCTCTTGGTACACCTGGCATGACTAGACACGGCTGTCCACCACATGTATTCTTACCCCCAATTTCTATATCGTATATATCTTTGATACTATCCTCATCAGTCACAGTATCATCGGCAACACCCGTCTCTTCATTAATGTAATCCTTGCAATGATGACATATTTCATATCGTTCAGCATTCGGTATAGCATCCCATTTAATGATTGCCTTGAGTAAATGTTCTTCCCCCTCAACTAAATCACCATTTGCTCCTGCTCGATGTTGCTTGATCCGTGCGGTACCAATAAAGTTTGGACGTTCTTGTGATATTGTAGAGGCGGCATCGGCACCGTGTAGGAATGAGAATGTAAGCCATCCGGCGGCCATGACACACATGATTGCAAGTAGTAGTAAATTGTTGAGTGTATTTCTATTCTGTATAGAATCGGATGTGCTCATTTTTGGTGTCGTATCTTTTGTTGTTCTAAAGTAAGTTGTTTTTGTTCTGCTTTGAGATGATGCTAATATCGAAGACTACCTCTAATGATACACATGTAATATCCGTGGATTGATAGGGGATAGAGAGCAGTTATATAACAGCTTCCACTTTGAATGACGAGTAATACCCTTACTACTTTGAATGACGAGTAATCGACGACTGAGTTTGATTGAGGTTGGGATGAGATGGGGGTGTGTATGTTTCTTTATTATTTGCAGATCAGAAAGCCGGGGTTATTATCTCAGTATAGAACAGGAGCAGATGAGCTTATTAATCTATATAATAAAATAGTATTGTGGACGAGAGACGGCGCTAGAGTTAGAGAATGTAGGGAATGTTGGAGGAGGGCAATAGCAATAGACCTCCTCAGACGCAGGAGTGGTATCCTAATACAGAGTTTTCTTATTACAACACATGAAAACTGTCTTTGATTTATTTGAAGAAGAGTTCGACTTCTATCTCTCTAGAGTTAGTAATTCTTCGGCAGCGCGCCTTCCTAAACTATGGTATTGTTATAATAGTATTAATAACATTCTTCACCGGCCCTAGTATTCTTCAATCCGTATCATCACTTATCGAAACAATTGCAAACTCTCAACTTTCAAAGTTCATATCAACTTTTTGTGGGTACACCCCCGTTGGTTGGTGGAAATCAATAGTACTGTATATCAATATAGAGCTGCCGTAGTGTGATCAATTGAAGTGTGTAAAGATTAATAATCGGTATTATAAAAAGTGTTCTATAGTAGACAACAGCAAAATTATAATATGAGAACATCCGATTGCAAAGACAGTGTGCATCAAAATCAAACGATGATGTATTTGAGGTGATTGGGAAGTTACACAAAATGAGCACGTCTGATAATAATGATGTTTCAGTATGTGCTAATTGCGGCAAGGAGGGTGATGATGTCAACAACATATGTAACAAATGTAAGATGGTCATGTATTGCAATGCAGCTTGCAAGAAGAAACACCGATCAAAGCATAAGAAACAATGCGAAAGACGAGTAGCAGAGTTACATGACAAGGAACTATTTAAACAGCCACCGCCAGATGAAGATTGCCCGATTTGTTTTCTAAGAATGCCAATACTTTATACGGGTTGGACATACAAGTCATGTTGCGGAAAAAGGATATGCAGTGGATGCTGTTATGCACCTCTTTATGATAACCAAGGCAATCAAGTTGGATGGACATGCAACTAAAGAAGATTACACGAAGGCATTACAATTATATCAAACATACTTGGGTGAGATTAAAAGTAACCAGAGGGACGAAGCTGCTTCGGCCGATGAAGATAATCGCTACTACTAAGTTACTAATTAATATGTATATTGTTTATATTATCTCAAGTTCTCTAATACAATTCAATCTCATTCCGATAGACCTATAAGATCATGATCAAATTGAAAGTTTAAACCCTTTACCTCCCTTGCCAAGCCTAACAATGCTGGATGATATCCTGGCTCAAGCAAATGATCATCAATCAATGTCCTTGAGAATTCAACTGAATTAAAGAATGAGCAAGGTGTATATGTACCTGATTGTGTTAATGGGAACACAAAAGTTTTAATGTAGATATAATCATAACTTTGCATATAATCATGATGATATGACACTTACCACTCCAACCAATACCGTTACGCCACAGATGTATACAGTTACCCGGTGGATATAGAACCTGATTCATTCTAGACTTGGTAATACTATCAAAATGAGGCTTATACTTTGTTGCAATTGTATCATTTGCCCATTTCAGTATCATTTTCTTATCTAGTAATGGAAGTTTCTTGCCAACGTGATCAAGCATTAGTTCTAAATCAAGTAATGCTGAATCTGCCCAATCATGTGACATTATATCTAAAAACATATTTGCTATTGTTGGGCCGCTCATACGGGAGATGATATCACTATCTGTGACGACGGATGTAATGTAGTCCTTTGTTCCTATACTCTGTTCTAAATCTAGCAATGCCGGACAGTGCTTTGGCATCTAATATATACGTTGATTTGAGTTTATTAGGTTGTATCTCGTATAGAAGGTATACAATGTGTACATACACTTACCTATGAAATCATACTCATTCAATTCCATAGCAGCTATAGCTGCCACGCCGGCCCCTAGAGAATATCCGACAAGCAAAACTTGAACACGATCTCTTCCACTAACCTCCCATAAATCACGTATCTTCTCAATGTGCAGGTTAGCCAAGAACTTTCCTGACTTTAATATCCCATCATGTGCTAAGCCAGATCTATATGATGTTGCATTTATCATCGAGTCTGAAACGAAGTCACCAATATCTCCTGAACCACGCAAGGCAATAATAATTTCCAATACCGACTCCTGCCTACTACTTCCAACCAAATTACTTTTTATAATGCTACTTCTATCTTCTTCTTGTATTGTTGCTTCTTCTACTTTTTGGTATCATTATAAAGTGTGCCGGTTCAGTTGGCTGGCCGGTTGTTTCTGTATAGACTACCTCATATGTACTATTTCTAAACTTGTTCACTTCATTCTTAATCCGCTCATCACTTGGAAGATAGGCAATCTGCATTAGATATAATGCATCATGTAATTCTAATATAGCATCAATCTCTATTGGTTTGTGATATCTATGCACACGTCTTTTCCAACTAGGTGTGCGTATCGTCTCTACATGTTCAATGTAATACCAAATGGCTGCTAATGTAAGTTTACTAAAATCGACATGTCTAAAAGCGCTTTGCAACATGGATGTACTCTGTTGCAAATGTTTCTTGAAATGTTCAATAAGTTGTGGTATACTACGTTCCTTCTTGATGTTAGATGCTGCCATACTTCGTGCTGCTGTGAGGATATCTTCTAGTGATAATAACACATCGTTCTTCTTGGAGTTCTCCTCGTCATAACCTGCATTCGAAGTACTGTCGATTGCCTTTGCAATGTTCTTGATTAGATTGTCAATGTTCTTCACTGATGCTGTTGATAGAATCGACGGTGCACCATCCCCGAATATACCAGAGAAGATATTAGATTGTTTAGTAGCACTTGGAGTTGGCTTCTCATTATCGTCGTCATCGGTCACTATATTGCCATCCACATCAACCTCTATCGATGATGTTGCCGATATAAAATAGCTATTATCCAAGCAAGATATCACCACCACTATAACAACGAAGATGATATAATATGCAAACATATTCCACTGCCTTTTAGATGGAAATGTAGTGTATACCCTAACCCTAACTTCGTCCATCGTCCACTCTTTATGTCAAAGATGAAACTTGAAGGTGGATTTTAACCCACTTCAGGGATCAGGGAGTGAAGTTGCAAGTTTCACTTACACATCTTACCGACACCAAACTTATGTTAATAAGAAGTATACTCTCGAGGTATCGCAACAACAAACAAAACAAATCTGCCAGTATAATATCTTCTTAACATCATCAACATTTTAACAATATATAATTACATCACATATAGGCAGCATTATTAGCTTTACATATATATATAGCAGAGTAGTATAAATGAATAATACCGAAAAAGAAGATGGTGTATGTGAAAACAAATTATGTAACAACCTCGATGCTCAGTGTAGTATTAGTAGTAATTCGACACAAGGAACTGGATCGATAAGTGCTAATAACAACACAGATGTTATATCACTATGTGCCAATTGTGGCAAGGGCGAGGAAGAGAGTGTAAAACTCAAATCATGTACGGCATGTAAATTGGTGAAATATTGCAGTAGAGAATGTCAAATTGCTCACCGACCACAACATAAGAAAGAATGTAGAAAGAGAGCAGCTGAATTGCATGATGAAAAGTTATTCAAACAGCCACCACCAAAGGAAGATTGTCCGATATGTTTTGTACAGTTACCATCACTTGCTACTGGACAGAGATACAAGACATGTTGTGGAAAAGTTATATGTAGTGGATGTAGTTATGCACCTGTCTATGATGATCAAGGAAATGAAGTTGATAATAGAAAGTGTGCTTTTTGTAGAACTGGATGGCCTAAATCAGACGAGGAAGAAGTCCAAAGGTTAAAGAAACGAATGGAGTTAGATGATCCTATTGCAATCTTTAATCAAGGAGGTTACTATCGAGAGGGAATCCGCGGATTCCCACAAGATTATACGAAGGCGTTAGAATTATGTCATCGGGCAGCAGAGCTTGGTCATGCGGCATCTTATTGCAGTATTGGTTGTTATTTTGAAAATGGTCATGGTGTAGAAATAGACAAGAAGAAGGCTAGGCATTATTATGAGCTATCAGCTATGGGAGGCGATTTAACTGCTAGGTACAATCTAGGTAATAACGAGGGGAGGAGGGGCAATACGGAGAGAGCATTAAAACACTTAATGATTGCCGTACGGGGTGGATATGCTAAATCATTGGAAAAGATTAAAGAGTTGTACTCAAATGGACATGCAACAAAAGAAGAGTATACAACAGCATTACGTTGGAGTACCTTGATGAGATTAAAAGTCCTCAACGGGACGAAGCTGCTGCAGCACGAGAGGATTATCGTTACTATTAACTTACTAATCAGGTCTAACATTTAACATACATTTATACAATTAGCTTTCTTTACACATGACACATGACCGCTTCATGATGTATATCATCACTGGTAAAAGCGGCGGCATAATCCATTGAACCTCGGATAAGTTTTAATCCCATCCGAGTTACTCTGGTAATCATGCCAGTCTCTATCTCTTTGTACATTGGTTACCTTATGTAGAACCCTTCTCTATGATCAATTCTATTCTCCTCCTCCTTCTTTCTTTTAGGACTTGATGTTTGGGTGTCATCATCATCCAGTATATTACATGGAATCATCTGATTCTTTATTGGACTTGACATTTCAATTTCAGTTCTTCGTCCATCAACCTCATTCATATTGTACCGTTCATCTTCTCTAATACCAAAGTTGAAACTAGCACTCCTTGTTGGTGGACTCTCTTTACTGTTATTCCCCTTACCGAAATCAAAGCTTATACTTCGTGGACTGACGTTATCGTCTTCACTACTCAGCTTATCTTCTAATGTATTGCTTGTCTTAAGGGTGTCGTTTCGTGGTATGCCCGTTATTATATCATGAGCTGAAATGGGTGAACCATCACCGCTACTACTACTACTTCCTGGACTAACGGGTAGTACTCCGAGGTAACAACCCTTGTCTGGGGAAGTGGCTGATCGTTGTGTTCCCTTTTGACGTTTGACAAAGTATGATATAAGTAACAGTAATAGGGAGAGTCCAATCAGTATACCACTCAATATTCTAAGAGGACGTCTCAGTGAAGAGTTCAGATAGGACAAGTGTGCGTTACCTCCATGAGATGCCGTTCGTAATGCAAAGTCGTGTGCCTTCTTTCTACCGTATGGATCTGGACAGCCGCCATTGGGGTATAATCTAATATCACACGTCCAACTATTAGTCAATAGTTCATATAGTTCACTACCAGCAATACTACCACCCTCGGTATAGCCACTACTACTACCACTACTACGCTTCCATATGTTAGTACATCCAATATTAAAATCATCATTGTATTCATCAAAACTGTTTAGTTGACTAATGAAGTAATTCCCATCACATGTTTCACTATTAAATAGTCCCATAATATAATTTCCTTTGGCATCACATCCTAATGTACTCATGTGTCCACCATTGTTTTTGCCTTCTGCTATACGTCTACGGTGACGTTGACGTTGTGCAACATCTCCATTATTATTATTAGCATTCTGTCCATTGGCTTGATTAACATTCCCATTATCAGCTTCGCCGTCTTGCTGGTCATCATTCTGTTCTTCTTCTTCGGCCTCCTCCTCTTCCTCATCACCTGATCCGTCACCCATATCACCATAACAAACAGCATTACTCTCACTACCATCATTATATATAATAGGTGTAATACCCACTGCCTTTAACAACGTATCAGCACCACCATAGGTAAAATAACTATTAATATAATGTCGTTCCGAACAGCCTTTGAAATTTAATATTGAATGTCGCTTTTGTCCGTAGAGTGAATATGCGGAATTGGCACAAAAGTTTTGTGTACGATATTGATACCATTTTTCATCACCGTCACGATTATCTCCGGTTTGATCTTCGGATGTTTCGTCTATTGTACATTCTGACCAGACTGTTTGGAGAGTTAAGAGAGTTGAGAGAGGGTGCATGAAGTTTTTAGTGCATAAGATTTGTATAATAATTGCAATAGATCACCGCCGACGGTCATCTCTACCTGTATAGTAGCTTCTCTCGATACGATTTGCAACACATACATGAACTGCCCTCCATACGATTTGCAATACACGAACAAACAAACAAACATATAATAAAAAACTCACCACAACTTTTAGGATGAACTTCAATCCAAAACTTTTCATACGTATCTAAATTATCTAATACGTCCAATGGTGATGGTGATAATTTCTTTTGTAAATCGTGAAAGGATGATATACCTGCATTGACGGTTTGTATTTGTAGTAATGTACAGAGTAGTAGTATGGTGCATGATGTTGTTGTTATTGCAAATTGTTTTATCATCTTTGTTGTCTTTCAATTTAGTAAATCGACCCCGCCGACGCTCCACTATGTCAACTAATCAACCTCGATTAACTACTAATAATGAGTCCATTAAGGTCCATTGTTTATCAACAGATTCATCATACCAACATATGTATTATTTGTTGCAAAGAAACATGAGAGTGTTTCAAAAAGCAAACGGCCTTTCTTGCTTCCTTTCGTGCTCGCGTCTTAATTGTACCGGTATCTTAATAAATGAATTGAGTTACTAAGGTATTATTTAGCTAGGTAGGCTTCTACCCTATGCGCATTTATGTATTTTTCAAGCTCATTTATTGGCGGTTGGTATAAGAGAATCTCAAGGGAAACAATCTTATTTTTGTGCACTACAGTTTCACAGCCACAAACACATCGCCGCACGCACGTTCTACATCACCGCCTATCAATCACTGCTACCAAGAGTGCCATCGACACAACAGGGAGATCACATAATGTACCATTACAGGCATACGATAGTAAGATAAAAGATATTGCAATTAAAGAGCGACTGCTTTCTTCGGCATCGGCATCGGAGCATCAAGTTGACATACAATATACACATTGACATCGCCGCTACTATTAATCTGCACCACTACAATGAATCAAGGACAACAGTCGACAACTGATCAGCTTAAGGATATAATACCTCCTCAACAAACAACATTAACAGCATCGACGTCGACGAGTAGCAAAAGCTATCAAAGCAGCCGACGATCGTCGACATCATCGTCTAATACTAATAATAGTAACTTGACAAGTACACTTAATAATGAAACAATCAACGAAATAAAGCGTATGATGGCCAATAGTCAATATGATATAGACGGTACTCTCGATGATGATACAATTGATGGGATTAAGATGATGATGCCAATCATCATTCATCATCCAGTGGTACCTCCTGATAGTAGAGATGATAGTGATATGTCATCTCTACATACCGATCATGATGATGGGAGTAGTTGTATGCAATGTGAAGTAGAGAAGAGATAGTATAAGTAAAGATGGGGATCTTGATTAGCTTAGAAGAGCTAAGATTAGGACTTGTACAGATGGAGTATATCTTATATGCTAGGAAATTTCGTATTGATTTATATACATTTGTTTCAAAGAGAAAGAGAGATATGAGAGGGAATGGTAGTGGTATGGGTGCTTTGCTAAAACTAAAACTCGACATGAGAGCTTCCCATATTATATAGTAGGTTTATCTGACCTCATTAAAGTTTCGTATTATATCACAAAGCAATCTTATATGTATACCAGTACAGTCGCTTATCTATAGTATAGAAGACCGAGGAGAGAGAATATACAAGAGGTAATATGAATAAGGATAATAACTGAAGAGAGTAAACGATTGCTTGGCGATGTGTCCTTGTTCAGTACTAGAATTGGATAAACATTCCCTACTTATCGATCTGTACTAATAGTAACGATTTTCCTCGCGGGCAGCAGCAGCTTTATCCCTCTGAGCACTCTTAATCTCACCCAAGTATGCTTGATAGGATTGCAATGCTTTTGTGTAGTCTTCTTTTGTTGCATAGCCATCTGAGTAGAATTGTTTGATTTCAGTCAATGATTCAGAATGTCCACCCCTAACTGCAATCAGGAAGTGTTTCAATGCTCTATCCATATTGCCTTCGTCCCTTTCAAATATGCCTAAATTGTTTCTTGAGTAAACATCCCCTCCAATGGCTCCTAGCTCATAGTAATGATAGGCCTTCTTCAGATCAACTTCTACCCCTGTACCCCTGTAATAAGTAGAACCAATATTGCAATATGCGTCAGCATTACCGAGTTCTGCTGCCCGATGCCACAACTTTAATGCCTTATTCATATCTTGTGGAAATTCGTACTTCCCATTACATACTCCATCTCGATAGTAGCACCCCATACCATATATTGCTATGACATCATCAGCCTGTATTCGTCTTTCATACCTTTCAATCATCTCCCCGTATGATTTAGGAACTGGAATTCTACAAAAGGGACACTTTTTTATCCCAGAAACTATATTGCCTTGGCTGTCGAAAACAGGTGCATAAGCGCATCCACTGCATACTCTTTTTCCACAACACGCATAATAACTACTCCCTGTACCTAACGTTGGTATAAGCAGGAAGCAAATTGGACAGTCTTCCATAATTTGTGGTGGTTGTTTGAATAATTCTATTTCATGTAATTCAGCGGCACGTTTTCTGCACTCTTTCTTATGTTGTGAACGATGAGCAATTTGACAATCTCTACTGCAATATTTAACTAATTTACAAGCCGTACATGATTTGAGTTTGTGACTCTCTTCCTCGCCCTTGCCACAATTTGCACATACTGATGCACTAATGGTACTGTTATTATTATTGACATTGATTGATTCTATACCTTGTGTCAAATTACTACCAATAATACTACACTGAGCATCGAGGTTGTTACACAATTTATGTTCACATACACCATCTTCTTTTTCGCTGCTCATTTTATATACTACGATACTCTGCTATCAATGAAAAGCTAATAATGTTGATACTTAATGACGTATATGCAATAATAGTACTACGTCAATGGCTTTATACCCACAGCTTTGATGTTGTTATTATTGTTGCAGAGTAAGTAGAGTATTGAGGTAGTTAGTAAAATTACAAATAGGTTTCTCTCTACTTTTGTGTATTGTATCTCGTCGACGATAGTAATAATACACTGAGAATAATAACTAATGATAAGGCGTAAAGTAGGTTGCCGTAAGTAAACAAATGAGTGTTCAGCTAACTGTATATTGTTGCCGTCGCATACACTGTTGCGCCTCTCATTCACCAGTCTCAACAAAAATGAAACTTGCTCTCTGAAGCTTCTAGGAGATAACAAAATCCACTTTTGCTAGTTTCCTTACTTTATGTACAGTTACATGATAAAGTAACTTATGCGCTTTATATGTTGTATGTAAAGAAAGCAACGTAGTGTTGTAGAAGTGGGTTTATAGACGGAGGGGAATTAAACAGTTGATACATATCTGTATCGTCGGCGGTACAATATAGAGTAGAGTCAAATCTCAGCAGTGAAACAAAAGATCAATGTCAGTTGAAAGAAAATTATCTACACTATGTACACAACTAAGGCAATCAACCAACAAAGTCATATAAGTTAGTAGTAAGAGAGTACTTTGTTATACCACAACGAAGACGCAAAAGAGTATCAAAGATGAGCACATCCGACACAAAATTAGATGATTTATGTGAGGATCTCGATGGTTGTAAGCTTGATGTTGAGAAGAAGATTAGTGACGAAGAACTATTTAAGCAACCACCGCCACAATATGGAGACTGTCCAATTTGTTTCCTGCAGTTACCATCATTTAATACAGGTTGGAAGTACATGACATGCTGTGGGAAAGTTATATGTAGTGGATGTATTCATGCGCCTGTTTATGATAACCAAGGCAAAAAAGTTGATAATCAAAAGTGTCCTTTCTGCAGAGTTCCAACGCCTTACACGGATGAGGAGATAGCCATAATGAACAATGAAAGAAAAAAGGCTGGTGATCCCATTGCAATGTTCAATATAGGTAATTACTATCGAGATGGGAGAAATGGATATCCACAAGATTATACAAAGGCAATAGAACTTTGGCATCGTGCAGCAGAACTTGGTTTTGCAAAAGCATACAATAGTATTGGATATCATTATGATCTTGGTATTGGTGTAGAATTGGATGAGGAGAAGGCTGAACATTACTATGAAATGGCAGCTATTAAGGGCGATTCTCAGGCAAGGCACAATATAGGCTGTATGGAGAGAGATGAGGGTAATGTAGATAGAGCATTGAAACATTGGATGATTGCGGTTAGAAGTGGCCATTCTAATTCATTAAAACGAATCAAAGAATTATACACTAATGATGATGCAACAAAAGATGACTATGCAAAAGCATTACGTGCATATCAATCATACTTGTCGGAGATAAAGAGTTCTCAGAGGGATAAAGCCGCAGCAGCCAGTGAGAAGTATCGATACTATTAGGAATTAATATATTAACAGCACCATTTAGGGAATAGACATAATTATAAATAGATCGGGTTAGGAATAGGTAAACAAATCAAATACAAGTCTCTTTACAAGTAAACTCTTTACAAATTAATCTTAGGAGACTCTTGATGAGATTGTAAGTGTAAGTAGTAGATTGATTGTTACTTATATGTGATGGACAGTACCCCAGATATCACTAAAGTAACGAACACTAAGTATCATATAAGAGCTAAATAACCACAGACGAAACGATTGCTTACGTGTCCAATCAGTAGTCAATCCTCGTATCTCATTTTATAATTGTACACCCGCCGATATTGCAACCTTACCCTTCTTAAATTCTTAGCCACACGTACTAATAGTAACGATTGTCATCACCCACTGCAGCAGCTTTATCTCTCTGATCACTTTTAATCTCGCTCAGGTATGTTTGATATAATTTTAATGCCTTTGTATAATCTTCTTTTGTTGCATGTCCGTTTGTGTATAAATCTTTGACTGCCTCTAAAGAGCCAGTATGACCACCTCTTACCGCAATCATGTAGTGTTTTAATGCCCTAGCCATATTTCCCGTATCCTCCTCCTCAAGTCCTAGATTGTGCCTTGAGTAAACATCTCCTCCCATAGCTGCTAGTTCATAATAATGTATGGCCTTCTTGTTGTCAACTTCCACACCTACGCCCTCATAATAAGCATTGCCAATACTGGTATATGCTTCGGCTTCACCTAGTTCTGCTGCACGATGCCAAAGTTCTAATGCCTTTCCATAATCTTGTGGGAAGCCGTTCATCCCTTCTCGATAGTAATATCCTTGATTATAGATTGCAATAGGATCTTTAGCCTCAATACGTTTGTTCAGCCTTTTAACTGCCTCTTCAATTGATTTAGGAGCCACAACTCTGCAAAATGCACACTCGTTTTGTTTGTCTTCATCAACTTTATTCCCTTGATCATCATAAACAGGTGCATGAGCACATCCACTGCATATAACTTTTCCACAGCATGTCTGATATCTATGCCCCGTGTTTAGTATCGGCATACGCAAGAAGCAAATCGGACAATCATCCTTTGGCGGAGGTTGCTTGAATAACTTTTCATCATGTAATTCAGCGGCACGTTTTCTGCACTCTTTCTTATGTTGTAAACGATGAGCAATTTGACAATCTCTACTGCAATGTTTCACCAATTTGCATGCCGTACATGATTTGAGTTTATGACTCTCTTCCTCGCCCTTGCCACAATTTGCACATACTGATACACTAATGGTACTGTTGTTATTATTGTTAATACTTAATCCTATACCTTGTGTCGAATTGCTACTACCTATACTACACTGAGCATCGACCAGGTCGATAGATAATTTGTTTTCACATACACCATCTTCTTTTTCGCTGCTCATTTTATATACTACGATACTCTGCTATCAATGAAAAGCTAATAATGCTGATACTTAATGATGTATAAATATATATCTAATAATAATACTGCGTAAATGGATATATACCCACAGCGTCGGACAGCGTTGTTGTTACTTGTAGAGTATTGAGGTAGTTGCAAGTAAAATTACAAAGATGTTTATCTCTACTTTTTTTGTGTATTGTTATCTGTCGACGATAGTAATGATACACTGGTAATATCAACTAATGATAAGGCGTAAAGTAGGTTGCCGTAAGTGAGTGTAGTGTACTGTTGAAAGCCGCCGCCAGTCCGTCAAAGCAACGATAAAGAAAACATACAACTTGAAAATGAAACTTGCTATCTGAAACGTTTAGGGGATAACAAGATCCACTTGCAAGTTTCATTTTGACTGACATAAAGAATAAAGAGTCTTGATTGTATTTGCAGCTATTTGCAGGTATTTGCTTATCCATCTACTACTATCAGTTATTAGTTGTTAATTATGATGCATAGAGTAAATAAGGTAAGGCGGTGTCATCATCATTGCAACTCTCATTATTATCAATAATGAGAGTTGCAAATTAGCAAATGACACAACATAAATGATGAACAACGATTGGCCTAATATGCAGATATTAATGAAACAACAGACAAGGTATTAGCTACGCTTCTTCTTCTGCTGATATAGAATCTCCTCTACCGATAATAACAATGGATGATACTAATGTCGATAGGATAGACAGTGCATTGTCAAAAGATGAGCAAGAAGTTTTGGGAAGTAGCAATTATGGCACATTTAATGTAGCGCAACAAGAGAATGAGAATAAAGCAGTATCAGCAGGTGAGCAACCAGTAACTTCAGCAACTGATGAGTTTGAGAATGAAGATGTGCAACCGCATCAGCAAACACAGGTACTAATAGATATAGAAGAGGAGGTTATACAACACAATAACAATGGAAGAGCACAACAGAGACGAAGAAGATATATACTTCTTCTTACGGCATCACTACTTCTCCTTGCTGCTGTAGCAACTACATTGGGTATACTATTGGGTAAAAACAACGTCAACAACACATCGAGTGATACCACTGCTCTTGGTATATCTAACATGAACAGCTCTTCTTCAAATGCACCATCAATTACACCTTCCAAAACATCCACTACAGATATGCCAACATTCGTACCAACCTTTTTGGATATTACATACGAACCAACATCTTTACCCTCTATACCTCCATCGTCATCAAAAGAAGAAGATGTTATTACCAATACTCCAACCGAGAGTCCATTTGCATTTGAATTACCATTACTTAAATTAAACTTACCACCGGCACATTGGATGTCTGGTAAATGGGGAATAAGTTGGCGTATTAAAGCAGGTGATACAAAACAAGTTAAGAATTATAATGTTACAAAGTTAGTTGAACAAGTTAAATCTATACCCGGCGTTTCATATGTCTTATTTGGATTATCCGAGGGTGCCGATGGTAGTAGATATATAGCACCACATAGTATATTATCGGAACTAAACCCTCGTTGCTGTCCTGAACGAGATCTCTTTGGTGAGTTGGCCGAGGCATTTCAGAAGGAGGGTTACAAAGTACTTGCCTATATGGCAACGGAGGGGTGAGTTTGTTGTGTGTTGTGTGTTTGATATGTGCATATGATGTGCACATCTTGTGTATAATATCGTTTACTCCTCCTACAAACAAAACAGCTCACCCTCAATCGTATCTCTAGACCAGCAAAGCTAAAACATGGCAAACTCAAGGCGTATGATTATAATGAACAAACAGATAGATCTCCGTCCATTGATAGATGGAAGGCATTCGTTAGGAGACGATATGGTACTACTTCTTTACTTAGTTACAAGAGGGCGTATGCCGATGTAATCGTTAGGGAGTTTTCTAATCGGTATGGTACGAAGATTGATGGATGGTGGTTCGATCATGCAAGTTATGGTCACATGAGACTTCTACATGATATTTGCACCGAGGCAAATCCAAAGGTAGCAATGGCATTTAACCGTGGTAAACTACCAAGTGCAGCGAATGACAATCCGGATTACGAAGACTTTACATCGGTGAGTGTGTTTTGTTGACACATCTTATGCACTTTCTCATGATATACACATCTTATGCACATACCTCCATGATCCTCTTTTCTTGTTCAACAGGGTCATCCTACGGTAAGTTTCTATAATGTACCTTTTGTATCATATCATATAACGCATATCTTACACGTTCGTCTCTTGTCATTATATACAGCCCGTGAGGAAACATCCTGCCAACTCCACAGAAAACTTAAATATGGTTCAACAGATCGAAGCGGGTGATAATGGTTACTTATACCTTGATGGCAAGCCGTCTTTAGGTCACATGTACATGCCTATGTTTGAAAGATGGAATAGTGGTGATGATGTTGTTTGGACTGAGGAGCAAGCCGAAGAATGGATGAGACGAGTATTAGAAACGGGAGGTGCTTGGACTTGGAACCTGCCGTCGGTCGATGACGAGTCGTCCTTGTCTTATGAAGGGGTTGAGTTTGCAACTAATGTGGGTTCACAGTTATTGGAGTGCAAAGATACGAAGTGGTATACAATTGCAAATGACAATCCTCGATATTGCGGTTCGGGGTTTGTGTCGAAACGATGTGATTATGATGATTTGTACGGAAGTGATTCATATAATAATGTACTAATTGCCGATGGTTGTCCATTGAGCTGTGGCAAATGTACGAACAAGGATGTCAAAGAGGAGGAGTTGATATGATGAATATGGTATGTGATTGGTATCTATACACAACAAGTTAGTATGACAAGAAGTACGAAGATCATTCAACAGGAACGTACACCTTTGAACAACAAACGAATACACAATGATATCGGGGATTGATTACTTGTGATTTGTGGTAGTAGTTAATCAATTTTGAACTCTCTCGGTCATACACCTGGCGCTAGCATCATACAATCAAGTGTATCTATGTTATACGCAAACTTTTCTAATCCATAATGGGAACATTCGAACAATGGATACACAAAATACATCAATGCAGCCAGATGACCAAGTCATCTCTATTGTTAATTGTTAAGACAATAGAAGATGTTATATACATTAGATTCATACTTTTACTTACTATACTATTGCTTAGTTACTATGTCTATATTCGTATATGTTCACCCCGATCTCTTGATGTCTACATATGTAAAAGAACCAGCCTCTCTTCTCCGGCCATTCCCTTCTTAATCTTCTTCTTTGTCTACATTCATGTACTTCTTATACAAGTCCTCCATACCCTGTGATAGCTCCTCGATCTCTTTTTGACTCTCTTGATACTTGCGGCGAAAGCTAATAGCACTTTCCTTCGTGCAAGTAGGACATACACCGTCCCAACCATATTTACTACATTGCAAGTATCGGCATTCAGTACTACAGAACTTGGCAAGGCATTCATTACATTCCCCTCCCTCCCCCTTACTCTCAACACAATCGCCACAGATGACTTTGTTGCAATCGTCTCTGCCGCAACTATAAGTTCTTATACAAAGCCAGCATCTTGCTTGATTGCAATGGCTACAGATGAGTTTTTCAACACAATCTCTACACACATTTGCCTCGCAATAATCATCACATGCTTTCAACGCATTACATTTGTCACAGAAACATTTACCACATCTTCTACACGTATCACTCGGGACACATTCTTTGCAGTAATGGTTTTCACATCTGAAGCACCACTTAAGAAACTTATTCCCGTCTTCGCCTGTGCAATCCTCGCCAAAACAGAAATGCGCTAAGCACTTAGAACATGTGTAATTTTGTTTCCCTTCATAAACCTCATTAAAATTAGGCCAGTGGCGACCATACACAAGTTTGGCCATCAAGTGGGGGTATAACAGCATGCAGGTGTTTGTCATTGTATGGATGTATAACAAGTTGATTAACACTCCCAACACAGTTGTAACACCCTCCACCGTACTTTTACAGCCACATAAGTTGGCAGATTTCTTGCCCCAGATTTGGATTTCCTGCCGACTTTCAGGCAATGTTTGGCCATCAAGTGGTAACTCAGAGATGTAGGCTCGCTGCTATAGTGCTTGTTTGGTATTGGTTAGGTATATAACAAAGTAATGAACATTCCCAGTATATCTCTAGGGCCCTCTGTCATACTTTTACAGCCACATGATTGCAGATTTCTTGCCTCAGATTCCGATTTCTGCCGACTTTCAGGCAACGTTTGGCCATCAAGTGGTACATCAGAGATGTAGGCTTGCTGTTATAGTGCTTGTTTGATATTGCCTATATGTATAACAAAGTGATGACACTCCCAGCATGATTGTAGAGCCCTCCATCATACTTTCACAGCCCCATGTTGGCAGGTTTCTTGCCTCGAATTTTGACATTCTGCCGACTTTCAGGCAATGTTTGGCCATCAAGTGGCACCTCAGAGATGTAGGCTTGCGTTTATAGTGCTTGTTTGGTATTATTTAGATACATAAGAGGATAGCAAACACTCCCAGCATGATTGCAGGGTTCTCCACCATACTTTTACAGCCCCATGTTGGCGGGTTTCATGCCTCAGATTTGGATTTCCTGCCGACTTTCAGGCAATGTTTGGCCATCAAGTGGCGGTACCTCAGAGATGTAGGCTTGCTACTATAGTGCTTGTTTGGCATTGTATACATATATAACAGGATGATGAACACCCCCAAACCCCAAATGACCAAAGTTTAATATATATAGCTAAGAATTTATTCGATTCAAATGATGTATTAATCATTTGTGCACTCTTCATCGATATACTTGTATATGCAAAGTCTCCATCTATATACAAAGTCTCCGTGTATTATACTATTCAATCAAACCTCCACATTCATGCAATCTCCACCTATTTGCTATGTAAAGTCTCCGTCTATATGCAAAGTCTCCATGTTTTATACTATGCAAAGTCTTCATATTTATAAAAAGTCTCCACCTATTTGCTATGTAAAGTATCCATCTGCATGCAAAGTTTCCGTGTACTCTACTATGTAAAGTCCCTACCTTCATGCAAAGTCTCCATGTTAATGTTATATCCTTATAAGTCTTGCGCCTATCTAATATATCTAGATCATACACTCACTCACTTGTACAAGTAACATTTATTTTACATTAACAATATCATTCAAACTCTTCGTCATCTTCAAGTACTGCGTCTTGAGCTTCTAATAGCCTCAAAATCTTACACATTTGTTCATACCACATGTCGTTATCTCTTAGACATCCGTCCAATAACTTGGTTGCAGACTCTCCCTTATCCTGTATATTTGACACTTCATAAAGAAAACACCTTTAATTCGATCCTTGAAAATACAATGTCCTCTCCTGTGATCATCCCTTGTACCTGATTCGGGAATAGCTTTATCTTATGCTAATAAGCAAAACGGTCATGATTGACCATCAGTAACTATCTGTCCTGCTTTGCAATTTGTATGAAAGTTAACACCACAACTATATGCATGACAGCTGTAGCAATAATGACAACTCTCTCTGTTGAGACATGTAGCGATGGTTCCATCGCATGTTGATTGCTTACATACCACACATTGCTCTTTCATCATTATCAATTGTTGACTTACATACTCTTTATTTGATTCTATCTGATCTTGTTTGGCTCTAGCCTATATAGCCGCATCTGACATTGCATGATTCTTTATACATTTGGTGCATATTTTGTAGACTTCTGATGGTATTCCGCAGTGTGTGAATAATAGCTGTCGGTAGCATCGATCACTACAATTGATGAAGTCTTGATAACCTTGTATATTGAACAGATCTCGATAGAACTTTTCCACTGTTGTATTATCTGTATTGTCGGGCACCATATTTTTCACCTTGATATCATTAAGTCGACGTTCAAAGTCCCCGTCGGATCATATCCAGTGTCAAAGATGTGAAGTGTCGCATAATCATGATTCTGTCTTGCAGGGCGGATTCTTCCAAGTGATTGTATCAGTCGAAACAAAGAATAGCTTGCCCTGTATACAAAGATATCTTCGACCGCTCCATTATCAATTCCATCAACAATAGTAGACACCATGCATTGCTCATCTCTTTCTTCCCATGCAAGCATCGTATCCTATTTTTCCTCTGAAGACAATCACTGATACTCTCAGCTGATAGCGCTTCATGAACCACAGCAGCATCATCTTTAGTCATGGCAACAATATGTATCTTGAACGTCTGGTCCTTCTTACTGATATTCAACTGCTTAATCCTTTGAACAAGAACAGATAAAACTTCAGCGTCACTATAACGTTCAACATTAATTACAACATCGGGTACTGATCTAACTCCCCAATGACCTTATAGTTTCCCAACCCGAGATAATGACCAACAAAACCCATGAGTAATGTGTTAGCCGTTGCTGATAGTAAAGTGATTTTGATGTTGTGTCTTGCCAAGTTACGTAGAGACATCCACGAGTTTGTGTGACAGAACAGTTTGCCAAATATGTTGTGATACTCATCAATGAAGATATTTTTGATGTTCCATTGCTGAAGCTGTTCGTCATTGTTATCCATCAAATCTTTGAAAGCGTGGATTGAAATGAATAGCAAGTCAAAGTCGGATGAGATTTCACCGGCTGCAACATTGGATGGGAGCAACTTCTCTATGCGCAAGCTTGTTCCAAGGAAATACTTCGTGGCTTGCATATGGCATTGCTGCGTTGTGTGGGGAGATAACAATACTCTTTGGTCCACTAACACCAAACAAGCAACATGCACGCTGTAGCAAGATGTATATGCCGCTCTTCCCAGTGCATTGCCTTCTTAGCAGTGTTGTCCAAATCAGCTCTTGAGAAGTTACAATGTGATACTTTATTTGACCATATCCTTGTTGATAATGAAGTCACCAAGAGCTGACCAAATGAACCAAGATGCAACTAACACATTGTTAATCTTGTTATTGCTGTCGGGGTCTGTGACGATGGTGCTAGTGTTGCCAGTCTGTAAGCACAAGCAAGATGTATGTGAAAGTAAAAGCAAACAGAGACCCTATCCACATCTAACATTGCCTGTACACCAGTCCTAGTGCTAACACCAAGTAGTAGCTGATCACTGCCCATGGTTATGCACTTATGACAAATAACCAATTTTGTAGTACCTACATAATGCCATACCATCATCACTTCTCATATGGCCGAAAAATTGCAGGAATTGGATTTATGAGAGACAGAAACCGCCTACACAGGCCTAGAAAAGTATGATGGAGGGACTAACAACCATGCTGGGAATGTTCATTACTTTGTTGTACACCTAACAATGCCAATCATCTACTATTGTAGCACCTGCATGCTGCTATGCCTCCACTTGATGGCAAACATGCCTCAAAATTGGATGGAAATCAAAAATATCAGAGAATCTGAGGCATGAAACCTGCCTACATGGGGCTGTAAAAGTATGATGGAGGGCCCTACAATCATGCTGGGAGTGTTCATCATCCTGTTATACATGTATACAATGATGCCAAACAAGCACTATAGTAGCAAGCCTACATCTCTGAGGTACCACACTTGATGGCCAAACATTGCCTGAAAGTCGGCAGGAAATCCAAATCTGAGGCAAGAAACCTGCCTACATGGGGCTGTAAAAGTATGATGGAGGGCCCTACAATCATGCTGGGAGTGTTCATCATCCTATTATATATGTATACAATGCCAAACAAGCACTATAGTAGCAAGCCTACATCTCTGAGGTACCACTTGATGGCCAAACATTGCCTGAAAGTCGGCAGGAAATCCAAATCTGAGGCATGAAACCTGCCTACATGGGGCTGTAAAAGTATGATGGAGGGCCCTACAATCATGCTGGGAGTGTTCATCATCCTGTTATACATGTATACAATGCCAAACAAGCACTATAGTAGCAAGCCTACATCTCTGAGGTACCACTTGATGGCCAAACATTGCCTGAAAGTCGGCAGGAAATCCAAATCTGAGGCAAGAAACCTGCCTACATGGGGCTGTAAAAGTATGATGGAGGGCCCTACAATCATGCTGGGAGTGTTCATCATCCTGTTATACATGTATACAATGCCAAACAAGCACTATAGTAGCAAGCCTACATCTCT
>Ga0214480_100278_pt1 | contig 25785 bp, 24 predicted proteins | sample M1_20Mar14CPVII9_3_FD_165042 | JGI IMG/M metagenome (GOLD analysis project Ga0214480, IMG submission 165042) | Marine eukaryotic communities from Monterey Bay, California, United States - M1_20Mar14CPVII9sort6BwellE17 | ecosystem: Environmental > Aquatic > Marine > Unclassified | place: USA... | reverse complement strand
ACTTTTAAACATTAATACCAAGTTTTGTTATTAAAATTACAGCGGAAGGGTATCAATCTAAGTGAGACTGTTATTGAAGCATCAATTGGGTCGGGATTAATGTATGTTGGTGAGATTGCTTTTGGTGATACCTCACCAGGTGATTCCACAAAGAAACGGCAATCACAAATGCTTAAGTTTGTGCGTATTAAGGAACCAGCAATCATCCTGAGTAAAGTCTATCCGGGTCATTCACATCTCACTCTACAACAAAGAGTCAGTATATTACAACGGGAATCTCGTAAAGAGCTCATACCAATAGGTGTTGGCTATTCAGATAAGCTTATATCAATGATGAGGTGCTTCGAAGGTATGTTCAATGAGTTGATTCGAGTTGATAGTAGTAACAAAATGAGGTTATTAGATCGATTGGGTAATCTCGGTAGTCGTTATTACAACAGAGCTGGGTTAAAAGACAATAGTGCTAATGAATTTACTTGGAGTCTAAAGTTGGTTAACTGGAATCAAGATAGTACTCAGTGGACATTGCTTAAATTCCAACAGGAGATCACCGATGAATGTAAGAAATGGAAAGATGTGACCAACATGTGTGTTATTGCCTTTGCAATGGTATTAAAGTCTCGTAATGTCAATGCCGATCTTACTATAGATTCGGAAAAGAGAAACAAATATCAAATTAGAAGGGATGCGTTATATGCCTGTAATATTGTGGGTAAAAAACAAGATCGATTCATTAATGATTCGATTGCCAGATTGTATAAGAATGCCAACAACTTGAGTAATGAGCACAAAACTTGGTATTAATGTTTAAAAGTAAGCAATGTTGAAGTATATCCTAAGTTGAATATTAGTCTCATATATCGTCAACTGTAGTCTACTCGTTTCAAATGGTATGGTAGTGCCTCTGTTTCCCTTCAATTACATTACAGGTAGGTTCCTTATTAGACTTACTTATCTCTCTCTAGGTACACACCTTGAGTAGAGTATTGAATACTTGGTAAATAAAGTAGAGAGTAGTGATAGGATGCCTGCAGCGGCACAAGTTACACGCACACACAGTACTACTGCCACTATACGCCCTCTCCTACGTTGCCGACGGATCATTTCAATGAGTGGTTTATCTCGCCGCCGATACTGCGTAGTTGTCTGCCTATTAAACCATTAAATGGGGTACAATTAGGTACAATTGCAATACCACATCAATAGGCGGATTTGCTGTTATGATGTACAAACCAAATACTGCATAAATGTAGTATTAAAAATACACAGAATAGTGAGGGTTTCAATACACCTCCAAACACAACAGTAACACCTCCCAAATAATGGTAATAAGATTAAAGACACCATTAATTGGTATAGATTCGGATCAGTAATATTAGAGGTCCAGTTAATGATGTTGGTGAAGGTTGGTGTTATTTAAGGGGGGAATAGAGAGATAGTGTATTATATATTAAATATAATCACATGTGTATCTCACTCGAATGAATTGAAACATGATTTTTTTGGCAAGATTCATAGACCCTTCAAGAGAGCATCACCAAACTAATAATATGAACCAACCAGGCAAGTTGATTTTCAAACACTGCCTATGATGTTGATAAAGATTGTAATGGCCATCGAGGAAGGGAACGAACCAGATGACTCTAATGATGAGAATAGTACTGGAGAAGCTGAGGAGAGTACCCCGCCTGGACCACCAGTCGCCGTGGAATGGGTGACCAAGTTTAATCTTCTCAAAGAGTATAAGGATGAACATGATACAACTACCGTTCCTCAGAAGGAACCCATTCTTGGCTCGTGGGTGAACAAGCAACGTATGGAGAAGAAGAAGTTTGATGAAGGTACCAAAACTTCTCTTACTAAAGAAAGGTGTGAGCTTCTTGAATCGATTGGTTTCCAATGGGCTAAGCCCAAAGGTCAAGAATCATGGGAGAGGAGGTTCAAAGAACTTTCGGAATACAAGGCAAAGTTCGGCAATTGTATTGTCCCTACAAAGTGGCCAAAGAACAAAGGTGAGTTTGTTATGCCTTTACTTCGATTAATGCTCATTTGATACTAACCAAGTCTACATTAAATCAGCCCTTGGAAGATTTGTTACAAGTCAGAGAGCTGATAAGAAGGCTGGTACCATTGACGAGAGCAACGAGCGAAGGCTAACTGCTATCGGTTTTGTATGGAGTTGTTATGAGAAGAAATCAAATGGTCAAGAGGATTCACTCAAGCCTTCTTCAAGTCAAAAGAAAGATGTTGCAACAACAGCAAAAACACCTTCCACGCCTAATACCCAAGCTGCCAAGCCTGATAGTGGAGGTTCTGATCCGTATGAGCCGCATCCTTATCATTATAATATCTTTGATGGTTCACCATCCAGTCCTCCCGTGGCGGCTAATAATCTGTGGAAGCTTGGACTCTACTCTCCTTTCCAACTCTCTTCTGTTGAGTCAGATTCTGAGTCTGATGAGAAGATGACTGCATTGCTAGGAACAGACGATGATACAGCCAAGCCACCTACTTACCCACGTAATCATTGGCATGTATATCCCCCTCCACCACCATACTGGGGTTATCATCCTTATCAGGTCTCTGGTGGCTATCATCATCCTTACCCCTCTGGAGAGCAACAAGCATCAAGCCATAACAACCGCAGGCCATCTCATCCTGCTTTGTACCCCAAGCTTCCTCCTGGTCATCCTGTCTATCGTTCTTCTGGACCATACGGTCACTATGGTGGCAGTCTCCCGCAAATACCCCCTCCGCCTCCTCAAGCGTATATCAAAGATGTGACAAACAATGATGTTGTTTTTGGGAGAGGGGTGTTTGGCCGCTGTCTGGTATTGGCGACGACGACGAAACAACGACGTGGGAGAGTGAATGGTCTTCCGGGTAACCGAAGATTCAGACAGTTCATCAATAACTTCAAGCTTCAGTACTCGAATAGGTCCAAACAGCGTAAATCTGAAGTAGTCATGCGTGTGTTGGATGCTGTGAGGAAATCAAACCCTCCTGGCAGGTTCCTCGTTCAGTGTGGTGATATGGGATATCTAATCTGTGCTGAAGAAAGAGTCCGTGAGAAGGTAAGTCAAGCACTTCGTGAAGGAGCCGCCAAGTTGCGTAAGGTTGAAGAGGAACTAGAAAATAGCAAAGAGAAAGAAATTGAAATGGAGAAATTCATATTGCTGATTAGTGCGATTCAGATTTACGAAGCTGCAGAGGTGCTCTGCAGCCAATTCGGGGTAGTTGCAGAAGACTTCGCCAACATTTGAACAACTTCTATCAAAACTACTATTACCAATTGTCTTAGTGGATCGTCCCACTTTGGAGTGGAACATACTATCTATCCGGTTAGAGTTTTATATCTAACCTATCTATACAGCATAAGATAAGGTCTAAGTAACACTGCTACTCTATGCCAACCGTAATGTATCCTCGTCATAAAAGTGAGCCTTCGATTAAACAAACAGGTGAGCCTATAATTTAATGTACCAAGATGTGATCTTTAATACTCTTTACAGCATCTACTCCTTGCACTAAACGCCTAAGATATCACCCTTTGATACTCTTTACAGAATCTACTCTACATTCTCTCGCCAAACTCATCCTCAAAGTCATCTTGGATCTCATCAATCCTACCATCAATTCTATCAATCCTCTCACCAATCATAACAATCCACTCAGCATACCTATCATCCATCTTACAAATTCTCTCGTGCCAGAATTGATTGTTCTCATGCATCAGTTTCTCAATCTCATAAATCTTACCATCAATCCTAGCCTCCTCCTCCGAAAAGTCATCAACCTTACAGGATAAGTCATCAACCTTACACCGAAGAAGGAAGAGTAAGTCACCAATCTTACACTGGAGCTCTTTCTTTAGCATGTTTTCCCGCAGAATATAGATGAATAAGAGTAACCAAAGGACAAGGTGCTGGTAATCCTTTAGAACATAATGACCGACGATATTGGTTCCGGTGACTACTGAACCGAAGTCGATGGTAAACATGTGCCCGATATTATTAATTCCATTAATCATCGAATAGAAGTTGTCGTCTAGATAAATAATGGCTCCGCTGGTTAATGAATTGTAGTCGAAGTTGCCTATTACAGCCGCAAAAGGGGGGAGAAGGATGCCGATGAGCATGAACTTAATTTGTTGAAACATGGTCATGATAAGAAAGTTGATGTGAGGAATTATGATTATGTTCGTGTAGTGAAATGAAGAGGGATCCCTTCTATGTCAGAAAAAATCGCTGAATCCAGTATGTTTCGTGTGTTTCAACTGCCATTGTATCAGCATCATGTTTCAATATTACATGAGTTGCAATGATAACTCAACCGATAAAAGCCTCGTCTATTGTACTAACAAAACATTTAGAAAGATGATAAGCCCAATCTTTGTTAATGAGCTTGAGGATGAAGAGTTGAGGAGTCAATTCAATAATCTAATGGAGGCGATGGAAAATAGAGATGAAGGAGCTCATAACACTGACGCTCTGAATCAACGCATCCAACAGGAAGTAACCAACAAGCCCATACTTGCAAGGGTAGTCTCGGAGAGTCGCCATTCTCTCCTCTCAGCTGCTTGTACTAATCTTTGGTTGAATACTTCTAATGATGTGATCAAATGTTTGATTAAAGCGAATCCTTCTGATCTTCTTGGATCACTCGATGGGGATTATCCTAAACATCTTCCTATCTATTTGATAGCCGGTCATCCAGAACATTGTGTCCTTATGCCTTGGATTGCTACCAATTACCCCTGGATTCTAGTTAATGGACGATGCCGATATATTGCGTTAGGTTTGCTTAAGACGTATTCTCGAAGGAGAAGAAGCAGTTGTACATCCACCATACTCAAGCAATTCTTGGAGGCGTATCCCCAGGCATTTGCGCAGTTATACTCAGCAATATATGGTAATGTCCTGCACAAGTTATTATGCAACAACACTTATGATTATCGAAGAATCGAATGTGAGGTAGATCTGTTCAAGTGGGTGGTTGAACGTGTCCCCAATCATTACTTGTTTGAAACGGATTTTGACGGTTGTACACCGCTCCATCTAGCATGTTTATTATTGTCCAAGCACAAGGGAAATGATTCGGGTGAGATTTCCAAGTATCTGATTAAGAAGTTCCCTGATTCTGCTCGTGTAACTGCTCAATCTGGACGTCTTCCTATTCATATTCTTCAAGACAGTTGCGAGTATACAGTAGTGAGGGAGGTTGTCGTCTGCTTGTTGAGAGAATTTCCAGAGTCTTATGACATTCCCATTCCTCCATCACCATTTGCTGGACGCCCCCCAATTTCCATCCCTTTCATTCAGAGTATTAAGCCCTACTTGGAAGAAGAGCAGGAGCTAAAAGAGACTGCCAAATCACTAGTGGATAGTATCTCGTCCTTAACCGAGGCAGTAGCTTGTACCAATGATAAGCTGATGAGTTCTGCTTCCACTGTTTTTGGTTCATGGGCAACCTCCTTCATTAATACTACGGAAGACAAGATCAATTCCATCTCGGTGAAATTACAAGACATGTGTGATGAAGGCCGTGAATCTGATGAGTGATGGGCTGTATGTTGTGATGCATGTTATGTTGATTTGAACTGCCGAATAATGGGAATACTTTTGGAGATATGTAGAGAGTGGCTATGACTTTGCCCTCTCTTAGGGTGACGACTGTTGATAAGTATAACTCGACCATCTAATATAGACAGCTTCTGATCCTAATGCTCAACTATACCCACTATAAAACTACCAATACTAATACACACTAACAATACCAAATGCTTAAAACTCCACCTTCTTTCTACTTTCCTTCTTCATACTACTATTCCTCTTCTTATTCTCTCTTCTATTCTCTTTAGCCTTCTTACTCAATCCCTTCCTCATTTTACGTACTTTAGGACGTGCCCAACTTGTCTCAATTATATCTCTTCATTAACATTATGGAAGACAAGTTGCAACTAATCTCAAATCAACTACAGGATATGTGTATAATGAAGGAGGCCGTGAATCTGACGAGTAACGTTTTTATGCGATGCATGTTTTTGTGTGATAGATGATAGAATGGATATGTGGTTGTGGGTAGATGATTATATATTTGACCCCTAATCTAGATAGACAAAACCACTCCTGTAATCCGTTCTCAGAACCAAACTACTGTCCTTGATCGTCCAATACCAATACTATACACAACTTTTCACTATCATTTCTTGGCTTGATCTTATGTGTACATTATTTGTAGAAGAATGATATTGTACAGATAATACAATATTAATCTACCGTCTTTAGATCTTCATCGTGAATTATTGGCTGTGGCGTGGGTAGCAATAGGTATGAACATCTCCTTGAGGGCCGAGGTGATGTTATATTTGAGCACTGCAATACAAAGATGTATGTTTTGCAACTTGTTACAGCCGGCCTCAGATATCACACTGCAGATAAAGAGCACTAAAAGTAGGAGTGCCCTTACTTCTCTAGTTGCAGGGGAGGTGTGCTCATATCGCCAATTATTCCCGAATAGAGAAGTTGGTTAATCTTTGTGTGGTGAGAGATAATATCGATATCGATACCGACGATTTGTAGTTTAGAGACTATTCCATCGATCAGCAGTGGTTTAATAATCTTCAAAGCCAAAATGAGGATAAACTAGTAGAGAAGTACTACAAAAGACTACAAATGATGTACTACTTTGTGGTAGATAGTTAGAGGCTTTATATGAACATTATAAGGAGGAGTCTATTTTCAAGAGAGCATATCATGTCGGTACAGTGCTGCTACCATTGTTGTTGAGGCCCAGAGCAAGTTTACTATGTTTGTAATGACATACACTATTGCACTTGCAACCTTACAAGTAGCAACAAGGAGTGGACTAGAGTTTTGACACCTGTTAGTATGTGGGTTACCATGCAATGAATGAGAGGGTACCTTTCGTTGAAAACTGAATTGACTCACACATATATTAACCAAACATGCTTCCAACACACCCTAAATCTCAACCACAAAAAGAGTCTTAGGTGAACTATCTACAAACAAGTCAATAACGAAGTAAGAGGTTATATATATTAATAATGAGTAATGCACCATACCCACAATTATACTATGCGAATGGAAAGCCTCCATATCCACCAGCAGGAGGCTGGAAAACAATTGATTGGAATGCACATTATGTTCATGATATCATTAAATTGCTGAGAAGTGGAAACTTAAAACGGAATACGTCACCTTGCGACATTTGGCATATGATGCCTATACAATATCGTGTATTGGACCCTCGTTCTAACTGGCGTAGGATGATTAGGTATTGTAAGGAGGAGGCAGATCGATTGGATAAAGGTAAGTTACATGTATAAGTTCTGTGATTTGTGGTTGGTAGAGTTGGAATTGTTGTCATGGAATGATAGTTTGTTGTTACTCATTATGCTCATATCAAAAATAATCTACGCATCTCATCCTCTTTTTCTCTCCAACTTCCTTTGGCGGGAACTGAAAGAACAAGGGATTCCAGTAGATGATCACCAATCATCAACAGCACCAGACCCTGAAGCAGACTCTGAATTATTGTATTTACAACTGAAGACTTATGCTTCAATCATGGAAAAAGCCTGCATGATACAGTCTACTTCCTTGCCATTACGTATATTCGCTCTAGCGACTGGGTATTGGATCCAACTTGCCATGTTACAATGTCTTACCATACATGATTATACCATTTATAGGCACCCGAATAACTCGAGGATGTTGGTAATTGATAGTAAATGCCCCTTTGGTGATACCAACGCTGTTAAAAAGATGTTAACTGTAGGTTTTACAGCTACAGATGGTGCACAATCAGATGTTATTATTGTTCCTGAAGGTACTGATTTGGTAAGTGTTTGAATTTGTTATTCAGTAGAGCTGCATCAATACTAACATCTTCTCTTTCTCGTAAATCCACCGCCTTCCTCATCCTCATAACTTACAGTACGGTAAAGTTACGGAACAAGCTGAGGAATTGACTGGTAAATCGGATGTTGATAATAAACAACCAATTACTAGGCAGTGTGTGATATTGCCGAAGGCTATTCGGCAAAAGTCAAAAGACTTTGAATTCTTGTCGGTGGATGGTAAACAAAAAACGATGCCAAATATAGTAAGTTTTGGTGGATTTTATTTCTGCCACATGCCCTACGAAGGTGCAGACGACGGTTACAAGAACAGGGCAAAGCCATCACCTATGAATACTATGCCGTCATTCGACAGTATGCCCCCAGGTTTTCAACAAGCCTTTCAAAGCTTATTGGTAAGTTTGAAACATATGTTGTGCCCGTCCTTATTTACCATACAATCTCACTTCTTCCTTTCTTTGCAATCAACAGCAACAATTCTCCGGCCAACATTTTACTGGTGCAAACCAAGGCTTCCCTAATCAGCAGGGTCAGCAGTATCAGCAACCTCATCAGGGCAATACTCAGTTTCCCACAAGTCAACAGCAACAGCAGTCATTTCCTGCTTATGGTTCTTCCACCACGGGAACTGCAAGTCAACAGCAGAAGCAGTCATTTCCTGCACATGGTTCTTCCACCACTGGAACTGCAAGTCAACAGCAGAAGCAGTCATTTCCTGCACATGGTTCTTCCACCACGGGAACTGCAAGTCAACAGCAGAAGCAGTCATTTCCTGCACATGGTTCTTCCACCACGGGAACTGCAAGTCAACAGCAGAAGCAGTCATTTCCTGCTTATGGTTCTTCCACCACGGGAACTGCAGGCCACCAGCAACAGCAGTCGTATACAGGAGGGCCTCAGGGTCAGCAAGGTCAACAGCATCATCAACCTCACCAAAACTATACTGGTGTGCCTGAGCCAGTGTCTAGTTCGCAACCTGGCCATACTGGCTCTGTGCCTCCACCACAGCAGAACCAGTATCAAGCAGGAGGCGTTGGGCAGCAAGAGGGTCATCATTTCCAGCAGCATAATGAGCAAGATGCTCATTATGACGATGTTGTAACAAACATGCCATGGACAGAAATTTCTGGTTATGATGGTGTCTATACTGGGGAAGTTATTTTAGGGATTCCAAATGGGCAAGGATCATTTACTTGTAGTGCTTTTTCCCTTTCAGGGACTTGGGTTGAAGGATTTTGCGCAACTGGGAATTTGCATGATCAGTGTTAATGACCGTTTAAGTTTGTACATTTTAATTTTAGCTTTAAGATAGTGTTGTCTCACTTTCTGTTGACTAATGCCTTGTGTTTGAACTACCACTAACATTTAATCCATTATTATAACTGTTCATTTCTAGTATCACTACGGCTAGGAGTAGTGGTCTCGATTGCTTATTATTTCTATTATTACTATCGATATTGGTGTAGATTCTACCTTTCAACATATGATGTGTTAGTTTCTGGCCGAAGAGCGTAGGCTGCATAACACTATTTGCTGATATGATGATATGATGACAAACTATTCCTACATTTAACCGAGAACAAGGACGTATCAAAGAATTAGTTGATATTTTCCCTTCTCAAACTAACTGCGCCTCCACACCGCTATTACCTGGCTATTATTACATCTAAAAGATCAAAAGCTCATTGCAATCCCCATTTGCTTTTAGATACATTTGATTCATACACCTTCTAGTACCCCAATATTGCAAAATCAACCACACTCTTACTTGTCAGTTGCTACCAGTATATAATATTGTGCATATCATATGTGCATTTTATCATCTATCAATCGCTCGGATCCACTCTACCTCTATACACGGCCAAAACAAACTTAATTTTCAGTAGAACCCGTTATTATACGCCCAAGATGATTGTCATCTACGCACTGCTAGTATTGCAATATGTAGCCTTCATAAATGCGAGAGGCGGTATCGATTGATACCACGCTCCAATGCCACAATTATATTGATATTATTATGTGTTGTGGTGTATCCAATCAACTCAATAATGTTGGTAGTGCATATCATAATATCGACGGCTCCAAACTGACCAAAAAACGATTATCATGGAAACTTTAGACTATTATCGAATGCCAGAATAATTATTGCACCATTACAACCCTATCTTCGCTCGAGCAATTGATTTTTACACATCAGCGGAGTAGTAAGTTCGGAGTGATAGTACTGCATAAATATTATAGATATATTGATCCGGCTTTCGTATTATGACCTTAATTTGCACGGTAATGAAGGTAATGAGCAAGAGAAGAGTTGTTATCTCAGATGTGAATTGTGAATCAACCGCGAAGCGGTTGTGGATACATAACCCCACAATTTGGATGGTATCTTCTGGATGCTGATTTTGCCACCGACCTCTTAACAGAGCATCAGCTGATTAAATGCATCCACTATTGTAAATAAAGAGCATACATCAAGCCGAGGATAAATAAAAATGGACCAGAGACGGCGTGGGGTTAGAGGGAGAGGCCGAACTAGTGGATCCGCCGTCGCCGGTGGTAGAGGACATACCAATCAGCGTAGTAGTAGAGGTGGGAGAGGGCGTAGTCGAGGTGTTGGTATTGGTGTGCAATTACCAAATTATGCATCGACGAGGGCATCTATTCTCTCCTTCGGGCTATCTCTTGTTGGGTTTGATCTAGACCGTCAGGATTGTAGAGAAGAATTATCTATTAGGAGATTTAGATCACATTATGGAATAGGCCCAAAGGCAGTACAAGCATTAGTAAATGATATGCTTCGCTATCAAAAAAAATCAATCAACATGACTGCTCTCTTCATTGCTTTATATTGGCTAAAACTTTACCCTATAGAAGAGGTCATGGCCGGTACTTTTAATGATAGTGAAGAAGTCTGCCGAAAGAAGAGTCAGGAGTATGCAAAACGTATTCAATTCTTGAAAAAGTTGAAGATTAACTTTCGTGATGTGGATAATTCATGTGAATTCCTCCCAGTGGATGTAGTGCATATGAAGACCCAAGAGTTTCGATGCACTCCTAGTACTATGTGGTATTCACATAAATCGAATGGACCGGCTCTTGCATATGAAGCAGTAACAGATCCAGTAAACGGGAAGATTGTATGGTTCAATGGACCAAAGCCACCTACTATATCAGACATTGAATTTCTCCGTGGAGGAAAGGCAGGAAGGAAGAATGAGTGGGATAAGTCAGCATTATACTTCCACATCCCCAATAATGCAAAGCTTGTTGGTGATTCAGCGTATGGAGGACAGCCAGATAAGGTAACAACTACAAACAATCAACACAATCGAAAAACAAAGGAAATGTTTGCCAGAATGAAATCTTTTCAAGAGACAGTATTCAACAGAATGAAAAACTTCACTGTATGTAGTGGTACTTTTCGTCATGGTTCAGGTACTGATGATAAAAAGAAAAAGCACAAGATGGTTGCAGAGGCAGTAGCTGTTTTAGTTGAGTATGATATTGAGAATGGACATCCACTATTCGAAGTATAGATATGTGTTTACGGATGAGAGTGCACGTATGTGCTATAGTTGTGTGGAAATAAACAGAAGGAACATGTGTGTTTGTATTAAACTAAGTATATATTATATTCACATATGTAATTATAAGTAAGGAAGATAAAAAATATAATATAAGTACGGAAGGAAGATAGAAAAGATATATACATAATGATCATATTATAGAAGTTCACTTCAATATTGACACTATTGACACTATCATAGTCAAACAATACTAACTTCGCAATCATTCATCTCGTCTAGGTGTTGCCATAGCATGTAATATAAAGCCAACCAACATTCATAACATTCAGTTTTGCTTCGCCCTCTCCTCGATTGATTTCAAATGCCTCTTCATTCCTTCTAGGTTCCTTTTGTGGGCCCAATACTGAAGACCCCTCTGCTTGTCTACCTCTCTGTTCAATCGTACTCTGAATATATTAGATGGGAACTCTTGATACTCCTTCCGTTTCAAATGGAGCTGGCTTGGTTTCATCTTTTCATGACGCTTGTTGCATACATCCTCTTGCAATTTCTTTTGTGCTGGATGCCCGTTCCAATGAGGGTAACCTCTCTTATTTAATCGAGATCGTGGATTATTCTTAATGTGCCTTGCGGCTTTGATATCATCTAATTCACAGCGTTTCTTCTCCTTGTCTAACTTTTCTTTCAAATCCTTAAAGTTTTTTCGAAAGTTAGGATATAGTAAGTAACGGGGGTCTGTCTTTTTCCATATTGTGCCAACGCTCATATTGTGGATGGGAGATGTACGATCAAGGAGATCTCTCTGTAGTTTCTTCTTGGCATCGCTGCCTTGCCATGCCGGTGGCGGCTTCCCATTATCATCCAAAGGAGGTCCTTCTCGATACATCTTAATCCTTTCAATTAATACTTCTTTGTTGCCGGTCACGGGTAAACCCGTCTGCTTTAATATGTCTTTGAGTTCATTATTCTTCATATCCTCCAGCGGCTTTTGGCCGTCCTTCTTATTCTTGTCGGCAGGCCGATTCTTTGGCCGCTTTTGGCGTGGTTTTGGTTGTACTCTGGTGGGCATTATTATCGTGATTAGTAAGGAGAATAATAATAGCTGCAATATAGTTAGAATGTGTAGTACCAATATATGGCATTGTAATGTGAGGCGAGTAGAGGAGCCGTATCTTCGATGGCGTTGGATAAGTGTGAGTGATGGCGAGCAAACGACTCTTTGGATACCACAGAGACTAACTCAACTTAAGACCACTATATCATAATCTGATATCAATCTAATGCCCCGAAAGTATACGATATACCTCTAAGACACCTTTTCTATGGATGATTGAACTGAGAACATATCATTTAGTATATTGATTACACAACGATAAAGGATACCATACATATAAAAAAATGAGTAGTCATCATTTCTGGCTTCCTTCTTTCCTACATATACATATACATAGAGAGTAGATTTGGACATAAATATTGCGCACATACATAAAGTTATTATCTCTCTACGCTTAATTTAGTGCTTTTGGGTGACTGTGTGTCTTCCAGCCTAACTCTTCACAGATTGGCTCTCATCACTCGACACCCAACATAGTCTTTTTACAACTCATCTTCCTATCTCTAGATTCCAAATAGGGCTCGTGCCCATTGACTTTTCATACATTCACAAACAATACTACGTCCACTACTACTACCACAACTTCTTCTTCATTGCCTCTTCTAATGCTTTAGCCTTGATTGTGAGACGACGTACCTACTAGTTACTAGATCTCTCCTACTCATCGCAAGATTACGACCGACATTCTGAGCTAATCACTAACTTGCTCAGCTAGCTCAGAGAAACGGAAATGCTCAAGTACTGAGCAAATTCGACTGAACAAAACTCGCATGCTGTAAGAGTGGGACTGTGCCGTTGTATTAAATACACGCATTGCTGATGCTGATATGTTTCCCTTTATCAATAAGTCAATAGATCCAAGAGGAGCATTATCTTTCAATGCATGACGGAGAGGTAGAAGAGTAGATAGAGGATCATTTGCAATAACCCACATGTATGAACATTGTAATTGCAAGGTCGTGGCAGCGTACCTACTAATATCCAACAACATACTTGTCATTATTATTGCAATAGTGGCAGATGATGAGATCTTTTGGCGGAAGCTACATCATGGTTACAACCAAAACATGACGAGATCGTAGAGGGTCATTTGCAATAACCCATCATGTATGAACATTGTAATTGCAAGGTCGTGGCAGCGTACCTACTAATATCCAACAACATACTTGTCATTATTATTGCAATAGTGGCAGATGATGATCTTTTGGTGGAAGCTCATCATGGTTACAACCAAAACATGACTAGATCGTATATACCCACATAATCGAACTTGAAATGTCTTCTATCACAATGTAATTGATTTGGACTTGGAGATAGGAGGTTTGATTCTCAGAAGTAAGTTGTATAAATCAATATGAAATTCGATAGTGCCTTAGTAGTTGTTGTAATGTAGTAACATATGCCTATGAATCATTTTTGGTTTGGTACGATATATTATTACAATACGCTTACTTGGCCGGCGGCCGCCGTGAGCCCTCAATGGCCGCCGCCGGCGGCCATCGGCCGCCGCGGCGGCCGCCGCGGCGGCTCGGCGGCAAGTCAGACAACAAAAGATACCGTTTCGCACGGAAACGAAAGTTCTTCGCTAAATATCGAAGCATGCCGGTATCTTTTCCCACGTTAACAAGTTTCATCTAAAACTTCAAAGAATCGTGGAACTTCCAGCCTACAGCTAGAACTACATCGCCGAACAATAACAAGACAAGAACAACAAAGATATCGTATCTTTTGCAAATCGTTTGCAATAGCTCAACTTCAACATCAACTACCGAAACATCATGAAGACTTCCTCATTAGCCGCTGTTCTATACCTCCTTGCACCTGGTATACTTGTATCTGCACAAGACACCGTGAACAACCTACGATCCGGTGCCGTCGTCTCCGTCTCCAATGCGGAACGTAATCTAGGTCGTGGAGATAATGGTAACGATAATGCTTGTAATGGAATTTGCAATGCCTTAGAGAAGGCATGTGATGGTGCTAGCACCTGTGAAGGACCTGGAGGTGAGTATAGTGTAGTCCTATCTTTTTAATACTATCTTTTATCATTATCATTAATCTATTGCCACATACTAATTGAATTGATATATTTGTGACGCATATCTTGTGCACACTTATTTACACTTACACATAGAGATGGGCAGAGGGTGTATGAGGTTATGTGATGCAAGTGCTGATTTTGGATGTGACTGTTGGATGTTAGTACCTCGCAACACACGACGGAAAGGAGGAGAGCATTCACAGTCTTCATCTACTGAACAGGGTCTTGATTCATCATTTGAGCATATTCCACTACCGGTAGGCTCAGGAGTTGCAACAAATGTAGCTAATCTTAGTCCTACATACATATACCTATTATCATACATTAGTCATCAATCAATACTGGCAATCTCTTGTGTTCTACAATTACAATCTTTCCTAGTCCTAACCTTCATTCATCTTTCCATCTTTCAAGCCTTGCACTTCCCTTTACCAGTATTGCAATCACCACTGCAACAATCACTATCTTGGGAACAAGCTTCTTCAGCATCAGCAAGAATGGCCAAACGATCAAATACAACTACCACCACGAGTACGACAACTACTACAACGACAACAACCAGTGAGTAGAGAGATAGTGATAGAGTCAGAGTAGAGATATGAATCACATTAGTTTGCTTTCTAGTTTCTAACACGACATGTCCATACATCTCTTCATCTTTTAGCAACCACCACCACCACACCTCCTGTAATTAATGATTATACTATTGCAGGATCGACAGATCCAGTCGTTGGACCTTCCATTCTAAATGATTACTGCACTGAAACTCTAGATTTAGATCCATTGACCGATCAACTAGCCTTTGGTGCCTGTCTTGGCACACGCTTAGCTGGTCCAGCTATCATCGGAAACAGTGACACTCAGTTCTGGTACTTCAACAAAGGGGTCCCATTTGCTACTAGTGCCACAGATGGAGCTGCCTTGGCTGCTTGCTTCGGAGCTACTCCTCCCTGCACTGAATCTGCATCATTCGTCTTCGAAGGGGATGAAGTCTGTGCCGTTATCAGTGAAAACAACCTTGAGAGTAAGACCAAGTTTGAGTTATGGGATACACAGTATCTTAATATGTTTCTCGGTCGGTTTGTAGAGGTAGGTTTTCTTTGGATGTGTCTAATAACAGTTTCTAATGGCCACTCAAGGTACTCATACTCATACTTTCCTGTACATATTCTCACATAACACAGTTCAGTGTAGACTACAATTTAGTCAGCCGGGCTGATGTAGCAGGTGCCACGTTCAGAAGTGATGGGTTTGTTAATGTATACCTTCGACGAAATGCTGTAGATAGTCCTGCACCATTCTATGACTGCCGTCTAAACTATTACCTTGACATTACGTCCCCTGATGACACAATCACCATCACCCCAACCACAGTAGCTGGTAGTTCCGCTGTGTGGGCTGGAGGTACTTCGCCTCCTGGTGCCGGTTGTGATGGGGCACTCACCATTGAAGATTATCTTTCCGCAAACAGCGGAGCCGTGTTGGGTGCTGGAAATGGTGAATTCTATGCCTTTACCCTGGATACCGGTTCAACAAATCAGGACGACAAGGGCCTCGAGGTATGCTGGTCTGATGTATCCATCACTACTGATAATGGTAGTGGCGGAGCAACTCAAATTGATAACTATGCCTTTGGTGAATTAGGTCCTCCTACATGTGAAGAACTTACCACAGTTGATGCTGATGCTTCAGTCTGGAGGTCTGATTATGCATCTCCTAATGATTGTGAAACAGGTGGTGGTGGAGGAAATGATTCTTGCCAATGTGTATTTACTGCAGCGGGCGTAACAAATCCCGGGTGCTCGGAAGTACCTATTGGTGGAAGTGGCCAGTGCCAGGGACAGTTCACATTACTTCAAGAAGATGGAGTGGAAGTTGGTATTCGTGCAACCAAACGTGGACCTAATGGGGGGCCTATTACTCCCGTAGCTAGTGCTACTGCTGGAGTTAGCGCGTCGTATAATGTTGACGCCGGGGTCCAAACTGATCCATTCCCGGATCATCCGAATCGTGCATTTTGGAATTTCGACCTTCACGTGGACTTACGTGGTGCCACAAATGGCCTACTCACCCTTGGTGATTACACTGGCACTGGGGGGTTAACAATTACTGCCGACTGCACCGCTGGAAACTGTGGCACTTTTGGTTCTTATACTGTTCCATTCAGTCCTGGTAGCCCTTTTGTCCCAGATACCCTCGAGTTATATCAGACATCCCTGAATACATTGTTTGACTTCTGGCCATGGCGTCCTTCATCAGCTGCCAACTTCAATACTGGCGATGGTAGCTATGATGTGGATGCCCAAGCAACTTATAAGTTGTGCCTTAACCTTGGCGATCTCTGCTCTGTTTGCATTGAGGTTGTTGTTGGTCCTGTCGGTTCCGCCGGTACAGTAAATCAAGATGATTGTGGTAGTGGAGGCTATCTCAGAAGGAGGCAACTACAATATTAGAAATCCCCCGAGAATGTTCCTCAAGATCAAGAGATTAGTCATATTGTGATGGGGAATAGTACCCCTTTGACTAAAGTTACCACAAGATTGTTTTAGAGAAGATGAATTAGAGTTGTCATATCAGTAGAGGGAGAGATACCCTATGACGACCTCTGGATACCACCCATTGTTTAGATATGGTATCACTTTTGTTATTGCTAGGCCTGTATGAATCAGTAGTCATTCGTAGAGGGAGAAATACCCTGACTACTGTAATGTTTTGATAAATTAAGCAGACTTTATTATTAATCCGTTTGGTCTAGTACTTAGAAGAGGAGATGACTGCTCGATGCCCACGGCATATGCATATACACATCACAGTAGCACATGATGTGTACTCTCATCCATTTCGTGGACACCTTGCAGCCCTAACAAAGATATGGACTTGATAAAGTTGCAAAGCCACTTGCCACGCCACCCTCATCAACACCACTAAACTTTGTTCTTAGTAGAAATCCCGCATACTCATTATGTACAACATTGCCCTCCTCACCAGAGGCAATAATGGTACCAAAACAACCGAGTTCGGAGATTGTCATACCCGTACCCTCCACTTGCCCATTCCGTAGTAGTATAGCACGTTGTTGTGGAGGGAAGAGACGTTCCATGAGTATAAACTCGGATAGGGTAGGACTTAATGTGACAGTCTTTTCTCCATCTTCCCCATTCTCTTCTTCGGATATGGTACAATTCTCTTTCAACTTATCTGACAAGTCCTTGCCGTAGTAGTTATATCCGCCACCTTCACGTTGAGGTTTTAGTACGTATCGACCCTCACCTCCATGAAATAGTACCTCCTTAACAGCTGTCATATCTTGTTCATTTGCATCGGCACCAAGACTATACAATCCAGCAAATGCCGTGCGTATCTGTGCCGCCATCTCATCTCCATCACTCTCCTCGGGGAAGAAACGTTCCACAACACCCGCCCTTGCCAGCTCTTGTTGTACCTTCTTCGTACCAGCCAAGTGATATCCCAAACTTGGACATTTAGTAGCACTACCCCTTTCTAATCGTTCCCGTGCTAGCCATTCAATACCTGAGCCATCGTTTGTGTTGTATCCCGATGGATAATCGGTGGGGGCATATCCCGCACGAAAGTAAACTACTGCCACTTCTTGTTTAATACCACTATTACTGCTACTATTTCCTTTGTTGAATGTTAGACGTCCAGTCTGTTCATCTAGTGATACCCTATCATGAATCTCAGCTAATGACATTCGTACAACCGGTATCTTGTGATTATCCCACAATGCAAATTCCAATAATCGTTGATCTACGGTATTTGTTTCATTTGGTTGTACAACGAACAGTACTATTGGTTTTGTTGTGGAATCTTGTGCCATTATACGTTCACGGTATCGATTGTATGCCACGGAAATGGCAGAAGGTAAACAAGTCATTGCCGGGCTTTGTGGCACTCCACGAGATTCTGCATCAGAAGATGTCTCAATACCAGCCCCAACATTACCCATAACAGCACGTTCATTCTCCTCTAGAAACTCTGACAATTCATCATCTAGCCGTAATGTCATGAAACTATGTAATCGTGCCACAGTTGATGCTAATCCTGCAAAGGATGATGCGATTGTATTCAATTCAACTTGTTTTAGTTCATATTCTTTATTATTACTAGATGATGATTGATGTAGCATGTAATCACTACGTTGTATGCCTAGACGGTCAGCTGATCGGGCATGTTTACCCCATTCCATACCCTTATTCTCACCTGTTGATGTATGATATTATGGCGACAAACCGAGATGTTAAGATTTGAGACATAAGATGTGCACAAAGCTTAAACGTACACAAGCACACCCTAGACACACACAATACACATAACTCACCTAAATAAATCTCTTCATACAAATCCAATAAGTTTCCCGTATATAAATCAACATCCCGAACATCCTTTAATGTTTCCTTTAAAAAATTACCATCTCGACTTATATTATCAACTAATTTATTAAATGGTACAGCTAATGATTTAGCATGATGAAATTGTTTGGTGGGGTATGTATTTGGTAATAATGATATTGGTGCTGTTGTATAACTCTTCTTGTTAGAGGAAGTAGATGTAGAGACTTCAACTTGTAGACCATTGGCTGCACTGAATGATGAAGCGTATTCGACTAAAGTTTCAAGTGTTGCTTTGGATATGTTTGGTACATCGACCGCGGAAGAGGATGACATGATATCGTCTGGTAATGTAGTTGATTGCAATATTGAATTACTGGTGGAATGTGTTTTGATACTCTGTGGCAAGGTATGGAATGTAGGAACTCTATTGTTGGTAATTGAAAATTTTGTGATGGGTGAAAATGAAGTTGCAATATCAAAGCTGTTTGTAAACCTCGTACAGCTCAACAAAGCAAACAATATGATGATAGTATAGTTTAGAATAGAAGTAGAAGTTGCCAATAGTAAGAGATGGCGCATAGATTGAAGGATATGTGAACAGATCATCTCATCATTGCAAATAAAGTACCCCGCCCCCTGGAACTCTGTTGGGAGTCTTTCGGTAATCCCCGTTGCAAGAATAAATGTGTTGGGGAAGATATTCAAGAGCGACAACATCTGTCTACTATCGGCCATATTGCAATATAGAAATACAATACTTCTACAATATTCACCCTGCACATTCTTTTATATAAATACCAATCTGCCGTATAACTCTGGATTTAGGTTACAGGATATCGTGGCTATTTCAAAAAAACATACCACATCAGAACGACCACCAAAGCAGCATAGAAGCTTAAGTTAAATATTGAACACAAAGAGTACCTTATGCGAGTATCAATTGTCAATCTACTGTTTAGTTGGTTATTTATCAAGCCAGCCTACGCTGCATCAAATGACTGCAATGTGAAATCATCATTAGCTGGTGAATGCAATGCACCTTCAGCTAATAATGACCAATTATTAAACACAAACAATGTTGACTATCTAATAGTTGGAGCAGGAGGTGGAGGTATACAAACAGCATTACTACTTCAGAAGTATGGGCATTCTGTACAAATACTTGAGAAGCAACAAACCGCTGGAAGTTTTTGGACACGATATCCACGCTTCCAAGAGCTTATATCAGTTAATAAACGAGTTGCAAATGAAACACAAATCATGAGATATGATTGGCATTCCATGTTAGAAACACCAATACGTATGTGGGATATATCTCACGATTACTTCCCATCGGGTCTAGACTTTCATAATTATATGAATAAAGTTGTAAAAGATTCAAATATTGATATACAATATGGAGTAGAAGTTGCAAGCTTTGATACTGATGATCCCTGCGTCAATTTAGTAAACGATACAACAATTTGTGCAAAGTATAGAGTATTTGTTGCAACTGGATTGCAAGAGAAAGATGAAAGATATCTTCAAGCCATTGGTGGAGTGAGATATTCAGAAGTTACAAAAGATATGGCAAAAGGTAAACGAGTTTGTATCCTTGGGAATGGCAATGCTGGAATGGAGATTGCTCAAAATACATATCAATTAGGTAAGCAGAAGTCAATTGTGCACAATGGTCACAACCCACCCTTAGATCTGGGTATTCTATGTTCTGATTTTGAAACCAGTGATGAATGTATGTATAGACGACATACTCACTTGGCCGTGGATTGGGTTGACTTGTGCATATGATATGGTTTTGCAATTCCACTACCAAATACTAACCACCCTACCGCCCTCTCTTCTTGGATAAACTTGTGACCATTGTGTGGAATTAACTTCTAATCCCTTAGCCGATCGTGTCTTTGTTATGGGCAAACATCCAGTTCGTGTCAGCGCAGTGACCAAGTATACTGGCGATGTCAGAGTAAAGTTCTTACAGAGTAAGTGAATTTCTTGTAAGAATTGCATGACGTTTACAACTTGTTCTAACCAACAAGATGCACATGTATGGTTCATAGCACTTGAGAACTTCCATGGTAAACTGCTAGATGCAATCTACCAACCAAGCTATCATTTGACTGGAATCGGATCAAATTTAAATGCAACACAACTCGCCGAGCTTCATAAAGGTGTATCAGGTGCCTTGACTGCTGCCCTCAATGAATGTCAGCTATTGGTTTTAGCAACTGGATTTCTCTCATATGTACCAGGTCTCAATCTAGAAGGTGAACGATTTCCTGCTATGAAAGACTGGTATAAAATGAATACCAATTCTAACATCCACTATGTTGGGTGGTTAATGCACAAGTTTGATTTCAGAAAGGGTGCTGGTGGCTTTCTATCTGGATATAGGTAAGCATGATGACAGATTATGCCATTGTTCTTCTCAGTTGTACTCACCAATCCTTTTTTCTAGATACTTGATTAGAAACTTGGTACACCATGTCAATGAAGTAGATCATGGCATCTCCTATCCATATGTTACTTTGACAACCGAGGAGCAACTTCTAGATTATGTGGTCAATCGATTTCAGATTAGTGATGAGCTTGTTATATTACAGGATGGCATTATTCTCCGTGATGCAATCGTGATAGTAGTAAATGAAGAAGGAGTGAATGAATATCACTACTACGAAGGAGTCACATACCAATTTCATCCAGAGTTTGATGATAACACAATCTACTTATACTTGAGATGGGGCGATGGAAGGTCAGCTGCAAGTGTTTTTGACAACATCTACACTTATAGTGATACCAAAAAGCTCAGGAATACAAAACTGCATCCTGTAATAGAAGTAGATGAGATGACTAGAGAGGCTCAGGAAGATATAGACATGTCTTGGACAGATGAAATGTTCACTATTCCAATAAGATCAATTGTTAGTGATGCCATTAAAGGAGATTATTCATTGTTTCGTCCAAAGGAAACGTACTTATATGAGAGAGGAGAATACAACCAACCAAAGGAGGATTATGTTGGTCCTGAAGTAGGAGAATCACTTGATAGTCAACCAATCAACGTTCGAAGTTTGAGAAAGGCACTAACGAAGGCCATCGAACTTGATGGTACTAAAGAAGCTCTTAAAAGGGTTCGTGATGAAGCTAGAATAGCTTTGCCGTCCATGACATTTCATGAATCAAATGTTGCTTACCGTGAGATGTCAACTAATTGTGCTCCTGGAGGCACATCCATCATGTAGAAACTCTGATTGCTGCGAAGGCATGGCGTGTCTATATATTCCTGGAGTAGAGGATAGCTTTTGTGTAGATATGAGCAAAAGGTGAAGAATATATAGATTAATATCTTTTTAGATTATTAGAATTAGAGATTGGTTAATATTATTACTCTTACCTACTGGTACTACCATTCAAGTATTCACAAATTTGTTTGATAATGTGCCGTTTCATTAAGAGAGAACGTAAAATGGTTATCCCCAAAGCTATACCGCTCACTGCCATATCTACTAATGATGATATACAGCCCACTATAATCTCCATTCAATATCCATTCTCTACCTACTAATTTGATAATAATTTGTATCGTGGTATTCAACAACCATACTTCCCATTAAATGTAAGGTGGGTATACTATTATACTTGCTTCCACGGTCCTCTTAGGAATCCTATTGCAGACCTCTTTTTTGTAAATACTACGGCTTATCCTTTATTTCAAAAATTGCATCACTCTCTCTTAAATGAGCACATTCTACAAAGTAACCGTATATATAATCACCAAGAGTACCCACAAACCCACCAGCCAACATTGGCCAAGGACCAGGCTTACTTGATTTCCTAAGAAGAGAATATCCAGCACCACCAACTACACCGACGGTGGCAAAACGATATTGAGAAAGGAGACATTTTGCTAATTGTTCTTTTCTTTCTTCGGATGTTAATATTGGTTGTTGTACTGGTGGCTGGGACGATTGAGACGACATAATTATTGTTGTGATGTTATGTTCTCTATCTAATCGTCTAACTTCGTATTGATAAGAAATTGGTTTCTTCTTATCAACAAGATACTATAGTATGATTGCAGATATAAGTAAAAAAGTGATGGGGGGTATCCAGTGTTATTTTCTCTCCCAGTCTTTGACGATTAGTAGAAAACCACCACAAAGATTGTTGCTAAATCCGTGTACTACTATTCGTCGCCCGCAATGTCTCGCGATAGGTGAGTACGATGGTGATTATGTGCAGCCGCTGAGGGGAGCGGGGAGCGAGAGTAAGAGTATGTGAATCACTTCATTGAAATGGCGACTAAACGCGCAGTCTTTATTATTATAGTAGCACCAGCCACGCCACCACACAACAATAGTCCTAATACAGTGCAGTTATTGAAGATGAGGAATAGAGTAGGAACCTTAGTACAACGTCTCATTAGTAGATCTGCCACCAATGAGTTGGCAGTACCATCGGCGTGGGCATCAAATGCTTCTTCCTGCTCACTATTAACACAAGACGGTACATCAAAATTGCAGCATAATTTGCAACAAAGTAGACAAAGATCATTCTCTACAAAGGCCAATGTTACACCTGCCGCTGCCGATCGACGTTTAGCAGGTAGACAACGATTTTATAAACATGTTGGTATTGCATCATGTGATCCACCCGTTGGAGAGCAAGCAGCTTCGGTATCTGGAAATATGAATTCATCTCCACCAAAGAATAAGCAAGAAAAAGAAGATGATGTCCAACCATCACCAATATCAGCTGGAGTTGATGGTACACAAAGTGCCACGGGTGTTACCACTTCTATATCCAATACATCCCAATGGTCTACTCTTCTCAATCCTACCAATAATAATAATTCAACATCATGGCATACAGTTACATTAGACAATCGAAAACTAAAAACACCACTCGGATTACCATTAGCACTACCCTCATTACCATTAGCACTAGCCGTAGCCGCCGAGTGGGATGCACAAAAGAAGTATTTACAACCGGCACAAATGCCATTAATGACATTATGCTGTACGGCCATTGATCAGGTAGCATCGAATCCCATCCCGCATCAAATTGATGTTATGAGATATTTACGTAATGATACATCCTGTTATTGGGCAGATCCAACTGAAGATCGAGTATTACATCGGCATCAATCGAAGGCATGGGATGGATTACACACTGCATTATCAGAGGAGGTATTAAAGTTACCTAGTGATATAGGACCAGCACAAGCAGTTGGAGGGGGGGATGCTATCTTATTAAGTCGAAAGAGTTCTGGCAATCCACAAAGCGGACTGCCACATCCACCAATATTAGTGAAGAAGGCTGAAGATTGGGTGAATAGTTTAGATGCTTGGACATTAACTGCGTTGTATAGTGCATGTGCCGAGAGTAAGAGTTTCTTCATTGGTGCCGCGTTGATACACGATGCCATGAATGTCTCCTCTTTAGGAGAAGATGAAGCAGTGACGAGGGATGGTAAGTGGGCAGTAGAGGCTGCTAGGGTTGAGGAAGAGTTTAATATTGAATGTTGGGGATTAGTAGAGGGTGGACATGATTATGATAGATTGAATTGTTCCATTCAGATGCATGCTGCCTCATTTTTAGCACAGACTGTAGCTGCATCTACTTGTGAGAACTAACCTAATGCAAAAGATCAAGCGCCTGTATATCTAATTTATTCTTGTAATCAATCGTTGTTGTAGTCAAAGAACTCTAGGACACAATTCATAATGATGTGTATGTCTGTTCCACATTCTCGTCGACGTCTTTGCCTCATCTCTGAGGTCTGCTCCATATCATTGAGATTACTCTTCCAAACTGCTAACTCAAGAAGTGGTAGCGACTCCTTTAACTCCCAGTAGGTAATCAAGCCATGTATCCGTGCCAGTCTTTGTTTCGCCTCTCGAGGAACCAGGCCATACGTCATCGTAGACCACGTCCCGCTAAAGTCAACGCCAGATATTTCGCTAAATTTGTTGAGAATCAGAGTATTCCTTTCTGTACTCTGAGGTTTCATCCGCCTAGAAAGATGAGCTTTTGCAATACGCTGAAATGTTTCAAAGGACATTTTCCCGGTGGAAATGATATCACTACTATCCAATTTGCGGCTATTCACAAATGTATCTGGTGCAAAATGAGGACTACCGCCGCAAAGATCTACCTTTTCTAACGTTGTACACAAGGAAAAGTTACCGCCGTCTACTTGTGTAACTGAAGCCGGTATCACTATACTGGTCAACGAAAAACATTTATAGATTGCGCAGTTTTGGATTGTCGTAATGCCCTCGCCGAGATCTATCTTCTTTAGTGATTTGCAGCTTTCAAATAGTGATTCGGAAAGCTCTGTAACTCCGGGTGGTAAAGTGATTTCTAGTCCCTACCCTTTGAATGCCGATGCACCAAACCAACTAACTCCATCGTGCAATTCAATTGTCTTTAATTTCTTACAGCTTTCAAAAGTATATTCGTTAATACGGGTGACACTTGATGGAATTGTTGGTCTTAAAGATACCTCACACAAAAAAGTACACATCATATGCACACACGCTTTAACAAACGTAACTAAACTCATACGACGGCGGTGGTTGTTTTTATATTATTTAGTAATCAATACTTCTATCTACAACTAACACACAAAACTCTAACATTCAATGATTGAATCTACTTCAATGGTACCACCTCAAGGCAAAGGAACATGGACTTTCCTGTCTTGCGTGTTGAGTGGCTAATTGTGCTGTTTCCAACACCACCACCAATCGAATAATCTGCCATTACACCACCTTCCCGTTGACTCCAAACCCGGAATGCAGTGAGCGTCTTACCTGAAGGGCCGTCTGACTTATCATTTGCTAAATAGGCAACATACCCATCTGCTT
>Ga0214480_100277_pt1 | contig 25790 bp, 14 predicted proteins | sample M1_20Mar14CPVII9_3_FD_165042 | JGI IMG/M metagenome (GOLD analysis project Ga0214480, IMG submission 165042) | Marine eukaryotic communities from Monterey Bay, California, United States - M1_20Mar14CPVII9sort6BwellE17 | ecosystem: Environmental > Aquatic > Marine > Unclassified | place: USA... | reverse complement strand
TAATACCAAATCAACATTCTCCTCTTTGTCAACTACACCTTTTAACAAACTTGCAATACCCCATGGCTGCATATCAATATAATCACCTCGTACATCAGCCTTTGTTTCAATATGTATTCCTCTATCTGCACCCATTGCCAATGCAGTACGGATAGTTTCAGAACATTGCTTTGGGCCAATTGACACGGCAATTACCTCGGCTGTTGATTCCTTCTTCTTGGCTTTGACATCAGCCTCTTTTAATTGAATTGCTTCCTCTACTGCTATTTCACAGAATGGATTCATACTCATTTTGACATTTTTGAGTTCTATTATATATTGATGTACCGTTTAAGTAAGTTGAATAGGAGAGATGAGATATGAACATTGCACCTAAAGGGCAAAAAGATATTATGTATGACATATGATGTATATCTTTTGTATTGCAACTCAACTTACCAACACCTTGTGGACCCTTGCTAGGATCGACTCGTATTTTGATAGCATAATCTATAACACGCTTAATTGGTACGATTATTTTCATTGTTGCAATATATTGATGGCGGGTAGTAAAGTTGTATCTTTTGATATGATATCTTTGAGTGATCTTAACGTTTGTGATTGTGAGGACTTGTTTTATTATTTATTTCAGATATTATTTCAAGATCACCCATGCGAATCACAACATGACAAGACAATAAAATAATACTATATGCTACTCTTGAATAGATATTGAGGTCAATAGATTGAGGGGCCTTACTACCATCCAATGAAGTTGTCAAATCAAATCGACGCTTTGATTTTCAATGCGTGAATAGATTTCGTTGCATCGCCACATCGCCTTTAGTGATTTAGTATCAAAGTAGCATGCAGCTTATTTATTGAGTTCGATACAAGCAATACGATGATGTTTCGATATACTATTAGTAGAGGTGGCGCTGAAGCTTTAACGACTGGTGGTGGTAAGTCGTTAGTGTTAGTGAAATCGATGCATAACATGAACAGTACTCACTTCATTATCATTTATTCTGACATCCTCTGCAATAAAATATAGGAAAGAAATGGATGCCTAGATTGCAATCCATCAGTATAGCTAACAAACAAACAATACGATGTACATCATCAGATATCAATAGTGGATTTGGTATGGGAATTGGGAATGTCAACCACCAACACATACCGTCGGACGATGATATGTTTAAACATGTAGTATCTCCTAAAACTGTTAGTGTGATTGGTGCTCCGATGACATATGGTCAGCCATTCGTTGGTACAGATTCTGGACCATCTTTACTTAGAGAGAATGGACTCCTCAAAGATTTAAGTGCTCTGGGTTGGAGAGTTGAGGATATACCAGATTTAGATTTCTCATCAATCTGTGCTGAAGCTGTAAAAGAAAACACATCAACACACAGTACAAATGCCAGAAATAGTCTTCAAGTTGGAGCAGGAACAAAGGTGCTTGCTGATTTGGTAGAATCAAAACTCAAAATTGGTAGGTTTCCTTTGATACTCGGCGGTGATCATTCTATTGGACTTGGAAGTTTAGCTGGGATATTGCGTGCCAAACCAAATATTGGTGTGATATGGGTAGATGCACATGCCGATTTAAACTTACCCGGAGTATCAGAAAGTGGTAACATGCACGGCATGCCACTAGGATTAATGATGAAAGAGTTGATACCTGATAGAAGTATCATCCCAGGACTTGAGTGGCTAGAGGAAGGTAATCCAACATTTTTATCACCCGATGCACTAGTATATGTAGGATTGAGAGATATCGACAAAGCAGAGAGACAATTCATCCGACAGTTGGGCATAAAGTGTTTCACAATGTATGATATTGATCATCTCGGAATTGGAAGAGTGATGGACTTGGCACTAGAACATCTTCAAGGCAGACCTGTTCATTTATCATATGATATTGATGCAGTAGACCCATTACTGGCCCCGGCTACTGGAACAGCTGTAAGAGGCGGTTTAACATGGAGAGAAGCTCACTTCGTTGCCGAGTCTGTGGTCAAGAGTGGAGCTTTGTCATCCGCAGAAATTGTGGAGGTCAATGCGACTCTCTCTGATGGGGATGGGGCTAGGTCGACCGTAGAACTAGGACATCAACTCATCACCGCTATGCTAGGAGAGGTTATTTTGTAGAGCCAATATATTAGGGGAAGCTAGTTATATCATTTAAAGACATTATCATAAGATTGATACTTGTTGACACCGTTGTTAAATTTAAATTAAATTTACAACGGTCGTTGGTGGAACTCAATTCATTAGGACACGATGACATCATGATCCTATGAGCAATAATAGATCACAATGTACTAAGGACTGTCAAAGGCTTAGAAGAACAATTATAGCGACTTCAATGGATAAGCTATCAGTAGAACAAGCATTGAAAGCAGAAATTATCAGAAACAAGCATAAGAAGAAACAGTCAACAGTCGACTATTAAAGAAACAAACCTTGCAAACTAGGAAGCCCAAGCTTAATGAACGATGAGGAAATGGATGATGACATGTCATGGATAAGGTCTCGTCCATCATTTAGGGAGGCCTATTCTAGGGGTAGTCAAACAACTACTGCCGACCCAGATGAGTTCGACTTGCAAGAGAAAGAGGAGAGACCTCGATCATCTGCTAACAATGTTCGAAGGGCAAGTTTGCTACTGGGTGGTCTAAATGCCTTATATAACTCTCAATGTGCCGAGGTTGCTGACCCGGAAAGAAGTATAAAGTTTGAGATTAGGAGCCCCCCTTCACACACCTGCCCCTATAACATATATTACCATAATCAGGTTATACCGGAGCTAGACCGAGTTCTTCAGTGTAGAAGAGATTGGGAAGATAAATGCCAGTCTTTTCAAAATGAGCTTGCAAGGAGAATACTACATGGCTGTTTCGTTGTGTGGAGAACGAGTAATCTCAAGTACATTCAAAAAGATTTGTTGGCATCTGTTGACGAGAACAGTAACAGCTTCTTTAGGCAAAGACGAACAAGTGTCGTGAAAGTGTGGAGTAGAATATCCATGGGGCTTAACGCTCAAAAGGAAGTATTTGAGAGGCGCGGCTGTACCGATTTGGCAGCAGAAGCTGTAGCACGGAGAGTATTGAGCAACAACGACGATGGTACTTCTATTACAGGCTCTACACTCGATGAGGAAGCCGACTCATTAATCTCTTCTAGATTTGGACTTGATATATGGCTAAGTAGATATTACAAGATCACTTACTTTCGTATGTGGAGAGACAGTATTCGTCTTCCGGTTATGTATTACAACAAGAAGTTATGCAGAGGCATACTTTCATGCTGGAGAGATGAAACAAAAGCTGCCAGTTCATTGAAACTAGATTATACTCGTTACATTGAGGCTAAAGCTTTTAGTAGGCGGAAGATGATCAGAGCAGTCTTAAGTCGATGGAAGCGTAGACTGCAATTGCAACATGATTTTGCTAGATTATGTGCAAGATTATACCAGTCCAGTATTGAAAGGAAGAGAGAAGTACTACACCATTGGAAGATATATATGCTAACAAATCAAGTGTATTGCAGATTACCTTTCCAACAGTGGAGAGAGCATACATTTATTGAGAAGCATCGATCAAGGATTTATGATCGACTTCTATTAGTGTATTTACGATCCAAGGCGCGTCAAAAGCTTCGTAATAGCTTTCGTCTGTGGAGACAAGATGTGCAATGTAAAGAAGTGACCTCCCTCTACACTAGAAATGAATTAGCATCAGGATTGCTCGACCAGAAACAGAAGTGCACAGGGCTAACTCATGAAAATGATGATATGGCCAACAAGATTGCCTGTTTCGAACAACATCAAAAGAAGTTAGAGGCACAAGTATCACGGATAGAGATTCAATTGAAGAAGTCCGAGCAGGCTAGAAATATCGCGGAACAAGACCTGTCTACTTTAAAGGCAGTTGATAAGATCTTTAGTGGTAGATATGTCGACAGCTCTGGCATACAGAAACTTTGCCCAGTCCTAATACATAGTAGAAATATGATATAAAACAATAAGTCTAGCACAAACACATCCATTTATATATTGTTCTCTCTTTTGTTCACCTATTCTACTTCACTTAGCACCGGAACGTCGACTTTCTTAGCTAATCGCAAACATGTTCCGCTAATGTGATGAGAGTTCAAGCCTGCCATCTCATACTGTTCATATTGTGTAGCTGCTTCAAAGTATGTATCAGGCAATACCATTGGCCGGAATTTTAAGTCACCATCATCAAGTGCTCCATCCAAGGATAGGAAGTGCAACACATGATCGCCGAATCCACCAATACTTCCTTCCTCAACAGTTATGATGATACCATTCTCCTTCACCAAATCCCTAATCATATCAACATCCAATGGCTTCATAAACCTAGCATCGGCAACAGTTACGGCAAGATCGGGATCCTTCTCTTCAACTTCATCCGCGGCAATTAGTGCCTCAGAAAGACGTGTACCGAATGATAGAATGGCAACACGATCTTCTCTCTTTTGTCCACGAGATCCAGCACCTAGTGTTGAATCGGTACTGCCATTAGCTGTGATAACTTCTTGCATAGCACGAACTCCACCTGGTTTACGGATAATACGTCCCTTTCCTATTTCAACAGCAGTGCCTAAAAAAATATATGAAAGATGCCATTGTGAGCATTTGCACAACACAACTATTCTAGAATAATATAACAAAAAACATGACACATAAACAATACTCACCCTTGGTTGGGATTTCTCCATCCTCCAATTCATATCCGAATAAATTCTGTAATTTATCAGCACCATATCCTACACCGCGAGGATACCTCAATACAGTTGGTCCATCATCAAATTCTGCACATGTCTGGACCATATTCCTTAACTCAATTTCGTCACTAGGACTCATAATCGTCAAGTTGGGAATACATCCCATGTACGCCAAATCATAACATCCATGATGCGTGGGTCCATCATTACCAACAACACCTGCACGGTCCAATATCATACGAACGGGTAAATTCTGAATGGCCACATCATGTACCACCTGATCATAACCACGTTGCATGAATGTTGAATAGATACAGCAGAATGGCTTAAGACCCTCGCATGCCATACCTGCTGCAAATGTCACGGCATGCTGCTCGGCAATACCTACATCAAATGTCCGCTTGGGGAAACGCCTTCCGAATATATCCATACCAGTTCCTCCAGGCATGGCGGCGGTAATACCCACAATAGCCCGATCTTCAGTGGCTGCATCAATCATGGAATTGGCCATAATAGATGTAAAGGAAGGAGCAGCAGCCTTACCCTTGACTTGCACACCAGTACCAATATTAAACTTTGCAACACCATGCATACGATCACTTGCCTCTAAAGCGGGTGGATATCCATATCCCTTCTCAGTCTTGATATGTAACAACACCGGCTTGTTGGAATCAGAATCACGTAACTTTTCAAGAATTGGGACCATATTTTCTAAATCATGTCCATCAATTGGACCTACGTAGAAGAAACCCAATTCCTCAAAGATGGTACCACCGGTAACAATACCACGTGCATATTCATCAATACGTTTATTCACATCTTGTACATTCTCGGGGAATAGACGATTTAATCCCTTGGCAAAGTCACGAAAATCTTGAAAGGGTTTCGATACGAGTAAGTTACTGGTGTAGGCACTTAATTGTGATGCGGGAATTGTACCACCAGCCGATTGTGTTCCGGTTGGTAATGAAACTTGTCCATTATCATTCAAAACAACAATCATACGTGAACTTAAATAGCCAGCATTATTCATTGCCTCATATGCCATCCCTCCCGTAATGGCACCGTCACCAATAACCGCAATACAATTATTCTTACGTTTCTTTAATATACTCTTGGCAACACTCATACCCTGTGCGGCACTAATACTTGTGGAGGAATGTCCAGCACCGAATGAATCATACTCAGATTCCTTACGTTTACAGAAACCTGACATACCATTAAGTTGACGTAAGGTTGGGAAACGGTCTCGTCGTCCCGTTAACATTTTATGTCCATAACATTGATGTGCAACATCCCAAATAATATCATCCTCGGGCATATCAAATACATAATGTAAAGCGACTGTCAATTCAGTAACACCTAACGAACTACTAAAATGTCCACCAGTTTTGGATACTGCCTCGATAATTTCCCATCGTAATTCGTGTGCTAATTGTTCTAATTGTTTTATATCTAATCGATTCATATCATGTGGGAATTTAACTGAATCGAGTATTGGTTTCGACGATGGTCCGGCGTAGGGTGGTCCATCGGGTGTTATGCGATTTACTGCTTCATTAAGTTGTGTATTCTTTTTATGTAGACTGGCGGTAGCTTGTCTATTACTTATTGGTGTTGTGAAAGCTGACACTGGGGATAATGCAACTGCTGATAGGAATGCAGCAGATATAAACTTCATCTTGCTTTTATTATGATCTACTAGCTTTGCAATAATTTCTATTGTTCTTTAGTGCACAACTTATGCACAAAAATTTAATGAGTAAGTTTTTATTGCAATTCGTTTCCAATGTGCGAGTTAACTAAAGATCTATTGTTGTGTGGTGTATACACTCAGTATTGTTGTAGAGGTAAGGTGTTGAAGAGGTGTTCAATTGTAAGGGTAGGGTAGGTGCGTGTAGTACAACTTAGTGCGTCTTATTTTGCCTCCACGTTTTTTGGCGATAGTCATTCAATTGTTGAAGTGAGAAGGAAAAGGATTCTTTCTTCCGTTCTCTCGCCATTTTAGGGATATTGGTTCTTTCGCCATATTTATTCTCTGTTGTGGCGATGAGGGTGATTGGTGGTGAGCTCATATAGGAAGGCAGCAGCAGCAAGTAAAGCCAAGCTAGTAGAGAAGAGAGATATATATTGTTCATGTGTCCTTCTTCATCTTCGCTGCAAGCGTCAGAACATAGCAGTCTACTTGGATATTCAATTAGTAATGACATTGATAAGTCGCACAACTTTTCATGTGATGGGTCAAGAGACGATGATAGTTCTTTTAAAACAAAACATCAGAAGCAGAAAAGCAAATGGTATATCATTCTATTAGGTCAATCAATAGCGCTATCACTATCTTTTGCTAATGCTGCATCGTCAAGACTAGAAAACAAGTATCAGCTCCGTATACCTACATTTCAAACAGGTATTGTATACATTATATTATCATTTCATTTGATACCTCTCTTTTGGAAAGAGAGGACGAAGAAGCAACATGATAATGATAATGATACTGATGTTAGCAAAGATATATATATGACAAGCTATGGCACAAAACAATATTCGAATGATATTAAACAATCACAAGATATGCCACAGGAACTCGAATCAAAGCGGCAGTACTCACTTCCATTTACAAATCTATCACTACATACACCATATACAACTTACATCTTGCTATCCATACTTGATATTGAAGCAAATTATTTGGCAATGTTATCATTTCAACACACAAGTTTGAGTTCATCAATGTTGTTCACATCACTTTCAATACTTAGCACTGTCCTACTTCGTCAATTTATATTTAAGAGTGTAAGTTATGGTACCAAACGGCTGATCGGCGTAGTTCTATGTTTGATCGGTGGTTGCACATGGTTGTGGCATGAGTATTATACTGATACTTTCCAGCTTGACACATCGTTCGATGGAGATAGAGAAACAAATACTATAATTTACGGTGACCTATTGGCACTTGCGGCGGCGTGTCTCTATGGAATAAATGATGTCGCTGCCGAATATTTCGTCAAAGCAAATAATGACAGTGTAGAATATCTTGGAATACTTGGTTTCTTTGGTAGTATCTTTAGCTTCGGTATTCAAGTTCCCTTACTCGAGAGAGGGAAGGTTTGGGAATTGATTGGAATTGGTATTGGAAGCCAAGAAACACTTCTTTTCATATGCTTTGTCATCCTGCTTTCTTTCTTCTACATATCTGTAATGAAGTTTTTATCATTGTATGATGCAACAATACTGAATCTATCACTGCAAACGTGCCCATTGTGGGCCGTAGCTTTGACTAAGATGCAGAATTCAATAGACAACGGAGTTGGCGATGAGTTTCTGCCACCTATGACCTTTTTCATATCGTTGGCAATGATAATGATAGGCATGGTATTGTATGAGAGCAATGTAGTTGATAAAAGAAGCGACTTATTAGCAGTAGATAACAATAACACTGAAGTTATATAACTGATTCATGTGATAGTGATAGTGTTATAGACAGTGCATATATTAAGTCATATGCACAGTTGAGAAGTTTTAACACGATCCACAAAGCAATCCAATATACCTCCTGTCCCTCCAACAACCATACTGTTTGAATCTGGATCGACAGACAAAGAATATGTTGCAGGTGGCGTGCACCACGATCGACTCGATCTTTCCGCAGAGGTCGATTCCCAAAAGGAAACTCTTCCTTGGTTTCCCCCAGTTACAAAACTGTCCAGAGATTGATGAACCACTGTATTTATACTTTCTCGTGTAACACGTCCCGATGTAAATGTCCTGGTAGGTAAATGCCACAATGTCATAAAGCCGGAGCTATTTAGGCCTGATCTACCAGAGTTATTCTCCGACCCACCACATACTGCTAACCAATTACCATTTGTAGCCATGGATGATACCCACGTGTTGTTGCTATTGGATGAATTGTTATTCCAATTCGTAGACGATGAAAAGCCCCTATTACTTGATGTTGTTGTGTCGGATGTTACCAAATGTTTGTTCTTATTCATTGCGGATTGTATATTCATCATCTCAATCAATTTTCTCTCCTTTCCATCCCAGAATCCTAACTTTCCATCCTCTCCACCAGTCATTACATATCGTGATCCCATACCATCACTCTCTGGAATTGTTTTAACAACATGCAAGTAGTCTGTATGACCTACACTTCCTCTTCCACCGCTTGCACCTCGAAATGTACCCAATAACTTTTCAGTTGCAATATCATATTGATAACAACCAAATACATCTCCTGCAGCTCCATATAGAATACCATTCGACTTGTCATAACTTATAGAGTTAATCTCAACACAGCTACCAAAAGTGGTAGATGTATGTGGATTAAATGTTGTGATCGGTGTGATATTGGAACTTGTGGATAATACTGGATCTTGACATTTAACTTTCTTTGGCTTTGGAATTGATAATTCATTTCCATCTATTGCTGCTGATATCGCTTCTTCAAACTGTGACCATTTGTACATTACTATTCCTACATCTCCGGATACCACCAAGTAATGTTCATTATTTGTTTCAATAAATTGCAAATTGTATAATACATTGTTTGTTTTGCTGTTTGTATTATCTTTAGAATTAATTGGTACACTGTCCATGAAATTAGATTGAATATGTACGTGATATGAGATTTCATCAAGCAAATTGCACATAACATGTAAATTTTATGTTCATATTGATAGTATATACAAAAAAACAAACATACCTAATAATTGGCTTCAATAGTCCCCTATCTGATGTAGAATGTTGATCCCAAATAACAATATCTCCATCAGATGTACATGCAACAACATATCTCTTATTATTATTACATACTGGGCTGTAGGCCGATCCATATACAGTGCAACTTGATATTGATGGTGTGTTGTTATTGGCATCACTTACTTTGTTGTTAGGGTGATACTTTACATAATTGTTTTGACACTGGAAGAATTTCCGCTTTGCTTCATTCAACCCAGGTTGATTCTGTGTTGCAATGGACATCATACTCAAATGTGATATGTTTTGATGGCGTCGAGTATGGTATTTGAGAGTTGGAAAATTCAACACCTGGCAGGGAAAATTTGAGAGTTGGAAAAAGGAAAAGGAAAGGTTAATGAGATGAAAGTCCTTAACTGGGACAATACATAATCTGGCATAGAGATGAGAAGCGGAGCGAGTCTTCCATGTAAACAATAATGCATCCGTATGACATATATCATACTAAGAAGATAGATGAAGTAAGGTATGTGATTCTGATAGGGATTTATATTACCATTGCAACTATATAGCAAAACGTGTTTTTTTTTCGAATGTACTGTTCGAACAAGCTATGATATTTTCGAACTATGATTAGCTTGTGTAAAGCTAGCCCCCCGTTTCAACTACACAATGCTTGTGAATTGAAAGTAAGACAGCTGATGACACCGTTATAATCCTACCATTCCAGACATCATATCATTATTGCTTCCCTTCCATTTGATTCTTATATGCAATACCCTGCTGCCTGGCTTGAATTTCCATAATCTTACCCTGCATAGCCTGTTGTACTGCCTGAACATTTCGTGAGCTTGCCTCGGCCGTTGCCATGACATTATCTGAATTCGCATCAACAACTTTGCATTTTCGTTCTAATACCTTGATGGCATCCTTGGCAGATTTTTCAACAAAGAACCCGGCACCTAATTCAACTAATACTTTATTTGGATCAACAATCTTTCCAGGGGCATAAAGTGATTCAGTTAGTGGTATCATTATTTCTCTTCCATCACCCGATCCATTCAATTCTGATAGTGAGTTTTTAGCCGAGGTAAGACGTGCTGATACCGACCGAAGCTGTTGAAATTGTGCAGTTAGTTGTTCTAATCTACCTTCTTGTTGCTGCTTGATAGAATTTAATTGATCAAGGGACATTGTATCAATGTTAATACCTTGTTGCTGGTCATTGTTTGTCGAGGTCATTTTTTTAGAAGTGCTATATTGTATATTATTTATATAAATCTGCGGCGTATAATAATACTATGGTGTAAAATATGATAGAAGGGCGTATGACCGACTAACCAATGGAGTATAATAATGATCTATAGGGCGGCGTGGTTGGTTGCAACCAGATCGTATATTATGTCATTTGGTCAAGTTAGTAAAAGAAAGGAGTATTCCACGTGTAAGTCAATGATATACACGCCAACAAAAGTAAAAAGTTGATGGCTAAAAGGCGTTATATGTTGCAATGTATTAAATCAGTACTGAGATTATCAAGTATATTGAATTGTTTGGGCGTTTAACAGTTGATTTACTTCATTATTTATATACTTGCAATATGCGGCGGCAGCGAGAGATAAGAAAAGTTGATGGGTCTGACGTCAATTCTAAACAAAGTGACATCACTGATTATAATTTGATGGGTGAGAGCTCAATACCAACAGAACCTATTACAATTGATAATACAATTGATAATACAGTTGAGAATGACAGTAAAAATATATCAAATTTGGGTGCTTCTCGACGTACTAATAACCGGAGACGGCGCCCTAGTAGATACCACATGATGTGTATAACAATAATATATACCTTGGCCATCACCAATTTGACATTTGAAAATGCCTTTAATAATATTGCAATGTTTACACGAATAGGGCGAGGTAATTTGCCTATCAAACCATCTACAAACAGTATATTGGGTAGTTCAAATAGATACCAATCAACAATATCAAATCAATTGCAGAACACAAATTTATTAGCAAGAAGTGCCTTCACATCACTTAAAATGTCAGATATGGATGTACAATCACAACAAACCGAGCATTCAAATGTAGAAGATGAAGACGAGTGGCGGACAGTTTTGGCCGCATTCCAAATGTATAAGGCTGCATATGGTGATTTAAAGGTACCCAGTAGATTTATCGTTCCAGGGATGGCTCCTTGGCCTGGTAAGTTGCTTTGATGTTATGTAATGTGTACATTATGAAGGAGCGTCAGAATCTAACATTCGCTTCTTATTCATATGTACCATAATAATAATATTGTAGAATCTGCATGGAAGATGAAACTAGGTCAACGTGTAGCCGCTATTCGCTCCACGGGTAAATATGTTCAAAATAGTGAAACACGTCGTAAGATGTTAGATGATATGGGATTCCTATGGAGACTTCGATCACCCTCAACGGGGAAGAAACTGGATGGTATTGCCTTTGAACAGGTATATGATGCACTTAAAATGTACCGTGATCAAGTTCAGCCGGCTGGGACAAAGTTGGAAGTGCCTCCAAACTTTGTTGTGCCCGACTGTGAACCATGGCCAGATTCTACACGAGGCTTACCATTGGGTAAGATTATGCCCGCGGTACGGTCAAAGGCATACCTTAAGCAACATCCAGATGCTGAGGGTAAGTTATCTTCATTGGGTTACCATGCTGATGTTAAAACAGCCGCGAATGATTTACGTTATCAAAGAGTATATGATGCTCTTGTTAGGTATAAGGAGTTATATGGAGATTTACTCGTCCCTCAACCATTTACTATACCCGAGGATGGAGATGAATGGCCTAAGGAAGTTCAGGGGTTGCGGTTGGGTGCACGTGTAAATGCCATCCGAAGTCAGGGAACATTTGTCAAAACAAATCCTGCACGGAAGGAAGAATTAGATACGCTGGGCTTTATATGGGAACTACCCACAAATGCCGAGGGGAGCCGACGGGGACGGAAGAGGAAGGATGAGATGGACGGAGAAGGAGGTGAATCCGAGGAAGACGGGAGTCCAATGGGGTCAATGTTTGGTTCTGATTCAACATCTGCATTTGATACAACTCGTGATCCATTCTTCACTGGTGATCAGAGTAGTCCACCCCAGTGGGCATTTGAAGGTGAAGACGACGAGGAAGCTTTGATGGAGCAAGAGAAAGATGATAACAAGTATGCTGAACCAAAGAGTTTCAATGAAACACTTGATGAAATGGCAGATATGGCAATGTCAATAGGTATCATGGAGAGATGGACGTGAGTATTTTGTGTGTGTGTGTGTTGTTGAAATCTTAAACAATATTTTTGTCATCACCTCATCTCATCACAATACTACTATCTACACTCAGTCCAAACAAGCGTGTGGTCAAGGGAGCTAGGAATAAGTACGTGCCTTGGCGTAATGATGATTTTGGTAGTGATTTTGTGTTTGAGGATGTAGTTGAGGCAGTAGTACTTTACAAAGAGCTGTATGAAGATTTTGAAAGTATCGAAGAAGATGACTTCACAGTTCCTGCTCCAGTAGAGGAAAGCTTGAGGTTGTCCCCTTTTGAGTTGGCCGCAATGAATGCCGATTCACCGGATGATCTGGAAGATATTGATGGTCCATGGAGCGAAGATGAGGATGACGAGAGTCTAGAAAGTAAATTTTCTGTTGTTGCATCAAATGATTGGCCAGAACATCTCGCTGGTATGAGATTAGGACAAATTGTTTCACGTATTCGTGAGGGAGGTCTTGAGGTGAAACATCTTCCTGAGAGGAAGGCAAGGCTTGATGAAATTGGTTTTGACTGGGGTGATCCGAAGCGGTTTGTTGATGTTCCTTTTGAGAAAGTGATGTGTGCATTGTATGCCTATTACATGATTAGAGGAGATACATTTGTCAGACCCACGTTTGTCATGCCTGATGAGCAACCATGGCCAACAATACTTGCTGGGTACGAGCTCGGTGCTGCCGTAACTCGGCTGAGAGAACTACAAAACTTTTTAGAAGCATATCATCCTGTGAAGATGAGCCTACTACGAATGGTTGATTTCTCGTTCTTCCCTGAACTGGCATTGCCTCTAGATCCAGATGCCAAAGAGATGAACATGGAGCATTTGTATGTAGAAACATTTGGTCATCCACTATATCACATCAGTACAGTTCCACTTGGACTTCCTGAGAAGATGATGGCAGATGGCCCCGACGGACCTCCTGAAAAGCTCAGCAGTTGGTATAATTACGAATATGTCAGAGAGTTCCATGAAAGACCAGGTACTCTCACAGACGTGGCAGACTGGATGAGAATGATAGGATTTTATCAATTAGCCGAGGAGCATGAACAAAAGTACGGCCAAAGTCATTACCGACAGTTATTCCTCTTGAAGGATAAACTTGACAACAAAGAGATAAGTCAGGAGATTTGGGATGAGGAGATTGATAGAATCAAAGATGAAGTGTTATCTGATTTCGAGCAGTGGCAAGAGAAAGAGAACAATGGCCAAAGCAAGGGCATTACTGACGGCGAGTATGATTATTCAGTATCAGAGGAAGATTACTACTTTATGACTCTAGAAAGTGAACAGTCACAGATAGATCGGTCAATGATATCACAACCTCCTCCTCCTCAATTGATAAATGGGGCAAGCCTGGATGTTGTAGAAGAAGAAATAGAAGAATTCTCATTGGATGGAGGCGATTGATCCTCGCCTGGTTGTATGTGTGCTAATGGAGAGCTAAATGTTAGCTCTAGAAACTAATGAGAAAATAACAAAGTTGTACTTAAATATCCTATAGTGTTAGTTGATTTCCATTTTCCAGTTCTCAAGAGCAGAGACCTCAGGCTTGCGAATAACTAAAACCTTGGTTGCACCATCATGTTGAAATTCAAGTGGTGTCGAATCAGTGGAGCCAGGTTTCAGTAAACTAATACCCTTGGGTTTTGTAGGCACGCCCATTACGACAATTCGTTCAACAATTCTACTTTTCGTGGCCTTGGCATTAATACTATCAGTACTACCGATAGTAACTGTGTTTTCCATGGCAATATTATCACCCCAGCTGCTACTAAATGAGGCAACGCCATAATCTAGCTTCTTCTCGTGATCAAAGGTGGTCTCATCATCCATGTAAAGAGTTCCTTCTGCTTTCACATTGTTGCCAAGAGCAACATATAACGTGTAAGGATCATTCATCATCAAATGGGAGCTTCTTCTGAGGCGCAACTTTCTTGGAATGATGGAACCTCCTCGTTGATAGACGGGGATTTTATCAATGTCGCTGTCTACCGTTATTGTTTCAGACATGTTGCCACTTCCATTCAACTTCATGCGTTGCATAGTATCAACATCATACCAACAGTCTGACAACGGGAACTGAACATCAGTGGTTGTTGCGCCAGCTGAGGTGACAGGCTTGACAAGCAAGTCGGCACCAACAAGGTACTGATCATCTACAGAATAGAGTGCAGGTATTTTTGGGTATTGCATCCACATTGTTCTCATCACAGGCATACCTGTCACTCCAGCCTCCCAAAATACAGTGTACCAAAAGGGAAGAAGAGCATATCGAGCCATAGCTGCTCTTCTCAAACGCACCATAGTTTCATCTCCAAACATCCAGGGCTCTCGCCTCTTGGCATCATGATGAGCATGTCCACGGAAGAATGGTGTGTAAGCACCTGCCTGCGTCCAACGTGTCATGAGCTCCGCATCCGTATTGCCAAAGAATCCTCCAACGTCAGCTCCAACGAATGAGAGTGCACCAACGTTCAATCCAAGCAGCATGGGAGAACTTATCTCAAGATGTGACCATTTAGCCTCGTTGTCACCAGTCCAAATGGCACCATATCGTTGACTTCCGGCGAAGAAACTTCGTGATAATACAAATGGACGAACATTATGGTCCTTGTTCCTTTTGATTAAACCTTCTGCCGTTGATCGATGAAATAACATGCCATAGAGGTTATGCCACTCTCGGTGTTCACACGAGTTCAGGTTCAATAGATCTTTTTGCATACTAACTTCTGGTCCATTGAATACTGAAGGCTCGTTCATATCATTCCAAGTAAAGAGTTCTGGAGTAGATCCTTGATACTTGTTGTAGTTGAATTGTTCTGCCCACCAATTACGAACCTTTTCTGTCGTGAAATCGAGATACGATGATGAACCCGGCCAGCACCATCCATCGAAGTCCTTCTCGCCCTTCTTATCCTTAATATACAAACTTAATGCCGTCGCCTCCTTGTGAATGTGATAGTTATTATCACGCTTGATATGTGGATCAATAATTGTTACCATACGACGACCATCACCTCCCAACTTCTTCTGCATCTCTTCTGGATTAGGAAAGAGTTTTTCATCCCATGTAAAGTATCTCTTACCATCGGTGTGCTCAATATCCAACCACAAAACATCATATGGATAGTCTAGCTCTTCAAACTTCGAGTGGACTTGGTATACATCAGCCTCGTCTCTATAATTCCATCGGCATTGATGATAACCTAATGAAAACATGGGTGGTAATGCCAAACGTCCAGTAAGCTTTGCATATTGACTATACATTGTCGCAGGACTTGGCCCAGGAAGAAGGAATAGATCAATAATTCCGGATTCACTCATAAAGTGTGTCTTTGTTGAACTATCTACATTTCCAACCTCGGGTGTCTCCTCCACATCCACGAATGTTTCAGTAGGGTTAAACCAGAACGCACCAGCAGTCCCTGTTTTCATTGATTGTGATACAACTAATGGGATATGTCCATACAAGGCCATAGTCTCATCCAACTCGTATTCAAAAACATCCAAATTATATAACCTATAAGGCTCCTTGTAATAATGATGTCCATCACTCCCAACAGTAGTCTTGAGTTGTGTCGATGATGCATGCTCTGGCAATCCGAATAAATGATTCGATGAGGGAAATGTAAGTTCCATACCAACACTCATTGGACCATATGGCTTGGAGTCTGTATGATCACCAAACTTTTCTTCCCACATTCCATCGGTATCATACTCTTCTTCATCAAGTCGGCGTTGTTCCCGTCCTTCACCCTTGTCTTCTTCATCAGTATTTACCGCGGCAGCAGTATCCTCTTCAAGCTCTCGTTTCTCTTCACGGGTACCATCTGCATAAATTGCCAATCCATCTTCCCAGTAACCAACAATTTCTTTCCCACCATGACGACCTTCATCACCTGTCTCTTCTTCATCATCCTCGACGTCATCTCCAAGGTCAACATCAAATTCTGTCAATTTGCGCTTGCTATCAGAAGCAATATTACTTCCGCTGTCACACTCTTTATTACGACGTACCTCAAAGTGTGTCAATCCACCTGTTCCAGCAACAATCATTGGTGGCCCGTCGTCGTTGCGAAAGAAATAGACACTGAATGGTTCAAGTTGTAACATTAATTGCCATTTACCAACATCCTTAGTTGTATATGATAATACAAGAAAGTTATCCATATTATCATTAATATTGGCACGTTTTGCTAATGATGAGACTATAGGATCTGCTAATTGTGGTGAGATATCTTTCACCTTGTCGTTATTGTCTGAATCTGATAACTGTGCATGTATAGTTGGATTGGTAGACATGACCTGAACTGTATTGGGATCAACGCCGACCATTTCACTTTCGTTTAGTACTAGTTCATCAGATGTCCATCGTGGAGACGAACGAGCTCCATTACCACCATTATCTGTGTCTAACACCTCAGTAATACGTACACGAGCAACACCATCTTCATGCAAGTGCACTGCTAAATTCAACTCCTCTTCAAAGTTACTAGTCGTACACTTGCCATTACCATAAACTTGGGCAGTTAATGCCGTGGATGTAAATGGTGCAACATTTACAAGTTTGGCTGTTAATATTGGTGATGGACCACGTATATTGTCTTTATTGTTAGTTGATGTATTCGAGTTTGTATCTTTACCCATTAATTTTCGTGAAAATTTGGATAGTAAACTTCCAGCTTCGGCTTCAACGACACCTTCTTTGGCGCCACCACCAGCAGCATTAGCCTCATCACCACGATGAACTTGAATACTATCACTTAGTACCTTATACTTATACAATTGCTTACTCTTACCATGACGATGTCTCCTACAGAATGATGTTTGTTGTGAGGTACGAAATTTAGATCTATCGACAGCCATTGCTACTGGGATTAATGATGAGGTTGTTGCAATGAATGGTATTGCGGACAGACTTGTTATTGCTTGACTTAGTAATACTAGGAGAGTATTTATTATTGATGATTGTTTCATTATTGCAATCGATGGGCTGATGTGATGTTGTATATTTTGGTACACACAAATTAATTTACTTTCGGAGTTACTAATCAGATTAAAGCGTGCCACATCGAAGCAAACAGATATGAAAATGATGCCCACAAAGGAAGCAGCAGTATAGTCCTAAGCCTTAAAGGACAAGCACACAATACTAACACTACCACCAATAACTAAATTTAACAATAAGATTTTTTTGGCGATACACTGAATATACTTTAGTCTACTATGTAATAAAAAGGCTCTGCAAAAATAGGTGAGGGAAAAGGCTACTACGCCATGCCCGTATTATTAATAGCGGCCGTGCCCTGTACTGTGAAAGGTTATGGGATAGGTCTACAAATGATGGTGGCAATAGAACACGAGAAACAAACGATATAAATAGGGTATCCTCTGATGATAATAATTCTGAGGAACATCGAACACGATTGCTAACAGAAGAGAGTAATAGAACAGTAGATGATACTCATCATACATCAGTAGAAAGTACATCAATAGAAGATTCAAATAGTGGCGATGATAGACCGCGGCTGTTTAATTTGTTTGGAAGAAGAAGACGAACGAGGGATACTAACAACAACAACAACAACAAGAATAATATATGTCTACTGCCTTCTCAGTCTGTAGAAGATGAGAGTTGCAATAGAAGTGGTTGCGATGATATTGTACCAATTTATTCGATAGATAATGCCAAGATTAACGATGATGATGACAATACTTGTTGCATCTGAAAGACGATGAATTTGAATTTGAAAGTCTGCTTCCTGATAAAGCATACATTGATGAGCATATCACAACTCTATACAAACGGAGAAGAAAATGGTCGTTTCAATCATTGTTGATAAATAGAGAAGTAAAGCAAAAGTCGATAAAGTGCCAGGCAATTCTTCAAGGAGATACCACCAACACTGATAGAATACAAGCTGGCGGTGGATGCAACATAGAAAGGAGGGCGATATCCTCTAAAGATTGCTGCAAGTTATGGATGGAGCATAGGAGAAAGAAAGAGAAGATTTATTATATGATCTATGGATACGTGATATGAATGATTTGGGTGTGTGGTTGATGAACCCGAATTTGGTTGGGATAATAGAGGTTGGTACAAGAGACAGTCAAATTATGAAAGTGAAGAAGAAGATACATCTGATGATGAAGCGACTAACCTTATGAGTAATAAGTAACTTACCATAGGAAGTATAGTGTGTACTATTTTGATTTATCTAATGGGAGACCGGCTGAGGTAGGAGTCCATAACTCAATCATTTGATGGTGTGTCTGTGAATTCGCAGAACCACCACCAATTGAATACTACTGACGAAGATGATGCTTTATATTACGGAATAGTTCCTAAATTAGAACCTACTATTGATATTGAGTATTCTGAGAGTTTATTAGTATGCGACTTGCAAGGTCTACTAATGAGTAACCATTTTAAGTTGTTTGACTAAAAGACTCCTCGAAAGCCCAGGGGCCGTTTCGAAGCAAATGGCAAATGGCAACCTCTCATTTGTTAGCACGTTGGCTGGCATATTGGCAATAACAGCAAAGATATCAGACTAAACACTCTACAATTAAAGTGGTGGTGATAATATCATATACAATACAAGGAGTAGCTATCCGATTTTAATATTAAAAAAAAATTGATCATATCATGAGCAATAAGTAAGTTAATAGTGTACCTAAATCTGTGACTTATTGAGATATTAAACTGTTCATTGAAGTTGTGTTTATATTGAATTTATATACATGACAATGTGTAGTGTTTTCTTTTCATATCAGTTTCTAATCTATTCACCATACTTCTTCCCATTGCAATACAGTAACGATAAAGGTAAAAGTTCAGGAGGAGCATGGGGCAGTGGACGATTGAAAAATAGTGGTGGAGGTAGTAGCAGCAATGAAGGTAGCGGAAAGCCTAATCGTCCTCCTCCTGGTATGGATGGTGGTAGTCGTAAAGATTTTGGCAGTGAACGTCGTTCATCTAGTCAAGGTAGTGGTGGTGGCGGATGGGGTCGTAGCGGATCAAATTCATCAAATGGCTATGCAAAGAAAACCTATCCTCCTGCTGCTCAAAACAATAATAACAAGAACAATACTCAAAACAATGCAGATAACAGTCATCAGCACATCCTTCGTGAACGATTCCTACACTTAATCCTTAGTATGGTAGGACAGAATGTCACATTAACACAAACTTCAGGACGAGTACTCGAAGGTATCTTTCACACTTTCAGTCCATTCAATTCTCTTAATCTTAATAAAGATATGCGCAATATGTATTGCTTGAAAGCTGTACGTGTTATTAAAAAGGGTAAGGATGGCAGTGACGATAAACCAGTCAAGGATGGTACCACCGTACTAATTAATGCAAACAAGGTTGCCAATGTACAAGTGAAAAGTATGAGATTAGATGCCGTAAATTCTGCCGCGAATGATGGTGCACCAACTCCTGGGGAAGTTAATGATGCAGCATTTGCCACTGATTCACAGATTTCAGGTGGACGTGGTGGTAATCAAAGTTTAGTTGCGGCCGGTAATGCATGGACTGCTGCCGGTGATGGTGGTTTGGGTGGTCTGGAAAGCGGTAGTAGTAAAGCTTTAGGTGGTGGCAACAAGGGATCTGATGCATTAAATTGGCGTCGTGGTGACACACCCAATAAATCGGGAAGTAAATCTGCCCCATCATCTGGTGGTGTACCATCCGGTGATATGAAAGGTTCTATTGGTGATTGGGATCAATTCTCTGCCAATGAAAAGAAGTTTGGTGTGAAGACATCATTTGATGAAAACCTATACACCACGAAATTAGATCATTCGAAAATGGATGATAAGAAACGATTGGAGGCTGAGCGTATTGCAAGGGAAATTGAGGGCACTGTTAGTACAAATATACATATTGCGACTGAGAGGAATCAGGCACTTGCTATGGACTTTGATGATGAGGATTTATATTCTGGTGTATTGACAAAAGATCTTAAGGCTCGGGTTGTTCCCGATTCTGAAAAGAAGGGAGAGAAGTTGAACTTTGCCGCCGCGGCCAAGAAGGGTACTACTGATACACCTCCTAAGGACGGTGATAAGGGAGCCTCGAAGGAAGGAGAATCCTCACCTGACTTATCAAAGATGAAGATATCAGAAGAGAAGAAGGGTGAAAACGAGGGAACAAATAAAAAGTCTGACAACAAATCAGATGATGATACTAAGAAGGACAAAGCAGAAGAAAAGAAGGACGAGAAGAAGACTGGCGACACCAAACTCAAGCTTAATCCCAATGCCAAAACCTTTTCCTTCAATCCTGGAGCGAAGACTTTTACCCCTACATTTTCGACACCTGCACCAGCAGCTCCAATGCAGGCTCTGCCTCCAATGGATGGTCAAATGATGCCACCTCAAGAATATCCCGGCGGAGCTCCGATGATGGGTGGCATGGGTGCTCCCCAATATCCAATGCCCGGTGAGTAACTATGTTTTTATTGTGCCCCATTATCCCATAATGCTAACTTTAATACGTCTTTCAATTTACCGATTCAGGCGGCATGATGCCAGTACATCCACAAATGCGACAGCAATATCCACCGGGTCCCTATGGACAACAGCCTTTACCACCAATGCCCCCACAGCAAGGGGGTGGTGCACCTCAAACAGCTCCACAAGGGCCTGATGATGGTGGCTCAGTTAACACTGGAGAGTCTGATAATGCCACTCCTTCACAACAACAACCACAACAACAACAGCCATACATGCAACAGCCCGGACCCTATGGCGCTCCTCCACCCGGAGCATATCCGTATGCACCACAGTATGGACAAATGCAAGGCAGATACCCTATGCATCCAGGTCAACAGATGCATCAGCCTGTTTTGCCTCCTGGAGGACCAAGGCCTATGTATCCCCAGCAATACATGGGAGGTGCGCCTCAAATGATGTCACAGTATCCTCCACAACACATGGGTGGTGGGCCTATGCATCGTAATCAACCATATTACAATGGTCCTCCTCAAGGATATAACCCACAGCAGCACGGGGGCAATAACCCCGACCAAGACAATAAGAATAGAAATAACAACAATAACAACAATCATATGGGTAAAGGCCAAGGACGAGGTCATAAGAATCGCAATCAAGGAGGCAAATACCAAGGTCGTGGAGGACGAGGCGGAGGAGGTAATAATAAGCATTATCAACACCAAAACAGCCAAGAGAGCGGTCACTCTGGAGGAAACAAATCTTCTGGTGATGGAGGTGGAGGTAATGAGAAGAAAGCCCAAGAGCCGAAAGCCCAAGAGAAAGCTCAAGATGTTTCGGCAGCACCAGAAAAAGAGTAGAGCTGAACCATAACATATGATAAGTAAAATTAAAGTTGCTTATGAGTCTCTCTTATTAAGTTATGTCTGTTGGAGTATATTAAGTGAATGAAGATGCACTGCTACTACAACAAACCAGATTGAAAAACCCTCATTTTGTCCATGGAGTGTTCATCCGGTGATCGCCGTTCGAGATAACTTGGCTGTTCGTCATCCTTCTGTTTTGCTGTGGCACTACTTCTTCTACTATTGGCCAGTAAGTTTGAAACAAGCGACGGAACTGCAGATGATATTGAAGATCCGGCAAGAGACCCGGCTTCACTAAATGAGTAGTATCTACCAGACTTTGGTTGTGAATTAGACGACACAGAGGAGGTCGAACGATGTATCGTTTGTTCATGATGCCGTTGAGTAGTCCCTCGAGAATCATATGATTGTGCTATAGATTGTGGCGGCGGCGGCGATAGACCTATTTCCCCTACGGCCTTGGTCAATATTTCTCGTTGCTTGGTAGTGAGGAAATCATTGCGAAAACTCAATGTCAGTGGTCTCCCTCTTGCTTGTATCGACTTCCGTACGGACTCAAACGTCCAATTGCCAACTGTAATAGGTATACCGTCAAAGGCCACAAGACGGCTTCCTGTTCTTGGACGTACATTATTGCTATCGTCGAATCCTACAAAACCACATACTAGTACCGCATCCACGGGGATCGTTGGGAGACATTCAAGGTTATCTTGCTTATTCTTCTTCTTTGTATTTTGTGATATGGAAGCAATTCGTCTCAATTCTGAAGCCGTTTGGTTTGTCTCAACGCCGTGATCTGCAGTCATGGCCTCTGTTAATAAACCCGGTCCTTTACTTTGATTGGGTACCTTTTGAAATTGAAGCCCAATCTTCTTGCTGTAAAATGTAATATGATACACCTTACCATCGTCTCCAATGCTAGCATTTGATCGGTTTGGATGAGGCGTCTCTCCCATATCTCTAAGAGGACATTCAAGCTTTGTAGTTGCATTGCCATTATCTGTTACTCTTGACCGGGAGGATTCTGAATACGAGGACGCAACAGTCGATGCTTCCAATGGAGACTGTTTACTTGTAGATGATTCTCGTTGTTCTCGGAATCGATCATCCAAATTTTGATTGATGTGTTCTCCACTAGGCGCCTCTTCATATTGAAACACGTCGTTGAGAATACTTGAACCTTGTGTAGATTCTTCTGCGGCGTAGCTTAGTTCGGTAACATCACGGTCAGCAGTACACACTTCTTTGTTTGACTTGTGACGAGTAGTTGATTCGGTTTCCTCTGTAGACACTAGCGCTACCTCTGACTCATCATCTTCTTCATCGTTATCATCCAATAATGAGGCTAATGGTTTGTTATCTTGTTGAGATAAAGTGTTGTTTACTGCTCGTATTCTAGTATGGGGGGATAGATCCAATATTCCTTTCTGAGGTGAATGATTATATCTTCTTTCTGGTGATTTGCAGCTAGCCTGCAAGCTAGCCTGAGTACTGCTAGCTTGTGCAAAACTATCATGGTCATCGCCAACCTCTGAGGGATCAATACCATTCAATGTTAGAAACTGCTCACTCAATCTAAGACCTGACATTACATGTTCTTCCAATTCTATTACAAGACGTTTTTCTTCATCATTCATTCTTCTTTTGGGTGGTTGAGTAATGGATGCGGTGTCTAAAGCTTCCCCATCTCGACTACTGTTGTTCGACCGTATGTCGTGTTTTGAGGCATTCTCTTCAGCAGTGGCATGTAAAGACTTGACTTCCTTCACAAGTATCCTCTTCTCTCTCTTGGTTTTCTTCAATTCATCCTGCATTGCACGATTATCTTCCCAAACTTTGGTTAGTTCTGCTTGAGTATTCTCGGCCTGTAGTTCTGCTTCTTTCACTCTTTGTTCCAGCTCTGATATGCGTTGATTTGCGTCCTCTTCTCTCTTTGATAAAAGACTGCAGCCATCTTTAAGTTTTTGGAATGCTTCAGACATGTCATCAAAGTTGGAATCGTTCACATCAAGCCCCGCAAGTGATTCTATTAGAAACTCTGATGATGAAGTACTACCCATTTCTTGCTGAGTATTTGTCTTTCCCAATAACCTAATTGCTTCATTCAAATTATTATACTTTCTTTCCCATACCTTTGCTTCTGATATTGATATATTCCGTTGACGTTCGGCATCATCAGCTCTCATCTCTGCCTCACATGCCGATGTTTCCCATCGAGTACTAATTGATTTCATCTCTTCCAAGTTTGTACTTAATATGTTAACCTCATTCCGCGCATATGATAATCGTTCCGATTGTAACTTTGCCATCCATTCTCTACCTATCTCTTCTGTCCTTGCTTCTAATACAATACTCTGTCGTTGAAAGTTTCTACTTTTCTTTGTAGCTGAACTTGATGTTCTTGATGACGTATCGGTTGATGCATTATCATCCCCGTTATCTATAACTTCCTCATCAAACAATAGCTCAAATCGGAATGTTCCATCGGGCAATGTATTAATCTCACGTACTCCACATCCCTTTCTCCCTTCTTTTGCATTATCATCCCATATCATATCCAAATCTATACATCCCCGCGGCTCGACATCATTCGGACTCATAAAGTAATATAAATGTGTAGATGGTTTTAATACAAAGAAACGACGTTTAAACTTTGGTATATTCCTTCCGAGCTTTTTGAGATATCCTGATAAAGGTGCACTCTTTGCAAATTGCAGTGCTGTGCATTCATTACTGTTGTCGTTGGTGTTATTGCTTTGTTGTTGATCAGTTAAGTCTTTGGGAGTAGAAGATGGAAGCAATTGTCGAGGATCCATATTCGGTACACCTCGTAATATACTGCTAAATCTACCACTTGAGGATGTTGTATTAGCTTCAGATGGAGTGTATATACTATTCCCATCTTCATCTACCAATCTAGCAGAGAAACCACCACCTCCGCCTGGAGTTGTTAATATTGAAAAGTTTAGTGAATTTTTTGGAGATATAAACTGATCTTGCTGTTCATCATCATACCGATCTCTAGTACTACTATTGCCACTACCTCCTAAAACTAACACCTGCTGATTAGATGATGAAGATCCTCTGACGGGCGACATTCTTGTATCCTCTGCAAATCGTATTGTACCATACTGCTGCTGTTGTGACTGTTTTATATTATCATCTCTTACAATATTATTAGTTTGTGAGTCTGTTGTTCTATGACGTCTACGCCCATGATTGGCACTTAACTTGTGCTGTTGTAACGATTTTCGTATATTATGGTTATTATCTGATGCGTCATCCTCTTCCATTGCAAAGTATCCTTGGTTATAATTCATATTGTTCCTTTATAATTCATAGGTAAATTAATTCACATAAGGTATACCATCTTAAACTTCAAATTTTATATGCATATGTTTTTGTATGCTAATATACTAATATATAACCGATTATAAGTTTTCATGCAGATACTAGCAACCGCCGCCTACACAATACGAGATTATATATCTATGTCTAAACCGCCGCGCTGATATGACTACCTTGGACCATCTCAATTTCTCAATTTTTAATTTGTTCAGGTTAATACTTAGTACTTAATATTCTCTTATCAAGAACCTACCTTCGTGCCCCTTGATAGGGCGGGCTTTAGTTTAGTGATCTATCCGGGGTTAGAAGGATGAAGCTCTGTGAGGTGTAGGTTAGATGAAATCACTATAGCTTAGATATCAACAGTGGACTTCAAGAAAGTGT
>Ga0214480_100276_pt1 | contig 25815 bp, 11 predicted proteins | sample M1_20Mar14CPVII9_3_FD_165042 | JGI IMG/M metagenome (GOLD analysis project Ga0214480, IMG submission 165042) | Marine eukaryotic communities from Monterey Bay, California, United States - M1_20Mar14CPVII9sort6BwellE17 | ecosystem: Environmental > Aquatic > Marine > Unclassified | place: USA... | reverse complement strand
TCTAACAACAGTATACCCACTGCAAACAAACCACAACAACAACAACAAAAAAAGAAGCAACATCGCACATTACACGAACATCTACACACTGAACTAACACAACTAATATCAGTTAAACCTCCCCTCCCTTCATTTACTTCTGGCCATTCTTCTTCCTTAGATACATCAGATAGAAGAAAACAAACATCGCTAAGGCCTGTACTATTAGATAAGTATACACCATCCCAGTTAGTTATTAAATCTAAGAATGAAGATCGACGACTAAATAAAGTTGAGGTGGTTGATCGATTTATTGAGATTTTGAGGTTTGATCAGACTGGTTCTGCTAAATCTGATAAAACTTGTGCTTTAGTGGAAGGTAGCAGTGGAGATGAGATAGTAACAGAAGTGAACGGTCCAATACACGGATGTGTATCAACCCATTGGAAATTATTACCACCAATTTATAAACCACCTCCATCAAATTTACCTAAAGTTTATAAACCTGGTGATGGCGGAAATAAAGCTGCCACTATTCAGCAGACTGACATTACTCAATCTGATGCTTCATTTAAGGATAAGGACAGTCAAGATTTATTAGATCAAGATAGAAAAGATGATAATAAGGAAGAAGAGATGTTAATAATAAAAGGTGGTGGTATTAAATTACCAGGATTAGATTGGAATAAGACATTCAGAAAGGGCTATTCAATATTAGTTTGGGTTCGTCCTTCACTTGATGATTCCTTGGAACAGCAGCCACAAAATGGGAGCAGTGCAATTGGAGAAAGAGATGAAGAATCAGAGATTGGTACGACAAAGAACAAAGAAAGGAGAAAGCCGCAAAAACAAATCTTATATAGATTTGCAACAAGTTCCAATGATAATACATCAAATTCAGTAGGTGTATGTGCCATGTTGGGCCAGTGGACTGCTGTGCCATTATCATCCAAAGATGGAGGAGATAGTAGAAGGATGTTAACTACTACAGTTACTGCGTATACTTTACCAAACTCTGATCCGATGGGTCATTTATACCCAACTGATAATAATGGTAATGAATCGAGTAAACAGCACCCTCCATCAACTGCAGAGAAGGCAGCTCAAGGTACCGAATTGGGATTAACCGAGGAAACAGAGGCAAAGGAACAGCGTAAGGACCGTAAAAAGAACCGCAGTGCTAAGAAGGATAAGGCACCAACAATTGGATTAGTAACACCCGGTAATTCAAGTAGACAATTAGAGCAGGTATCACAAATGGTAGCATCAACATCCACAACTACACCGCGATTAGTTGGCAAACTTAAGAAATCATCATTGCGAAAAGGTGGTGGTAGTCCACGATCACGCACTAAATCAAACGATGCACCTCCCTTTTCCAACCAAAAAAAACAACAACAATAATGGGTACATCTCATCAACATTAACCCTACCCGAAAATGAATGGACATTATTATCAATCCAACATACCCATCCTTACTTACGTCGACCTGAATTATCTATACAGGTTAATGGTATGAATGTATTCAAGGATGAGATTGGTTATCCTATATTAGATGCTGTTATTTTTCCAAGTAATGATCAAGATGATGATAATTATAGTGGTGGTGGATTGGGTATACATCCTAGTTGGAGTGGTGATGCATTAGAATCACCCCAAAAGAAAGGTAATAGAGGTAGATCTAGTACTTCGGATATGGATGAGAATGTACAACTTAGGAGACGTGGGATATTGGCTGATTGTACTTTATTAAATGGTGCTTTTGATAATGGTGTGCAAGTATTGGATTCATCTTCCTCATCATCAAGAAGGAAGAAAACAACAACATTGCAAACATGTACAATATCTGTACATTCATTGGCAATACTACCCGGTCCACCATTACCAAACGCTGTCTTGGCAATGATAGCTGAACGTGGTCCAATAAGTGATGTACCATCGTGTTCTGGATTATCATTCGTTTTAGGACCAGTACCGACTAATCCACAAAATCGTGATGGTATTGTTGCATTAAATGCTGGACATGGATTTTATGGTAGTGCTCCTGATAGTGGTGGAGGAGGAGGTACACCGCGAAGTCCAGGACGGGGTGGCATCATGGGAGGAGGTGGATATTATCCAGGATCACGCGGTGGGGGTGGTGTGAATGACTTGGCACCACCTAGAAGTTTGGGTATACCCGTTTCGATAGGGATAACTCCGGGTGTATATCCTGTTGCCGAGAATAATCTGGGTAGTAGTGGCAATGGTGATGGATCATCCGAATTAGAATCATCATGGATTGGTAGTCAGGGTGAGGAACATGCTGCACATGTCTGTTTACAGGGATTATTGGGTAGAGTTGCTTGGACGTTTCATTCGGCCGATAGTAAAACATTGGGAGGTGTTGGTCCGAGTATTAATAGTGGCGGAGAAGGAGAAGAAGAGTCAGATTATTCTCATAGAGAGAGAATAGTATGTCAGCCATCTACTGGACCATCTCGTATCGGTGGTGCCGATGCCGTGCCTAAAGTGGGTATTGTCCGTCCCACTCCTCCTAATCATGTTCTGTCTTCGAATGGGATGGAGGTCACGGGAAATGCCTCGTTACATAATGTTACATGGAATTACATTCAACAAGAAATGGAACGTGATTCTAGTATACAGATTCGTCCTTCTTCTTCTACGAATAGCAAGGGAGGAGGATATAATCTTGATGACAATCCACCAATATCATTTTCACGTGCTTTGCAGGGTGCTAATACTATGAATTTATGTACACTTCCTTTTCGATTAGCACTGCCACATGCCGGAACTGAGGAAGTAAATGATACACAACGAACCATCCACGTTGAGAGTTTTGCACACTTGAATGATCTGTTATGTAATGATGGAGAATTGGCAGCAAGTCTTATCAGTTTAGTTGCCGAATGTATAAGATGTGGGGGTAGTGCCATCCGTGACGAGGCATTACAGAATGGTGTTATCCATGCCTTGGCAAGTTTAATCCGAAAAGTTTTGATTCGAGGGTCAAGATTAGGAATATTATCATCAAGGGGTAGTGGTCGACCGACAGAGAAATCTTTGCTTGAGAATTATGATTACGACAAGGACCATGATTCATCTTGTCCACCTATCGTCCCATCTAGTATTGCTGATGCCATTGTAAGCTTGGTGGATGCATGCTGTGGTCCATCATATAATAGAGTTGATGAAACATCTAGAATACAATGTAATCCAAGTCGAGGCATATTGAGGATTCGCCGGGCATCAGATTTGGCATTAACAGCCGTCTTTGGATTAGCATTAGACTTTGATCTGTTGGGAAATGATCCCATGGCGGCTGCTCCAATACTTAAGGCCGTTGCAAGTCGGTATTGTCAAGCTGATACAGTTAGTCCATTCAATGGGGAAGATTATGGATCACTGTTGAGGAAACAAGTTAACCTTCAGTACTTTTTAGATTGTATTCGGATACGCTTTGACCATTCAGTCGAATCATCTCCTCCCTCGAATGGTGGAAGGGGGACTAGACGACCGTCGTTGGTGACACCACACCGGGTATCCGCGGCAACAAATGATAGATTGATTGAATCTGTTGCTTCGTCACTATCTGACATACTGTACACCATGCTTCTATCCACTTTAACGTCGGCTGCGGGTATATCGGTATCTCGGGGTGAGCGTGATGTTGGTGCCCTAGTAGCGACACTCACTGAATGTCCTCTTGGATCATTATGTGCACATGTTGTTACCACATCAATTGCTCGACTCTTGGTCAAGTGTGGCGTCATGAGCTCGCTATGCTTAGGTCCTTCATCAACAACATCATCTCAGAGTCATAATAGAAGAAGAAGTACGAGCACTACTACACCCGGAAGAATACGTGAGCCTGAAGATATAGCCTTAGAATCTCGTCTTGGTAGGAATATGCTACTGTGCCACTATCATGACATTGTAGCACCACTGCTCTTGAGTCGAAGTACTCCAAGGTCTTCTCCTCAACACCAAGAAGGGAATGAAACCGAGGATGATGAAAAGAAGAGCGATGGTCAGGAGTTGTCATCATCTGTCGACTTTACAAATAACAAGAGTGCAAGCGAAGTGTGTCATCCTCTTGATTGGTCACATCACTGGCGTTTATCGTTGCTTACTTTTATGGTGAGTACTAAATGAATTGCGTCTTTTCTCATGTTTTTCGTATATTTGCTCACATCTTATGTTCTCATCCCTAAACTTATCAGTGGCTAAGTTCCTTAGCTGGCTTGGATGAGAGTCAGAATATATCCAACTCTACTGGCCATTTACTCCTCCTGGCAGGAAAGGCCGGGTCACTTAATGGAGCTGTTTGGGGATATAGAAGTGATAAGAAGTCGTCTCAAGACTTGCTTGCAGTTCTGTCTCACTTTCTTGTTCTCAGCTCATCAAGAGTGAAGGAGAGTAGTGGTGCAACAAAGAGAGCCGAATCAATATCAAGAAGATTACAAGCATTCATGCCACTTCTACCTGGGATTGCCTTGTCTTTACTTTCCCCATCCATCCTCAGGGATGGCAACGACGGAGACAAATCAAAGATGATAGTCACTAATGATACGGTAATTGCTGTGGAAACACTCAAATCACTCTTATCCATGCTGAGCCTTGCCATCCAGGCCTTATACGGAAGTAAAAAGGGAGGATTATTAAGTGCAAAGTCTGGATCCAAGCCTGGATCCCAATTGATTAAAGCAAAGAAGGTATTTGTTGCCGGTGCCAAGGAGTATGTTCCAACCCTATTACAAGTTGTTTCGTTACTCGATGAACCAGTCAAGCTTTCTCGGCAATTAGTTAAGAAGAAGTCTAAGGACAAGAAACAACAAGATGAAAAGGTAAAAGATTCACCGACCTCTGAACGACAAAGTAGTGAAGCATCTCAGCCCTCTGAGCAAATGAAACCTCAGCGGAAACGTACAGACTCGACAGCGTCAGATAAAGACTGGGTTGATGTTCATCACTCTCCGGCGACTGATGGAGGAGATGCTTCACGGCTACCCTCGGATGATACACTTACATCGTCACCATTTAAGACTGACTCCCCTGCTCCAAAGTCCGATGACATTAAAAATGGGTCAAGTAGTATTGAACAGAGTGTACACGATGACTTGAGTTCAATCCAAGACATGGCACTTTATTCTGTTTCTAGATTAGTGGCTCAGGCAATGAAGTATGGCGGAGGGGAAGCATCAACCGCAATATGGCGTAGTGTTATAGCTTCTTTGTCCGTAGATACTACTACTTCTGTTGATAATGATACGCATATTGATCAGAAAGATAATGGTGATGGCGAAGACACCACACCCTTACCATCCAAGGCTGAAAAGACTCTATCAAAGTCAACCTTGTGTCATCTTGCTGCTCTAGTTCTTAGCAAGTTTGCACGGCATCATGATCAAAGGTTAGAAACGTATAGAAGTCCTTGGAATATTGAGACTTGTTCAGCAGTTGCTCGTTTGACAGATTTGTGTGAGGAGAAGCAGTTGCTTTCCCAAGCAGAAATAGACATGGCTACCAATACTAATCGCCGTGGCTCTGGTTTCAGCATGAGCACTGCATCTGATGACACACGAAAGTATGGTATTGATCAAGTTCGTCTACTCAAAGCTCTTCTAGAAGTCATGGCGTCAGGTCGTGAGAGTGGAGGTTGGGCACAAATTAAGTCTCCTTCCTCACCAGTAACCTCTCAAGATGATGATAGAGGAGAAGATGCCAGCAAGAATGATACAAGTAATGGTACCGCAAAGGCAATACCAAGTGGCACCTATGATCTATACCACCAAGCTTCTAGTGAGGAGCAGCAACAGTCCAAATTGCTTCTGCCGATTCTTCAGTCTTGTGTTCGAATTGTTTGTCCAGCAACTAGCATCATTAAAAGTGAAGCGGTTGTTATCACAGCATCAAGTGGTTCTTCCCCATCAACTGCCAAACTGCTGGGTCTGGTCTGTACTGAGTTGCGGTTGAGTCTGTTATGTGCAATACAAGGCTTGAACTTTCCCGTTTCCCGAGACATCTTTATGAATGCTGTTGCATCATTACGTCAATCTATTGCACATCATGAAATTGTAGATGATACTAAGGCAGTGGTAATGTGCAGTTCTTTATTGATGGAAATAGTCCGAGCTATGAGAACACGGTATATGAAGGAATCGACTCGAAAAGAAAATGCTTCATTTGATGCCTACGAAGAAGACAATGAAGAGGCCGCTTCAAGTCAGGATGAAACGAACAAGACAGAGGGAGAACCCTCATCTGTTCCTACACAGAATAATCAACAAGACATCCATTCACAAGTGATTGAAAAGCTAATACTGGGTGATAGTCTTCCACGGAATGATGCAGATTTCGTGGCAGAGATGCCAAATGCCGAGGATCCCTCGAAGCTTCTCCTCTCTCCAATGGGCTGGTCTCATTACAAAGGATTAGGAGCAGCACTACATAAGTGCTACAGCGAACAAGCTTCTGCAGTAACACCTCAAGCAAAGGCCAAGCTAGTACTCTCTATTCTCGAGACTTATATTGACAACTGGGACAAGATCCAAATACAAGACGCCGCCGAGGCAGAGCTCGTTGATCTTTTCGATATCAATCTTGGTTCAACAAGTAAGGCACTCATCAACGACTTCAATTCTCAAGGCCAAGCTAAAGCAATTGTATCATCACGACGTCCTAGCTCTGCAAACTTTCCTTCGTTGTCAACATCTGATGCCATGGCTCGTTTCATCGAAGCTCAGTCGATGCTTAGGCATCAACACCATTACCTAGCCTTTGACTATCTGGTTGGTCGTCGATACGGTAGGACAGCATTTGTCGAGCGTCTTTGTTGGAAGACATGGATGGATTGTGTTGATTCAAGATTATGCAATGGATTGTGGGAGAGAGTAAGTAATACAAGCAGTATTGACTTGTCATATACATACATCACTACTCATAAACCTCTTTATACTCAACCCCTACTTCACAGGCTGTGAATGATGGAGGACGTGATTTCAGTAGCAAGATCGTGACACTTCCCCTGTTTCCTCAGTTCCCACGCTTCATCCCTAGTTACTTGGATCATTCTCCAACCGATTCTAGTATGGACATCAAGGTGGTTAGTAAAAGACTGAGCGTCAAGATTGTTGATATAACAAAGAAGGAAGTATCAGAAGAGATGTTGGAGCGCTTAGATAGTTTGAACGAATCTGCCACTCCAGGTCTGGATGAAACAATGGAGGTGTTTGATGAGGAAGAAGCCGATAAGCACTTTGCCCGAGGCACGTCCAATTACTCAGCTGCCACCGATGATGATGCTGATAAAACTACAAATGACCCAATGGCAGAAGTTTTCGATGAAGAGGAAGCTGATATGCAGTTTGGTCGAGTCTCAGAAGATAACGAGGAGACTGAATCTGAGACTGCCGGTATTGCTGATGAAGGTACCCACGACGAGGATGATGTACCCATGAACCATCTAGCCATTCAACAGGGCAGCTTCCATTTTGCTGCCTCGAGCTTTGCCTTCCCACCCGACAGTAGCTCACTTAACAGCTTGGGAGGTGGTCGAAGGCTTGGTGGAGGCACAATGGAAGAATACTACAGCAGCTGTCTGCAAGTGAAACCAGATTGCAGTCTCAAGTGTACTTTAATGCTTACCGAAAGTCATTTGATAGTAGAGTATGAGGAGGACACGACGGAAGATAGTGAGTCTCCTTACACAAAGAAACGAGATGAACTATCCCCTCCTGAGGTTCAGAAACGTGACGAAGAAAAACACATGAAAGAGGCACTACGGCCCAAAGCAGTGAGGTACAACATCTCTGAAGCCTCACACATATACTTGAGGAGATATAGACTACGTGACTCTGCATTGGAGCTCTTCTTTATTCCTTCTGCTGGGTCAACGACTGGAGGTTCTGCCTTCTTTGCAGGCTCTAGATCCCTATTCATTGATTTTGGGGCAGGTACATGGGGAAACACAAGACGTGATGATGCCGCTAATGCCATCATGAAACGTGCTCCGCAGCAGACTGTGAAACAGTGGCCAGACAAGTCGGGCCAGTTCCTCCACGAAGAGCTCAAGAAGTTAATGCAGGCTTGGAGTCACGGTGCCATCTCAAACTTTGACTACTTGTTGAGTTTGAACGTGCTTGCTGGCCGATCATACAATGATATATGTCAATACCCCGTCTTTCCTTGGGTCTTATCTGACTACACTTCTGAGGAAGTACCAGATCTGGAGGACAGAGATAACTACCGCGACATGTCCAAGCCAATGGGTGCACTGAATGAGGAAAGACTTTCGGAATTACTCGACAGGTTCAAGACTTTTGATGATCCTTCAATCCCTCCATTCATGTATGGATCTCATTACTCAACAAGTGCAGGAGTTGTCATCCACTTCTTGCTCAGACTACACCCATTTGCATCCCTCCATAGACAATTACAGTCAGGTCACTTTGATGTGGCCGATCGTCTATTTAGCTCTGTCCAGCAATCGTGGTCTCTTTGTACGGGTAGATCGAATGCCGAGGTTAAGGAGCTTACACCAGAGTTCTACTCAAACCCAGCCTTTTTGAGGAATACCAACGGATTCAAACTTGGAACAAGTCAAGAAGGTGAGGTAATCGATGATGTAGTACTGCCGCCTTGGGCAAAGGGAAGTCCTGAACGATTCGTTGAGGTGATGCGTCTTGCTTTAGAAAGTGATATTGCCTCTGAAATGTTACCCAGCTGGATTGATCTCATCTTTGGAAAGAAGCAACAAGGCAAGGCATCTATTGACGCAAACAATGTCTTCTTCTACCTGACGTACTACGGATCTGTAGACGTTGCAAGTATTGAAGATGAGGGGTTACGAAAAGCAACCGAGCTCCAAATTGCCCATTTCGGACAGTGTCCTATGCAGTTGTTCTACAGAAAGCATGCCAAGAGGCAACCATTCAAGGAGAATCACCGCCGCCGTCAAACTTTATCTGATTTGTATGATATAAAGTCGAAGGCTCTAAGCAAGGTGAATGGGCAAAGGAGAAACATGCCGTTTAGGAATGCTCCCTTGAGTTATTGGGTACATCTCGGAGCTCCTCCACCAGGCCCTCATGCTCCTCTAGTTTCCATTCGACTAGCACTGGCAGATAGATGTCTAGCTGTAGACTCAAAGGGTATATTCCACTTCTTCCGATGGGCTTGGAAACCTGACTTGACTGAAGATGAGCTATCTGACGACAGCTCTTCTTCATCTCAAGAGAATCAAGATGCACCAGAAGATAATGATATTTTCAGAGATAAGGGTTGTTTTGTGGCACAACGAGAGCTGTTCAGTTTCCGTAACATTCCTCGTCTACCATATTCACCTCCGACTTCAGGTGATGGCGATACAGGAAATGTAGTAGCTGCCATCTCACAGACGTTGTTTGCTAATCGATCTTTATTGCTTGTTGTGAGTGACGGAGATGGTAAAGGTGCCTTGGCCATGCAACTTGTAGACCCGAGCAAGGGAGAGGTTAAGGGTGAAGTTATCGTTCCCTCAATCCATGCAGACTGTATCACATCAATAGATATGGATCCTATCGGTACAGCCGCCGGGCAAGGAGGTGTCGGCGGTGAGCTTGTTATATGTGGAAGTGCAGATGGAAGTGCTTCTCTCTGGCGTTTCATCTCTTCTCATTATTGGCCCTTGAGACCAAGATTGAGGATGATGGGTCACGGTGGTGCACCAGTACATGGAGTAGCCATCTCAAGCTCGCTGGGTATTTGTGTTAGTATCTCATCCAAATTATGTTGTCTCTTTGATGTGGGGAATGCAGCGATGATACGAAACTTCACTCCTCCAGACGTAGACATTCAGGCCACCTCGGAGACTTTTGTAGAACCCGAACGTGAGACAACCTTTGCAGATACACCAGCTCTATGCCTCAGTATCTTGGGATTTGTCATCACTGTGTGTTCCACAAAGCTGAAGAATGGAGAAGGTGAAGTATTAAAAGAAGTCTTGTCATTAGAGCTCTTTACTGTCGAGGGCAACCATGTCAGTTCACATATATTAGAACCACATTTGGGTATGCCCAAGAAGATTATCTCAACTGTGGATGGAAGAGCCGTCTTTGTCTGTGCCGGTGGAGGAGTATCGGTTCATCTCGTGTCTTCTATTCAACCTTTGATAACTATTGATAAGTGGGAACTTGATGAGTCGTCAACCAAGCAGGCCGTGTATGATTTAGACTTTGGCCCAACTATTGGCAGGCCTGTCGTTGCTGCAGCTGGTTGTTCGGCTGATACGTTATGTTTACATGCATTAAGAGGAATTAGTAAATGGAGTCATGAACATCAGCGGAATACAGTCTCAGGAGCCGTTGGTAGTGTTCTTGCCTTGCCTGCTCAGACAGTCAAGAATGCCTTGGGCGGAGTATCATCATTCGGATCATCCTTCTTTGGGTCAGCTAAAGAAGTGGCAAAGGAAGCGGTTAGTGTGGTGAAGGAGGAAGGCGGCTTTTTCAGAAGAAGAAAGAAGGGATAGAAATAGAATGTAATAGATGTAAAGCTATGAGTATATTATATAACACCATACTTTAAATCTCACAGTCGAAACTTTATCATCGTTCAAAGTCACCCGGACTAAAGATCCATAGAGATGACTCTAGCCCAGAAACAGACCGTTTCTCACCACTACCATCAAGCCTTACATAATCTTTCAATACACCCTCATCTTCAATCTTCCTAGCCTCCATTCGTAATCTATCAGCATCACTCTTTCGTTTATCCCAATTATTACATAAGTTTGCATACCATAATCTTACATCTCGTGCAATTAATCCTAAATTTGTTGATGATAATGATACACCTCTTCCAGTATTTGTATCTTTTGAACATAAACTTTGTCCAATGGGATAGGATGATGATGCATCTAATGCACTTTGGAATAATCCCTCGGCTGTTACTGCCGCACCAGCCATGGCATAGCACTGTGCTACTAATCCTAAAGCACGTGCTGATTCAGCTTTGTGATATGATTTCCATAAGGTTGAGATTGGTATCTCCTTTGATTTCTTATTTGGATCATATTCTTCTTCGGGTAGACTTGCTTGATCTTTTAATATCTTTTCCCATTCTTCGCTTGTTGTTGTCGTATCCTCTTTTGTATCTTTGTCTATATCAACTTCTTGATCATCACTGATATCTTCACCTGCATCAGCACCTCTTGTCATCTTACTTCCATTCAAAAGCTCATCATATATATCCAATGCCTTTTTAGCTGCATCACTTGCCTCCTTCAATGTCTTCTCGTCACTTGCTTGATCCAACTTCGCATTTCCATCCTCAATATCAATATTGTCGTCAAGACCTAACAATATATAAGCAATATTGCAATACAATCGTGCCCTTACACTTTCCATCAATTGAAATTTATATCGTGGTATAATGATAGTTGATGTTACTGCATTCTCTAGTATCAAATCTAATGTTTGGATACCCTTTTTCCAATATTTCATTGCCCTTTTCTTTGTTTTGGTAGTATTAGTATTGTTGTTTGGTGGTAGTAAGACATGTGTAATACCCAAATTGGTTAATGAAATTGAAGCAGCAATACCCAAATCTACAGCTAATGCTGTATGTAGTGTTGATTTGATAGCATCAGTACGTGATTCTAATAATATTTCTGTTGCTGTTTGTATACTTTCTATAATATCTTCTATTTCTGAAGTATTGTTGTTTGTAGTAGAGGTATCAGTGGAAGAGGAAGAAGAAGTTGTATCTTCTCGTAAATGAAATAGTAACTTGGTAACACCCACGCCAGTTAATGCCGAAGCGCCATGTATTACTGGTAATGTATCCGTTGGCATTTCCATCTCTTTCTGTTCATCACTAATTGCATTGCCATTATTCTTCTCCTGCTGCTGCTGCAATGCTAAAGCACGTTGCATCTGCCGTTCAACCTCCCTTTCCATATTCTCTAACATATGTTCATATTCACTTAATGCATATTCATATTGACCTAAACTTACCAATAATTTACTCTTAATGAACTGCAATTGTAATAGTGTATTAGATTGCATTGTATTGGAAGTACCAGAATTGATATCATTGCCGATTAGATACTTGCCAAGTTGTGGATTGTAATATGGTATTAGGGAGTTATTTGGGTCTTTACCTTTTAGTCTCATTCGGGAGATTGTTTCTTGTGCTTCTTCAATTGTATCATATTGATGTTTGTTCATATCACGTTCTGAATGTCCATGATGATATTGTTGCGTATCATATTCTCCCTTCTCGCCACCTACTTCTCCTCCGGCTTCTAGTTGATTTTGTTGTTTAGTCAAATATAATTCATATTGATTCAATTTACTTAATGCCTCTGTAAACTTTCCACATATACATAATAAATCAACTTCAAGTAACTTTATTGATATTTGCAAGTCTGGCATTGAAGATAGTATATCGTTTGCTCGAGATAGATTTTGGTTTGCTTCTTTAACTTTTGTTTTGTTGATACTACTACCACTCTCGCTACCGGTAGATACGTCATCAGCTGTACCATTCAATAAGTCCAAGACAAATTTACATTCCGGCAATGAATTTAATGAATCAAGTGTTGTTGATGATAATAATGATATAGCTGATATATTTGATGGAGTAATTGGTGATATGGGGAGTAAAGAGGTGGTGGTATGGGTATCATCGTTCTCTACGGCTTCTGCAATTTCATCAGTGCTTGACCAGAATAATCTTCGTATTGTTAGACTATCATTGTTATTGGTAGCAGCGGTATAAGTTGATGAGAATGATAGTGTTGCAGTATTGCAATAAGTGTGGGAGTGATGTCGATGAGATTCTAAAGAGGAGATAGCTCGTCGATGTATTCTTATTTTCCTCTGCCGACGAACAACACCAGTAAACAGCTCCTTGTATAGAAGACGTCTACCGCCTATGATTGATGTAACTCGTTGCATAGCTGCAATGGTGAGAGGAGTAGCAGCGCTGGTAAAGCAACTCTATCCTCCGTATGAAAATAAATAGATGTGAATCGCTCGATAATTTGGCAATCAAACTTAAACCGTATTTCTATTTTTGGCGATCGAACATATAATACGGTCTTGTACGGTTTATTTTCTGCAACCGGACCGTATTATTTCATTATTTCCGTACACAAGACTGACATACCGATTTATACCGATTCAACGAAACACCATCCAAGAACCTCAAAATAAATAAATGAGAGATGAATGATGAATGATGGTCAATGTTAGTTACCAAGATTGGATCCGCCAAGCATTAGCAGTAGTGGTGGATTATATAATAGATTAAGTTAGTCAAGGTCTAGTATCTAATAGTCGAGTTGATTGATAACAATTAATTCGGCGACCAATAAGAGAGAGGCCTCTGTAAAGTTACAACGACAACACCGCAAAATAAATAACAGCTACTTTTACAACACGCCAATTATATTAATAGCTTGTTGACGTCAATTAATCAAGGCCTTATCCATCACAATAATATAATTGATTGGGGGTTTAATTATATCAATACCACAGTACCAATATATAGTATCAATTTAATATAAATAAGTAGAGAAGGATGGGTACTAAATTCTTAAAAATATTCACAAGACGTAGTAGTACCAAATCGACCAAAGATCCAGCCACCACAGGTAAAGTTCTTGTGTTTTGAAACTTGATTTATATTTGCATTGATGGACTAAGAATGAAGTGTTGATTGAATTTTGGCTACTCCGGTTGGTCCGTCTACCTTTAAATCAACTTGCAAAAAAAACACATGTACTAATAAAGTTTATGTACTACCTCTCTCTCTCTTTCATATACTAACTCTTTTTATCTTTATCAGGCATATTATCCAACCATTCCTCATCAGCTGTGGAGCCAAAACAAAAGAAACAGAAAAAGAAGTTATCAAAAAGACAATTGAAAAAACAGAAGAAGAAGGATCGAAAGGCTGCCTTTCCCTCGAGTAATGGTGGTGCTCAACAGCAAAATTATGTAGGAGGGAATTTGGTTACGGAACAGACATTACAGGTCACCCAGGCTAGGGATGGTAAGTTATATATTTTGTTTAGTTCGTTAGGATGGTGTATTTATTTTGGGGTTGTGATTTATAATATTATGTGCACATCTTATGCTCACTTTTTCTATACTTATAATTTCTATTATTTTATACTACAATTAGACGACTTTGTACCACCTCCACCAACATGGGAGCCCGAAAAGGAGAATGTGAATGGAAGTGAATTTGCCGTAGATAGTGGTGGTTTTCCCACCCGTACTACTTCCAACAATTTGTCAGTCAATCCATACAGCGGTGGAGTTGACAGTGGCGGATTCCCCAATGCAAACCACAGCAATACTAATTCCCAAGAAGAACAACTATATCAAGATAGTTTTGGTATGGCTGGTGGATTATATGATATCAAGCCTGCATTAAGTATGATTGTGGAGGAGAAATCACCCCGTAATACAGTTGCTAGTCCTCGAAATGGCAGTAGTGCCGGTGGTGCGAGTCCACGAAGTGCTCATAGTGGTCAACAAGTTGATAGGAATAATAGTTTTGGTAGTGGACAATCACCACGGGGTAATCAATCACCCAATTCCAATTCACAACAAGGATTTGGTAGGGATGAATCTCAATTTGCACAACAGCCACCGCCATTGCAAACTCATACGACAGGAGGAAGTGCACCCCAAGCACAACAAATTATGAGTCCAACACATTTAAATTCAGGTATGAAACCACCATTAACACCCAATAGAGGGATGGGTGGTCCAAGTAGTTCTGGTAATTCACGTCTATCAACTGGTTCTAATGGATCGGGTGGAGAGCAGCAGAATAATTTGACACCAAGTCAATATCGTTCACCCCAACCACCACCAAACAATTCATCACGGGGCGGACATTTCAACAATCCCAATAACTCACCAGGCAATAGTATGAGCAGTGGAACATCCAACTCTGGATTGGGTATCAATGGTATGACAATTGAAACGAATAATTCCGATACGATAAGGCAGAGTATGTCACCCGATGATCAATCGGAATTGCGTGGTATGAGATTGGCTACGGCAGATAGTGCTGATATGTGTTTAAGTGCTGATTCAGCTGATGAGGAGTATAATCGTTTGAGAAGTCCTGATCCTCCTGGTGTTAATGGTAGTAGTTCTAATGGGGTGTCTAATACTACCAATGGTGTATCAAATAATGGAGCCGTAGGAAATAATAAGGGAAAGCAACAGCAGGAAAAATTTGTGTCAGCATTAGATCGATCACCATTTAGCTATTCCGGAGAAGAAGATGATAACGCATTATTCCCAGCATTAGTCGAAGATAAGGATCCATGGAATAGTAACACATCCGCATGGCCAAAGCAAATGTCAGCATCACAAACAACAAATCAAATGGAAACACAGGAGGATATTAGAGCATGGACACCCCAAGCAAGTTCTTCCAAGAAGGGTACTAGTTTTACTTTTGATAATAGTACTCAACCAATGTTTTCTGGTGGACCAATGTCATCGTCATCACCCAGTAATAAGGATGGAGAGAAGAATCTGTTTGAAATGAACTTTGCAGATTTTGAACCATTTGATCCATTGCAGCAGTTTACATCGAGTAGCAACACCAACAGTAATAAGGCAGCAGTGATGACACAATCATCGTCATCCAAGTCTGTGGCAGTGAATAGTTCACCCGTATCGGCACTATTGGAAGATTCACGTGCACGTCGCAAATCTCGTGAATCAAGTCAACGTTCCATCGAGGGTGGAGTAGGAGTGCATTCCTTCTCGGCACGCAATACTCGATCCGGTGGATCAATCAACTCGGCACCGGCACTAAATGCATCTCAGATTCGTAGTACCATTCGTAGTTCCAAGGGACATCATTATAATAATAATGGTTCATCATCAAGTATATCACGTGTAATTGACAACCTCGAGCTACATGTGAATAAACGTCAATCTGGGGGATTGTCATCTACAAGATCAACAAGTGCCCGATCACAGAGTTCCGCATCCGGGCATTCACGTTCGAATGATGGCACCAATGCCATTCGTGAGGCGAAGGAACGTATTAGACGTGAAAATATGATGAATAATGAAAGTAAAATGATTGATATGTTGGCAGCGGGTGGTAGTAGTGCCAAGGCCGCATCGGCTGCTGCTGCCGCCTCAAATCATGAAAAGAAGAAGGATGATTGGTTATTCGATGAGGTTGCAAGCACGTTAGGTCCACGATCTGTAGCCGCTGACCTTGAATCATTGGGTGGCCGGTCAGGCAAGAGTCATCGATCTAGCAAATCCCATCGATCACATCGATCCAAGAAATCAAGTAGTAGAAGACACGGCGAGTCATCATCACATCGTCGTCGTCATCGTTCCTCACGTCATCATGATCGTGACCATCGGGATGATGGTGTGAGTGTGGATAGTCGTACAAGTCGGAATAGTCGTGCCAGTTACCGTTCATACCAAACTACCAAGAGTATGGTATCACAAATGTCGGAACAGAGTCGATCTGTGGCCAACGACTTGTTACGACTTGAGGCTCAATTAAGTATGGTGGGCAAGTCTCGTAATGGAGGTAGTGTTGCCGGTGGTGGAGGAGGTGCATCCACCACCAGTGGTAGTGTAAGTGGTGTACCCAAGGGTATTGGTGGAAGTGGTAATTCATCAGTAATCTCCAAGACGGAGTTGAATAAACGTCGTGATGATTGTGGTATGACAGTCACGTCTGGTTACTCGTCGATGTCACGGTCAAGATCGAGTCGTCATCATTCCTCTGGTAGATCACGTAATCGTGATCATATCTCTGCAAGTGCACGTCGTGCCGCGGCACGGACATTACGTTCCAAGGTTACCGTGAAGGCGCCACCTGGCAAGCTTGGTATTATTCTTGCAAATCGTACTGATTCACGTGGTACAGTTGTGTCGGGTGTGCGTACTTCAAGTGTATTAGCTGAGCAAGTATCACCGGGTGATCGTATCATTGCAATTGATGATGAAGATGTTAGTCAAATGAATGTTAAGGAAATCACAACCATTATGGCAAGGAAGAGTGAATTCGAGAGAGTGTTGGTATTGTTGGCAGCACCAAAAGTACAGTATGATTAGAGAAGAAGGAGGAGAAGAGTTGCATCTTAGAAAACTCAAAACAGGCATATACCAGGTATTATACATACTCTACTACAGCTAAAAAGTAGGGGGAGAGGGAGAGAAAAGGAAGTAGATATCTTCTTTAAAGCTCTTGGGAGTTTCGTTTTTGTGTTTGGGAAGAAGTATAATAGTAAAAATGAACAGTAGACTAGTAAGTTAAGTGATTGATGTCTTAAGAAGTACTTCAGCTGGATGTCAGTTGTCTCTCTCTCAGTAATTGAAGCATCAAAGAGGAAAGCTAAGTCCAAAAGATACCTTGGGTGGTATCTTTGATTTTATGAGACTGTGTACTAATATTTTTAAATGTTAGTTGTTGGTTGTCAGTTGTCAGTACACCTTCCTCTCTTATCTGTCAGTCTCGATAAGTGCTCTCACCCGTATTACCTAATGTATAAGGTAGTTATATTATTGAATTGTTTGGTGTGTAGCTGCGGCGGTTTCTTTATAGGATACACTCTGGCAAATGAAATGTGCACTACTAGTTAAGTAATTCGATGTCTTAAGAAGTATCTCAGCTGGTTTATTATCTACTGTTGTGTATCATTAAAGAGTGGTGACGCCAAGATCAGAGAGGAGGTAGTAGAAGGCTCAGGAGTGAGGAGTGAGGAGAGTACATACATAATAGACAGGATACCTTGGGTGTATCCTTGATTATTATGAGACTCTAGAGATGTGTGTGCGCATAACTTCAATGGGTATACCTCCTCCTCTGATGTGTCTTGTAGCTTGGTAAGTGCTCGCTCCCTCTAATATCTGGTGTATAAGGTAGTTATACTGTTGAGCTGTTTGTTGTGTAGCTGCGGCGGCGTCTTTATTATTGGATATCACTCTGGAATAAATAAAATTATGTGCACAATATGATGTGTCATTTTTGTGTTGTGTATTATATTTTATGTTTGTTGGTATATTCTCGTCCTCAGTATAATTGAATGACACTCTAACAATCGATATATACTCATGATTAATCAGTTTTTAATAGCCTAATATCATAGATATCATCACCGATATAAGTTCAAGTAATAACAAAACAAGATGGCAGTAAGTACTCGGACAGCAAAGAAATCAAAGACCCCTACTAAAGCTGCAGCTAAATCATCCCCCAAGAAAAGTAGTCGTCGCCGTAGAAACAATAAAAAGAATAAAGCTGCTGCAGCAGCTAAAGATGACTCCTCTATTGTAAGTGAAGGGACCGACTCCTCTTCTTCTTCAAATAATAATAACATTTTGATCAGTACACGTGAAAATGAGTTTAATGAAAGGACATGGTGGATGGTAGATATGATGTATGATGAAGAAGAGGGCAATTCAACAACTCAAGGGGCAACGGCATTAGTTAAGCGGTGTATGAGGGTATACAACTGGTCTATCGAAAAGACACGGAAAGTCCTCACAGCCTATCGTCAATTCTTAACACTCAAAAAAGAACATAAAGATTGGAATGCAACCATCCTATCCCCCAGTTACTTAGTGGATCAAATGTGGCATCAACATATATTGGATGCAGTAAATTATACTCATGATATGATGCTACTATGTGGACACTTTGTTGGTCATAATCCAGATGGTGCATTGAATTTGCGGAAGAAGGCTGAGAGGGATAAAGCAACACAAATCGCACTTGAAAAGAGGTTTGCAAAGAAGTATGATAAAGAAGTGTGGAATGTCATTGTTGACAGCAAGGGCAAATATCAACCTAATCTTAATGAGGCTATCACAATTAGAATCAAGGACCAAAGGGGGGAAGAAACAATGTTCAGGATCAAGAGAGGAACCAAACTAGGCAAGGTATTCAATCTATTTGCACAACGAAAGGGAATAGAATTGACCTCTCTTTTTTTCTTGCTGGATGGCGAAAGAATCCATGAATGTGAAACACCGTCAAGTTTAGATTTGGAAGACGAGGATCAAATTGATGCTATCTTGACCCAGCGCGGTTGTTGAGTCTAGTGGTCCGATTGATTAGATTAGTAAAATGAACAGTAGTATAGTAAGTTAAGTGATTGATGTCTTAAGAAGTACCTCAGCTGGATTATCGTTGTTGTTTACAATGCTCTAAGACACACGGATAAGCTCTATTTTGCATGTCATTGGGTGGTATCCTTGTCGAACTTTTTCGGCTCTTAGCAAGGACCTATTGTAGGATGTTGTTGAGTTACTGTTGTGAATAGATTCATACCTGACAATAGAGGTGAGTATTCTCTTTGCAACCGGTGGATAGTCGTATTATTGTGTGGTGTTTTTTGTTTCTAAGTTATTGCCGCCTTTGTCAGCGAGCGGCCAACATTGTATACTTTTGCGACATTATATCATCATATCTCATGTGGTAGTACCTCTATGGCATGTGCTCACTCCTCGGGCTTTAACGTTGAAAAGTCAGTCTATACTCACACTTGTTGCCACCATCATTATTTATAATTGCATAGAATTGACCGACGTATATCAATCAAATCAAAGTTGAAATAGATATAATCTACGATAAATACAAACTCTAGGGTCATGGCAGAAGATAATACCCGAAATGCAGCAATGAAATCCAAGGCCCCTACCAACGCTGCTGAACCTACATCGTCTAAAAGAAGTAAAAACAACTCAGGTGATGCTGTTGATAAGGATGATACTTCAGTTGTAAGCAGTGAGAACTCAAACAAAATTCTAATTAGTGCACGTGCAAATGATTTTAGTAGTAAGACATGGTGGATGGTAGATATGCATAGCGACGACGAAGAGAACTCTACTACACAAGGAGCAACGGCTTTAGTTAAACGGTGTATGAGGGTATACAATTGGTCTCTCGAAAAGACACGGAAAGTTCTCACAGCGTATCGTCAATTCTTAACACTTAAAAAAGAACACAAGGATTGGAATGCAACTATATTATCTCCCAGTTATCTAGTTGATCAAATGTGGCATCAACATATATTGGACGTAGTAAATTATACTCATGATATGATGTTACTTTGTGGCCATGTCGTGGGTCATAATCCAGATGGAGCATTGGATTTGCAGAAGAAGGCAAAAAGAGATTCAGAAACACGGAAGGCACTCGAGGAGAGGTTTGCAAACAAGTATGATAAAGAGATTTGGAGAGTAGATACAAGTTCAACCGGATCACATCGAAATCAAGAAGGAAATATCTTCAGAGTAACAGTTACTAATAAAAATGGGGATGAAGAGCAACTAACGATTAATGAGAACTCAAGCATGCAGGAGTTGTTTGATGCGTATGCTCAGCGGAAAGAAGTTCGTGCTTCAGATCTTGTATTTGCTGAAGATTCTTTCCACGGAGGTAGGATCTTGCCTACTGACACACCACTCACAATGGGATGGAGTTGGAATCATTGGAGTTGGAAACATCAATTCATTAATGTATACGAGAACAATCAATTTAGAGTAAATGTAATTGATGAAAATGGAAATCAAACAACTTGCATCATGAGTAAAATGACTTCCACAATGCAAGAATTATTTGATACTTATGCTAATGGATGTATATTCACAGTAAGTGGAGTGGGAAGAGTATCTGCTAATGACATGCCAATCAATATAAAACATTTACGTGATAATAATCAAATCAATGTGTATGCTAGTGAAGAAACTTATCTCAACAGTGCAATCACAATTAGAGTTCAACACCAATGTGGGAAAGAAATAGGTTTCAAAATCACTAGAGGAACGAAGCTAGGCAAGTTATTCCAGGCATATGCTAAACAAATGGGCTTCTTAGAATCTTTGGACTGTCTTCGTTTCCTGCTAGATGGTGAAAGAGTCACCCCCGACGATACACCAGATCAGTTAGCGCTGGAAGACAATGATCGAATCGATTGCTTCACGTCGCAGCCTGGATGTGATAATACTGAGTGTAGGGCTTGTCACAAGACTTGATCGTTTTTTAGGTATGTTTTGTGTGTTAGTATTAGTCTTCTATCTTGATTTGATGTTCATTCACCCTAAGCTTACCCTCATAATATCTGTCCCTGCCTCAACAAAATGAAATAGAGCTCTTTCCGCCGGGAGGTTGTGTGACACGTGAGCTTGGCCTGTCTGTAATTACATTCCCTGTATTCTGAGATGAGCCATTTGCATAGATATTGCTTGAAACACCCTTATCGATGACACCCCAAGATTCTTGTTTCTTTTCAATATCACTCATTGGCTTAGTTGCTGTGGACGAAGCAGCAGCTGATGATGTGGCCGCCGCTGACCCTACGATTTGCATCACATTTTCCTTCTCCTTCTTGGGCTCTTTATTGTCTGTGAAGTGGAGTAGAGTACATGAGTTAAAAGTAAAGTCAATGTATTATGAAGCGATGCATTATCAAAAGCAAATGTGTCATCTACGTACTCTTTGGTGAATCCCAACCGAGGCATACACTTGACTTTCCTCCTGGCTCATTTGTTACTCGCGATGTTGTTCTCTAAAAGAAGCAAGATATGTTTATTTTTGTGTATTTGTGCTAGTGAGTTTTTTAAATTAAACAGATCTTATCTACAAAGTAGGCACTTACCTTTCCTTCCATAAACACATTTTGGTTTTCATTCATTCCATACATGATTTCAAAGATCTTTGTGCTCTCTCTTCTCGTCTTGGCCTTGCTCTCTCGTCTCTATTATCAACTCACTCTTTTGTCTTTGACTTTCACTTTCACTTTGATCTTCTCTTCGTCTTCAGCTGGGACTCAGAAAATATAGAAAGTCGTATCTCACCAAAGTCATATAATGCACATCTCCGCCGACCTCTAATTCAATGCTCCTCTGATCTTTTCGATCCCCACGGTCGGCAATCGCCACAACAGACAATAACCTAAAAACTATTCTGCAAGAAACGGATTACATAATGGTGGTCCCCATAATAGTACGTGTCAATATGTGCAGTGGCAGATCTTTAATCTTTATCACTTCTCCCTCTTCAATAGCGAGCTCATTATTATTGCATAATCAAGGGCCTGAAACCTTTCTACCTTGAGTATGTTGCGTCTCTTGAATAGAGTTGCAAAGCGAGAAAGGAATAGCATCATTAATAATGTTGCTAATAAGTATGGAAATTTAAACAATAAATATGGTGGAATCATCTCGACGAGTAACTTCTCGAGCTTTTCGAGTTCCAGTGGAAGTACTGGAAGAGAGAAGTCTCCCGATGTTGCAGTTCAATTGGATTATTATATGAGTTTACAGTTTGCTGGTGTTGCTTGTGCTCTTGTGAATGGTACGTCGCGTGTTTGTATACATGTTGTTATTAAAGTTTTGTGTGCATAATAGGTGTGATGTGCACTTTTGCATTGCAAATCACTAACATCTATCTCCCTTCTCATCTCATCTACCAACAAAATTATAGACACATATAAATCCAAGGGTATCAACAATCTACACTTCCTACCAACCTGTCCAGTCGGTCATGAAGCATCCAATGTCCGATCCTATCAAAATGCCAATCCATCAACACTAGCAGCATTTGGTACCGTCGAACAAAACATTTTCATCCCAACATTATACAATGATCCATCATTAAATGTATCAGGTGTTGCCAGTATGTTCCGTCGTTCACCACTGTGCATTGCAAGTTTGAAACCATTACAAGATGGTGATATTATTGGTGCACATGAGGATACAGTCGAATTATTGCAACGTATCTTTCCTAACCAAAAGGTCGTAGCGTCACCTCGTGGTACCAAGAATAAAGATTTGTTAAATGGTGTATACAATGGTATACAGGCATATACTACCACGGAAGTGCCGTCGTTACATCGTTATATGGAAAAGAAGGGTATGGATCCTAGAGGGTTGCAAGTTCAAGTATTAGAAGATTATGATAATGGCAATGGTCCAACATCTCTTGGTTATTCTCAAATGGTCTTTCTCGCGAATGAAGCACTGGATGGTCCAGACCGTCGTGAGGCTGCAACGGCATTCCTTGAAGCAACATTTAATGGATGGGAGTATGCAATCCGTAACCCAAATGAAGCTATCGAAGCAGTTCTTGAAGCATGTCGTATGTTAAACCTCGATGATGAGAAGAATGATCATTGGTATAGATCAAAAGACTTCATGCATGACATGTTAAATTTGACAAATAATCATGTTAAGGAAACATTTGTTGGTGATCGATTAGGTGTGTTAAGTCCAAATCGATGGGGTAAGGCAACTGAATGGCTATTACATGATAAACAAAATGTCGACCCTACATTCGGTATGGATCAGACAGGATTATGGAAACCACCCTCGAACCTCTTACATGGTAATGAATTGGGTAGAGAGATATTACATGATGCCAAGATGAGCGCAGTCAAGTTTCAAAAGGCACATGGTCGTAAACCATCCGTGGCAGTTATTAATGTTGGTGAACTCTCCCGATACACAGATGCCAAGCGTCGTGTACAATTGTATAGTAATCCAAGTAATTCATGGTTTACTAAGTCGGATGTGGGTAAGGCAAACAACTTTGATGTTACGGAGATCAACTTGGATTCGAAAGGACTTACCACTGACGCGTTGGTTAGTGAGATATACAAGATTCGTGATGATGTGGATGGAATTCAAGTAATGTGGCCTTTCCCTCCTGGTGTGGATGAGGCAGCCGTGTTCAATTCCGTGCCATTGTCGAAGGATGTTGATGGTATCCATTTCACTGCTTGGGGCAGTCAATATCCTCCAGTTACACCGGCAAGTGTTATGGAGTTGATGAAAGAACATAAGGTAGATGTTCGTGGCAAGCATGTACTTGTGGTTGGTCGGAGTCCAATCGTCGGTACTCCTTTATCTCACATGTTGAGAGAGGAAGGTGCCTTAGTTTCAATGGCACATAGTGATGTCGACAAGAAGATCTTTCAAGATGCCGTAGGACAAGCGGATGTTGTCATAACTTCTGCTGGATCTCCAGGTGCTATTGAGGCATCGTGGCTTAAGGATGGTGCCGAAGTGATTAATGTTGGAACAACATTCTGTGAAAAGACTGATGGATTACTTTCTGACGTCGTTGGTGATATTGGATCGAAGGCTAGTCGATTCAGCCCTGTGCCTGGTGGTGTAGGACCCTTGTCTTTACCCATGTTGTTCCGTAATGTTGCCAAGGCTGCATGGGATCAGGCAGAGGATGAATCCTCGTGGGAAAAGGAGCCAGCTACACTCAGGTAAGCGTGTGGTTCTCCTACTCGTCGGTTATCTTTGAGTTGTCGGTGGAAATATACATGTAACAACTAATTTTAACGTTATCTATCCCCCATTCAACTACTTAGGAAGACCTATCACTTTGATACCTACACTGAGGCTTTGAAATTTGCACAAAAGGTTGATGAAATGAGTACAATCATGGATCATCATGCCAATATAAACATCGTGCACAAGTGTGTCAATGGAGTAGATATGGAGTTGACATTCTTTTCTTTTGAGGCAAATGAGCTAACCTCGAAAGATTATGCTGCTGCCAAGGCTATTGATTTCATGCACCAAGACAATCCGATAGTAATGAGTGATTTTGGATATAATCTGAAACAAGAATCCATTGCCCTACATCCAGCAGAGCCAAGAGGAAGTTCAAAGTTACTCAAAGTAGATGCTCAAGGAGAGGTATCTTATCATGACAACTTTGCAAACTCTATACCTAGACTTCTTGAAGGATGTCATGTTGTGTTCAATAACAGTCGAGTACTCGATGCTAGGTTGTCAGTCAAGTTGGATGATGGTGCCGAAGTGGAGTTAATGGTGAGTATAAGTAGTTTATGTTTTTTGAGCTGAACTTTATCGGATCGAAAGTGCTCATATATGTGTCTTCTCTCTAGCTGCTTGATCTCGGTAACATCGACCCTGCCAAACCATGTCATCAACATACTATTCAGGCCATGATAAGATCCGAATCGGTAGCGGAAGGAGATGTGTACACCGAACCAGTCTCAGGCTCCAAAGTAGAAGTCGTCAAAGTTCGTGGGTGAGTAAAGGTAGTACTTTTGTGCACATCTACACTCATATCATATGCTCACGGTATCCTCGCCTTTATATGACATATACACTAGTATCTGGGAAGAAGATAAAGATGGAGGAGGCAATGGATGTGACTGTGTAGTAAAGATACACAGCAATGATAATCTCGGTACCTTTTTGGATGTCAACGGCTCAGTTCCTATTCCTCCATACTTGCATCGGGAGGCTGTATTAAGTGATGAAACAAGATACCAAAATGTTTATTGTAAAGATGGAGGCTCTGTGGCCGCACCGACCGCTGGTCTACACTTTACTGATGAGGTATTGGAAAAACTAGGAGATAATACCTCGCTGTTGACATTACATGTCGGTGCCGGTACGTTTATGCCGGTGCTTTCAAACGACGCCAAAGACCATTCCATGCATGCAGAGCACTTCTTTATAAATGTTGGTGAGCTACGAAACATTGTTCAAGCACTAGAGAAAGACAAGCCATTAGCCGTAGTTGGCACTACTTCTACACGAACACTGGAGAGTCTATATTGGCTTGGAATAAAGAAACTTCGGGGTCTTCCAAACAGTGATGATATGAAACAACTCGAACTCGGTCAATTCGAATGGATACCCTTGTCTGTAGCTGATTCTACTACTACCCCTGTTGCTGCACTTAATGCCCTGATTGAAGGTCTATCTGATGATGATATCATTAGCGGTAAAACATCACTCATGATCACACCAAACTCATACAAAATGAAAGTCATTGATCATTTAGTAACC
>Ga0214480_100275_pt1 | contig 25829 bp, 17 predicted proteins | sample M1_20Mar14CPVII9_3_FD_165042 | JGI IMG/M metagenome (GOLD analysis project Ga0214480, IMG submission 165042) | Marine eukaryotic communities from Monterey Bay, California, United States - M1_20Mar14CPVII9sort6BwellE17 | ecosystem: Environmental > Aquatic > Marine > Unclassified | place: USA... | reverse complement strand
GATATCGTATCAACCAATATGGTATTCTCTCTTTTAAAAACGCTTCAACTTGGACTCGGCTGAATACTGTTTCACATCCTGCACGGCTAGTTGTTATTGGAATCTCGCTTATTATCTGACCGGCTGATAATCGTTCAGTCTTTGAGTTCTTTACTTTCACAGGAGTATGCACCTCGTTGACATTTGGAAAGTCGCCACTAGTATCATCAAAACCTTTATCAGCACCCACACCCACATCTTCTGGTATCTTTGCTAGACGCAATGGTAACTTGGGGAGATCATCTAATGATGGCTTTGCAATGTCCTTTGTCATATCACTACCCATCCAACTTAACAGAGCACGCCGATCATTAGCTGTGCATAGCAAGAAGTAAGATAGAAGACACTTGCGTAGATTGCCAGCTTCATACAAACGATGTAATCGTTCATGCCTCTCCAGTTGCATTAATTTTCTCTTACCGCTGATATTAGGATCGTTACGAAGAGTCTTCTCGTTTGATTCTTGTAATACATCTGGAGATAAAACAGGTACCTTCTTCTTATCACTACTACCCGATTCTTTTAAGTGATCCTCGACAGCTCGCTGCTTAATCATCTTCTCAAACCACTCAGTAGATTTTGATATTCCATAATTAAATCCATTCCGATCAATCTTCTCGTCATCATCATCGCTATCCCCAGCACCTAATTCTAAATTCAAATCTGCTAAACCCGTCTGTCGACCTGTCAAAAGGACACCGTCGTCAATTCCACCAAGCTCGACCATTGCCCTATCATCATCAGCCAATCTTTTGGCTAGCTCATCAAATTCTTTTCCACTCATGAACAAATCTATAGCCGTCCAAAAGGTATCATCAGCGGGTGCCGGATCATTCTTATGCACATCTTCCCATTCTTCAACTGATGCATTTACTGGACCAAGAGATCCCCACATTCGTTGTAGTGATTTCTCTCCAACACGTGCCGAATACATAGGTGTTGCCTCGAACACCACTCCAGCAGCAGTCGAAAATGTTAATCCCCGGGCAGCATCTTTCTCCGTCTTAGAAGAGAATGTAGACTTTGTCAATGTATTATCATTCTGTTTTGTCATTACCCACCAATCTTTACCGTCGACATAGACCATCCTTTGACCCCCGACATCTTTATGCAGTTGAGGCTCTTCTTTGTGTAGATAATCGGCAGTAATATCAAGACATGACAAATCCATTCCAACATTAGCCCACTTTGGTGCCCACTCCTTAACATAGTCGCCTATCACAGTCCGATGTCTATCAAAGATTAAACCGGTGATTTGTTGGTTTGGAAATGTATGGAAGTACATTCTGCATAGAAGACATTTCTCGAAAGGACTAACCGGAGGTAGTTTCAACTCCCCGTCTTTTCCAACTTTAATACTCTTTGATGGATCATCCCCACATATACCTGGAAAGTATGCATCCCTAACATATATCTTTGTCTCGTTCCAATCATGATAACCAAATAATAGTTTTGCCGCAGTTTGATTCTCGGCATGCCACTCATCGTTGAAAATTGTGAGCCGAGATAAACCCCCGCTCGTAGACAACAGCTTCAACATATCATCTTTCATTAGTTTCTGTCCTTCTGTAAGATGTTTCTTCTTCTCGTCATCATCTAATGAAGGTGTTGCTCTTTTGGTTCTTTTATTGTGCTTTAACGCATTCTTCTTTGATGCTTCTAACTTGCCCTCTAACTCTTCTATTTTCCTTTTCAGAGATGATACCTTCTCCACCCATGCTATATCCTTCACTGCCATACTTGCATCTTTATCATGAAGCATACTCTTCCATTCTTCTGGTGTACGAGTAGCTTCAATCTCTGCCTCTTTCATATCCCATTCGGCAAGAGCTCTATCACGGGCGGCCTGTATACTACTCGTACTTGCCCCATATTGTAATACGACGGCAATTTCTTTCATTGATTCTTTGGATAGACACGGAGCATTGATATATAACTTCTCTTTATTATTCTTCAGCCAATTATCCGTTTGGCCATCACCTAATGTTGCATTGTACTGTAATAATGTATCTTGTTGTGGTGGCGGATTTCTATCTGCATAACATCCTAACTCATCCATTTGTAGTGCAGTCATCGGCCCAAGCCATGATTTAGTTGATGCTGTAAGAATCTCAACCGGCCAATGAAGTCTTGCAATCTTGAATTGTGGTACTTCAGTCTTCTTGCCAGAACTGATATATCTCTCGTACTTATCTTTAATCTCTTTCCTCTTTCCACTATCCATATCAATAAAAGTGGGAAGTACCCTCCATAGGTTTTGAAAGTGGCATGTGTTTGAGTATTCCAATAAGATATCTTTACCCGAGAATGGATGGTCCTTCTTGCCCTTAAAATATGTTTTATAATCAGGACATAAATCCCCCCAACCACATACACATGCCTTTCGTGTTCTACCTGGTGATTTAGGCGGGGTAAATATTGGTTGAGATTGTCTCCTTGCAGTTTGTGGTGGGGACAATGATACTCTATTTGACATGTTATATATGCAGTGCCGACGTTGTAGGGTATTCAGATATGTTAATAAATGATAAAATCGAATTATTTAATAGGGAGAGGGTGGATATACTTTAAATAATGGAGTATATGATATAATCAATGCAGAATTGCAAGATTTGCAATGATTTGGTATCCTTTGTGTAGGCGGCGTAGGATGTATAGATATAGACCAAATAAGTATGCAGATGTCGGTAGTGGTATATAGAGACAATGTATGTGCAGTACTAGCTGATGATATTGGCTAGTTATGGTGCTAGAGTGCCGCTATAGTATGGCGTCCTTTGTATGCGGCAAACTGTAATTTTGTGAGATTTGTGTGAGAGAGGGGTTTGTCGGATTTCGTTTGGTATCCTTGACAAAATTTTGACTAAGACCCTCAGCCCTCATGGGCGGATTAAAGTCGACATTCTGTACTTGAGCAATCTTCCCTTTCATCCCGACACTTGAGGTTCTCTTTGGTACATATCGACCAGCAAGATTACCACTCCCCGTCTTCAGTGTTTCAGAAGAAGACTTGGATGTAATCGAAGGCTTGAGAGATCTAGGATCAAAATCCATATCATCATCCATGAGATCCTCACTCGAACAGTATCTAGTCATATCATTCAATATTTCATCTTGTGTACTAGCATCACTTTGGAAGGGTGATTCATCTTGTTCTTGACTAAGCCTCCTTAGCACTTGGTTCATCATATCAGTCTGTTCAACACATGACTTTATATCCCCCTTCTTGAGAGAGGAGCGGAGTGACTTGCCAAACGACTTTGCAAGCTTGTCTAAATCTTCACTAGAGCGACACCCTTTCAATGACACTTTAGAGTTGAGGGTTTCATCTAGCGATGATGACCGGGGCTTGCCAGAAGTAGCCTCCTCTTTCTTGTCACCAACTCTTCTAACTTTATTGCTGATATTCTTGAGCTGGTTCTTGAGTTCCTGCTTATCTTCTCCAGCTCCAACATCCCCTCTCTTGAATGCAGAACGGATTGATGAGAGAAGGTCATCTAGACTCTCATCAAAAGATTCTTTCCTTGGAGGTGCTTTGGTATAGATTAGTTGATCTAGTCCTTCATCTACAGACAATGGCTTGAGAGATTCCCTCTCACCATCAACTAAAGGGTGACGGGAGAACTTCTTCTTGTCGTTCATAGAAGTTGTATCATCCTCCTGCCATTCTTGATTTCGAAGGTCACACATTGATATACTGGCTCGTTTGAATGCCCCTCCCTTTCTATATCTTCTACCAGCCCCATCAAGAACCTTTCCCTTCATCCTATTAGTTTATTGGATGATTTAAAACGAGAGTGTAAGTATGAGGTGCATAGTATGTAAAGGACATATAATATGCACAAATTATTCAAAATCCCAACTTACTCTTCTTGATACCGCTCGAATGAACGTCTACTCATCAATCCCCTGGCTGCAAACCACGATACTGCAAGTAAATATCAAATTGCAAAAGAAATGTGAGTTGAATCATGCACATCAAACATCAAACAAGCACCATTATATTATATCTCACCATCTATACTAGAATTCTCAGCAACTAAACTAGACCGGCTTCTACTACGCGGCATACCCTTCTCATCACCCCCCATATCATCCATCACTACTTTATCAGCATCGGCACCAAAGCAACTAATAGCCGCATCTTCTGCAATTCTATCTAAATCGGCCTCTTCTCTAATTTCTAATCGGCCCTTCTCACTCTGTTGTGGAGCATTATTATTCGCCACTGCCGCCGCCGTATGAAATGTTGAATTACTTTGCATATTATATAGTTGAGAAGGTGCTAATTGGGTAGTAGTACTGTCATTTGATTCATATGTATTCTTTCTCGTGTAGGTATATTCTTGACGGAGAAGGCGAGATGATAATGATGTTTGTGGTGGAGACACATCGTCGGAGTTTAGGTCTTGTGTTATATCGGATCTGCAACTATTATTGAGTGGATCGTAATCGGGTGGCACGGCTATTGTACCCCCTATAAAGATATTTTGTTTATTCTTCTTCTTCTTTAGTTTCATGGTTGGATATAGTTGCAATGATGATGGCTGCAATGATGTTTATTTTGGAGTTGCAATTGTTTTTGGGCTCTACTTCATTTGTTGCAATTCTTAATCTGTTATTCTTAATCGACGCATCGGATTAGTGGACTTTAAATGACCCTATCGGCTGATCCATCAATACATATTGAGTGGCGGTTGCAGTCATGCTTCGATATTAATTGGCCCAGATGCCGCGTTGGCAAATCAAGCTTGTGTTTGAGAACTTTTTCTCATTTCATTATCCCCAATAATTAACTCAAACTTTAGTACACGTCATCGAAAATATTAGGGATCAGCAAGTATATGTACTTACTACTCGATTACGTAAATCATAAAACATTAGAATTACAGCATTCATAAATAAATTAGCATATCATTTATGGAGATGTATTTATCTATGAATCGGAGATGATGATAAACTAACTAACTAACTAACTAACTAACTTGTAGCATTCCACGATTCTGTCTTCAGTCATCCACTGCTGGCATGCCAAAATGACACGTGCGTGGCCAGTAAAAAATTGTCGAGGGTGATGATGTCGACACTCAACCTCCAACGCTTCTCATCACCCTAGGCCTTAAAACCTTAATTATAGTAATGAAAACCCTACTCACTCAAGGGGAGAAGCACGTTTAGTATTCATCAATTTGAGGGGTTCTCACATGAAGAGCCTGTCATAGTTTAACATTCCATTGATATAACTGCACACTACTATTTTATATCTCTGTGGGGATTCATTGTTGGGTCATACTTCTCCATTGCTAATACTCATTGCAATATAGATCAAACTATTGTCGGGAATGGTATGTCAGTAGATTATAGTCTTCAGTACCATCTCTCGAATCAATTTAACTTGATTGTATTTTTGTACTAGTATGAGATATGTTTCTTACCATAACAAGTGCATTAAGAAACTTTCCACTGCCAATGTTACCTCCGGAGTTTCCATGTTGCATCATCCTTTTCTGTTTATGCCCGAAGAGTACTTGTATCTTCTTTGGCCTCTATGCCTTTCTTTCAATTGATTGTGTCTTTAACGAACTATACTCATAGCATATTCGTGTGACGACAATCTTCCTTACTCTATACAGCAGTACCAAGTACCATGGTGGTAGTAACGTTCCGTTTCTTGTTAAAGTTCCTTGTCAATGATAAACACAGTTGAAACAAATGATTATAGATAAGATAACCTTGGTATCGACACCGCAAGAGACTAGATATTGAGTCCATTTTTGTTCTACTCCAATATACTAATCTAACATCATATCTAATTCCTAATTCATTGTAAACATATCCGATTGTTGTGCTTCATTGCACATTTGAACCATATTTTGAAGACCAGCCTCGGTACCATCAACTACTTCTTTCTTTCGTAATATTGCAATAACAAATCCAACACCACCGCTCAATTCGAAGCTATATTCTATTCTTGTCGAAAAGTTATCAATTGATGTAATATTTATGTTGCCCTCTGCCTTGATTGTATTGCCGAGCGCTTTGCCTTTGAATGTAATTGATTTATATTGTTCAACATTTGATAATGTAAAGGCAAAGTTCGTACCATTCTTTTGTTCAAATATACAGGTAGTGCCATTTTCACATGGTCCTGATACATCCTTTAGTGTATTAATGTTTTTATCCCACTTTTCCCATCTTCAGAGAAGGTGAGTGACGTTTGAGAAAGGGATGTTGACGTTGAGATGTTGTTACAAAAAAATGAGCAATATCATATGTTCAATATAATTCAATCTCACCTCATATCAGCAAAACATGTTTCCCAAATAGTCTGAGGTGATGCCTCGACGATTGCTGAGGTTTTACAGTATGACATTACGCCGCTAATGTGCAATTAATAATTATATATCGTACACATGAATATCCAATCACAAATCACATTCGATCACAGCAAAATCACAAATAAATCACATCTTACATTGTTATGTGTTAGTTCGATATACAGTTCAGTTTTGAGAGAGTTCATACATATTACATAGCTTGTTGTTGCCTTTGTATGTACAATACAACAGAGCTGCGTATTGCAATTCATATATCTTCATCTAGATTAAAATATGGCCGCCGCAGTTGCAATATCACCACCGCCGCCAAGAAGTGGAAACAACACCATATCACAACAACAACAACCTCCATGGAAATCTCATTCAGTATCACGCAGTAATGAATTTCTATCTGCCGCCCGTACTGCATTGAAGATTGCACAACAACAACATTACAATCGACAACAGCAGATACAAAATGGTACCTATGTTAGCAATAATGGTGATAAAGAGAACGAACTACCCGAATGGATGGTAAATATTACACCCATGACAGAATTAAACCTCTTTCAACCACAACCAAGCTACAATAACAACATAGACTCCTCACAAGAAGATGATACAATATCATTAATACAAGATTCACAAACATTATTAAAATTATTAGATGAACATTTATCAGAATTGCATACATTAGTACGAAGAAGAGGACACACGAATGATCCAACACTTGAAATATCAACTACAATTGATAAATTCCAAGAGGGTGCACAAGAAATTAAAGTAGTTTGTGATACACTACGATTGGCTGGTACTAAACCTTTAAATGAACAATCGAATTTAAATGTATTATATGGTGGTGGTACTAAACGATCATCAGCACAACGACGGAAACATTATGAACTATTATCATCACAATTAGAATCCAAGGCGAAAGAACGTACTGATCAGTTAAAGAAAGAGTTGGAAACACGTAGTAAAGTGTTGAGAGATCAGACTACACGGAGAAAGATGTTAGCTAGTGGTGGAGGCGGTAGCAATGGTAATGGAAGTGCTGCACCTGCTAGCGGAGGAGGAATACAACCAATAGCAGCTAGATTGCCAACACAAAAGAGGGGAGTGAATACTTCATCTCAATTTCAATCACCATTATTTACATCTACTCAAACTGGGATATCATCTGGTGGAGGTATTACCAATAGAAAGAATGCTACTAATTCAACGACAAGTAAACCCGGCGGATATTCAGGTTATGCAGGCTACGGCGGATCTTCGGCAGCCGCTCCGAGTAGTGGATATGGTGGTGCAAGCTATGGCGGAGGGACAGGCTATGGTGGTACAACAACCTCAGCTCCTCCATCATTTGCAACAGGCATGAGACAACGGAAACAACAAGGTGGTCCATCCTATACTCAACAACAACAACAACAACAACAACAACAACAACAACAACAACATCAACCAAAGTCATCTATACAAATAGACTCTGGACAAGATGACGACTATGAAGATAAATATACCAAAAATAATGGAGAATCGTCTGTACAAGCACAGATATTACAACGTCGGAACAATCGAGCAACTAAGAACCGTGCCGCACAAGCCCGTATAGCCGAAAAGTCAATAGCTGAATTAGGTGTAATGTTTACTAAAATGTCTAGTTTAATATCACAACAGGGGGAGGTATTGGAACGGATTGAGGATGATGTTGAGGCAGCGGGGTTGGATATTGATGCTGGACATAATGAATTAGTCAAGGTATATGGTATGACGAAGGGTAATCGAGGATTGATATTGAAGGTATTTGGTATTTTAATCTTCTTGATTGTCTTTATGAAATTATATTAAAGCTAAGTTAAGATGCAATTGAATTGATGAACAGCTAGAAACCATAGCTAGAAACCATACATATGTACATGTATGATGGTGCCGACTTGCACAGGGGCTGTGAGGGTATCCTAAAGGATGCCGGAAAAGAAAATAAAAATGTCATGTCATTGCAATTTATTTTTGCAATGCCTCTTTGCTTTGACAACCAGCCCATAAAGATCATATCATACTGTGAGGAGAGGGAAGATTCAATAGAGAGGTTCAATAGAGAGGAAGCAATATGGCGTCCGCTGTACAGCGTACTAACATAACTCCTGCAGAGAAAGAGTCACTGTTACCAAACAACGATAATGATGGGACACCTACCAAACAATCTACATCATCTCCACCAGCAGCAAAGGGTACAGGACAGTCATTATTCTTCTTTCTAATATTGGTGGGTCAATCAATCGGTACACAGACATACTTTAAACTCTCCCAACGTGGCGGAAAGTATGAATACAATACAATGAGTGCCATGTTTATAGTTGAACTCTTCAAATTATTCATATCATTAGTACAATTACTAGTAGCCAATAATGGTAGTATACAGGGTGTCAAGTCCAACTTCAAAGGTGTAGCCAAACGTGTATACATGGCATATCTCTTCCTAGCATTAAGTTACGCGGTTTATAATCAACTCATCTTTTATGTAATGAGATTAGTCGATCCAGGAACATTTACCTTATTCAAGTCATTAATGCCAGCGGTTGTTGCTTTAATGAACTTTATTGCATTCCAAAAGAAGTTAACTATTAGTCAAATGTATTGTGTATTAATACAGATATTTGGTATTATACCTGTTACTGTTAGTACCAATTCAAGTGGCGTCGTTGAGTTGACGTATGGAGTACAAAGTATCATTGTATTGACAGCTACAATCACATTCGGCGCATTCAACACAGTATATAATGCAAGTGTTGTTAAGAAGGAGAGTGGGAATTATCCAATTGCCGTACAGAATAGTATACTATACACTGGTGGATGTTTCTTCAATCTATTCTTCTATTTTGCAAGTATGAAGTCAGATGATGAAAGTTTCTTTTATGGATATAACAATGTCAATGTATTAGTGCTGTTGTTCTTTAATAGTACTATTGGAGTGACAATATCATTGGTATATAAGTATGGTGATGCAGTGTTGAAGACCTTAAGTCAGCCAGTTGTTAGTAGTGTACTGCTGTTTCTGTCAAATATCTTGTTCGATGCACCATTGGATATTATCAAGATTAGTGGAGCTGGGAGTGTTATTGCTAGCACCATGCTTTATTTAAAGTTACCAGCTGCTCCTGAAGAAAGTCCGAAAGTGTTGCCAAAGTAGAAGTATGGAGTAAGAAGAAGCTAATGATTAAAAAGTGCGTGGTAAATGAAAGTTTTGTGGGTAGCTATTAATTGTATTGTAGTAGGTGTTGTCAAAGTAGAGTAAGAGGCTTGTTGACTCTATTGTTTCCTACTATCATTTTAAATTTCTCATATCAAAGCTGTTTAATATACTGTGGCCGTTTGCTCTTAGAGAATCAACAAACTCTGAACTTAAAACAGAAGCAACTTCGTCCCTTTGGACACTCTTTCTTTCAAGCTGCTGTTCGTGGTAAGCTCTCAATGCATTTGCATATTCATCTTTTGTTATAATTCCTTCTTTGAAGAATTCTTTCACTGCATTAATAGCTTTCTCAGATCCAGCTTTTGCCGCAACTAAATAGTGTTTTGCTGCTCGATTATAATTGCAAGCATGGCCCTCCATTTCCATCAAACCAAGTTTAATTCTTGACCCCACATGCCCGTTCATAGCTGCAAGTTCATGGTAGTATTTAGCTTTCTTCTTATCCATAATGAATCCACCCCTGTTCTCCATATATATTTCTCCCAATTCGAAATACGCACCAACATATCCTAGCACCCCTGCCTTAAGATACAACTCACTTTTCTTCTTCAAATCTTGGGGTGCAATATACTTTGAATATTCATAATATGCTTCTCCATTTCCACTTTCCATGAGTTTATTCAGTCTTTTCATTATTTCCTCCTTATTGAAAGCTGGCCGCGTCCTGCAGAAAGCACATATACCGACCTCTCCCTTGTGTAATTGTTTCCCCCTACTTTCCGCTTCATCCATAACCGCCCACATGCAACCAGAACATATACGTTTGCCACAACAATATCGAAATATTGAATGCCGAGGCTCAAATGGTAAAGGAAGAAGACAAATCGGGCATTCTTCCGGCTCTACCTCTTTGAATAGAGCTTCGTCGTGTAACTCCGCCGCTCGTTTTCTACATTCTTTTTTATGTTGCGGTCTGTGTGCAATTTGGCAATCTCTATTGCAATATTTTACCATATCACATGCCGTGCATGCTTTTAGTTTGCCACTCTCTTCCTCGCCCTTGCCACAATTAGCACACATTATTATATCCTCAAACTTGCTCATATTTATCCACTATATAATATGACGGAGGTAAGATTGTAATGATGTAATAGTAATCGTATATCTTTTGTTTTGTATAAGGTATGACCTTGTAAGAAATGGATAAGGATACGGTACGGTAACCTGATAACTTACGCCTCTCTATTAGATATATAGCTCTACCTTGCTAATGCTTTAATACGCCGCTATGTTTGCCTTCTTCCTCTGACTACTGACTCAAGCCTCTGGCTTATTTTATTGACTAATATAGCAAGGGTATCCTCTTCTTTTGAGTCTGAGGCTGGTCCAATCTTTGATATGTGTGTCTCGTGTCACATCAACTCCATAAACATGACGAAATTGATATAGCGTATGTTTGAGCTAATGGTACTATCAAATTACTCATAAGATATGTATTACATCTATTATTCATCTATTTTAGTAGTCCAAACTATATGGCACAGAATATTCGTATGCCAATATGTTCAACCCGAATTGGATACATCCCAGATGACTTATTATTGGAGCACTAATGAAATGCTCCCTATCTAGTTCTCTCCCCCTCTCTTGTCTATTGTTTACATTGTATTATTCCGGTCAATCCCCCCGCAGCAAGCCTTGCTGCATATCACGCATAGCCTTTTCCCTCTGATCACTTTTCATCTCACCAATTCGCGTTTGATAGGCACGTAAAGTACTTGAATATTCGTCTTTTGTGACAAACCTAGCCATGAATCCTTGTTTGATCATGTCTAAAGCATTATCATCCCCTCCTCTTGCTGCAATCATATAGTGTTTGAATGATCGATGATGATTGCCAGCCTGTCCCTCCAATCTACCAATATTTTGTCTTGCACCTATACTGCCATTCATAGCTCCAAGCTCACTGTAATATTTAGCCTTCTTAATGTTTCTTTCAACGCCCAAACCATCTTCATATGAGTCGGATAAGTTATGATAAGCAACTGCACACCCTAACTCCCCAGCCTTCAGTTGGAGCTCATTTGCTTTTATCATATTTTGTGGTACAATCTCCCCTCTGGTGTAGAATGCCGCAAGAGCATGCATCGCGTTAGCATTACCTTTATTGACAAGTTTCTGTGTTTGCTTTAAGTCTTGTGCAGTGTCGACCCGTAATGTTCTACAGAAAGGACACATTTGTTTTCCTTCACTTTCAATCATTGCATAGATACAACCATTGCAAATGATCTTACCACAACATGATTTGAAACAAATCTGAGACGAATCTAATGGTAGAGGAAGTAGACAGATTGGACATTCTTCCGGCTCTACTTCTTTGAATAGAGCTTCTTCATGTAATTCAGCTGCTCGCTTCTTACAAGCTTCTTTATGTTGCGGTCTGTGTGCAATTTGACAATCCCTATTGCAATATTTCACCATCTTACATGCATTACATGCTTTAAGATCACCACTGTTTTCTTCGCCTTTGCCACAATTAGCACATATCGATAAACCATCTACGGCGTCAACATTAGTACTATCACCAATCGGATTATTATCATCACAACAGTGCTCTAAGTTTTGTTCACATGATGTGTTGTTTATCATCGTTTGATTCTTAGTTTGTTTGCTACGCCCGACCCTCTCTAATATAATTACGAAGGATACGGTTATGATTAAGATTAGTAGGGTAGACACAGTCTGTTCGTCTAGCATATCGAATGAATGATAGCCGCTGTGTTATAATGACAAAGTAAAATCCCAGGGTATATTAACGGATACGGTACGGTATCCTGATAACTTACGCCTCTCTATTAGATATATGGCAACCTTGCAAATGCTTAATACGCCATGAATGTTCTACCTTCCTAGCTGTTAACAACATACTATCTTCCTCTCCTCTCTCTCCCCCCTCTGACTTGTTTACTCTTGTAGATACCTTAACGGCTCAAAAATTGGTTCTTTCGCTCAACGTATGTGATATGAATTGAGATTCCAACCACATGCTGATATAACTAACTTTGTTGCAATACAAGGCTTGACTAATTAGGCGACAAATCGCTGAATCTTTGCTCTCTCGTGCTTCTTTAACCAAGTGCATCCAACTACTCCACTAAGTCTAAAGGCCTAATCACTAATAAGATCAATTTATTGAGATTTTTGACTTGTGTTCTCAATTTTTGGCATCAATGATACCATAAGATTGAGAGTTGAGTCGATCGTATTATGAAGAGGCTGATCATTAGATAGGATTAAGAGGTTAGACGGCTGATTGCATATAAATCTATTGCAATAACAAACTATATACATACTTATATCATGATGAATCTATCTAATAATGCTGCTGAGGACTTCTCTGCAAGTGGTGATCATAGTAGCAGAAGTGTTGATAGGCCGCCAAGGCAAAGACAAACGACTCCAGATTCAGTCGTCGGTATGTGCATAGTAGGAGAAGAAGAAGGCGATAGTAGTAGCAACTCCAACGCCGATGAAGACATTAAGACGGTCAGTATATCATCAACGCCATCTCCTTCGTCGTGGGGACAGCAACAACAGCAACAGAATGATCTAGCCTCACCTAATCTACTCAATATACTTACCGTTGAGAGTAAAGAACAATATCAAGTAAAGCCCAACTACTTACATTCATCGGTATTAATGCAAAATCTACCCCCACCTCCTGATTCGAAAGATCAAGGTGTTAGTGAACGATGCCGTCGACGGACATGTGAATGGATGTATGATATCTGTGATTACTTCAAGCTTAATAGAGAAGTGGTTGGTATTGCTTTGTTTTATGTTGATCGATACTTTACTATAACATTTGAGGGAAGTGATAGTGATAGTGATAGTCAGCAAAAAGTACCTGTAACAAGAAGACAATTTCAACTTGTTGCTTTAACAGGATTGTATATAGCCGTTAAGTTACATGGAGAGAGTAGGCAAGAGAATCCAACATATCGTCCAACAACAACATCATTAGAAAGATCAGATTCAACGTCAAGTTGCAGTAGTCAGCAACAACAGTGGAATAGACTCAAGTTTAGTCTATCAGTCTGTTCCTCTATATCAAGAAATCAATTTACGACAGCTGAAATAGAAGAGTGTGAGCGAAAGGTATTTGGTACATTAGATTGGCATCTAAATCCAATCATATCGTCAGGGAACATAATAGACTTGCTACTTATACATCTTCCAACAATGGATGGTGGAGATGATAGTATAGCTCTATTCGTTTATGATTGTGCCAAGTACCTTGCCGAACTATCAATATCAGTGCCTGCATTGTGTCTAGTGTACAAGCCAAGTATAGTTGCCTACTCTGCTATACTGTATGCTATGGATACACTCATCACAACCAAGTCAAGCTCTTCAAGTGATGTATGTTTCACTACACATGACCGTCAAGAGTATGAGAGGCTAGTTTGTCAAGTATCCTCTCAACATTTCCATAGAGAGAAGGAGAATGTATCAAGTGCTATGAAGATATTGCAAAAGATATGTCCGAACTTAAGTGAACTATTTACTCCGCCATTGGTAGCTCCAAAGTCACCGACGTCTGTTCGAGCTTCTATAACGTTATCATAGAGAGTATGGGTATGTCATCGGTGTTTGTTGTGATGTGATAAGTCCTCCAAGCATTCTATTGTTGCTATAAACTCCCACCAAACCCATCTTCGTGCTTTTAAGTTATATGTTGGTGTGTTTTGATCTCTTGTGTTTTATCAGGGGAAGAGATACTTATGTATAGAAAAAGAAAGATGTCTCTTCTTTTACCCTGCAGTCCTGTTTGTTAGAGAATTAGGATAAGGTTGTTGCTACGGATATGATATTGCTATAAGATAGTGTATTGATTGTTACTGTAACTCTTTTTGAAATAACTTTTACATTATAGGAATGAGAGCTTGTCGGAGAAGTTATATGTTCAGTATCCTAGAAATAGATAGTTGCTAAAGCATAGAGAGTTCGTACTAAAGTTAAGCAATAACAGATTCTCTACCAACATTATTTCAATACAACATTACTAGGTTACCACCAACCAACTTTCCAAACATTTTAGTTGGTAGGGATTGACATGGCGTTCTTAAACAAGTCATCTGGGTCAACACATGTCTTGATATCTTTGAGGCGGTCAAACTTCTCAGCAGTCTCAAGGAAACGCTGATCCAGGGATGTAAGGTTTGGCAAGTCGGTAGTAGTTGGATTCCACCACATGCGGTGATCTGCTTCAACAGCTGTTTTAACACGATTTTGTAAATCTTGCACTGACGTTGGAACAAAGCCTGCGCCTAACTTACTTAGATCCCAGACATCAGCAACTACACCAAATTTGTCTTCTTGAAACGGCAATGCAATTGTTAGAGATGGATCTTTGACACCTCTAACGGTAATGATTTGAACGATCACAAAACGGAACTCAGTACCTTCGTTCGGCATGAGAGCATCAACACCATCGAGAATTTCCTCCATACCTTGATCATCCGGGAAAGTTGGGCCTTGTTGATACGACTTCTCATATGGAAATCCTGAGCCACCATTGACTTCTTCAAGTTGCAAAAGTTCCCAGTTTTCTAGGACAACATCTCGTAGCAACTGAGACAAAGGCTTGTTCTGGAAAAGAGGCGAATTGAACCTTGCCTTCAACCCAGCCACCCTGTCAGCTACAGCATCTTTATCAGGATCTGGATCTTGTAGTCCAAGACCATCAAAGTAGAGATCGAGAGGTACACATTCAGTACATGCCTTGGTGAGTGTATCAATAATGTCTTGGCAGTATGCAGCTGCTTCCTCTTCAGATCGATGACCAGGTCCAGTCTTTGGTTCTGTACAGAACACATCTAGTTCAAGGTAGTTGAAACTAGCTGGCCCAAACGTACCACTGAGGTAGGTTTTGAGACCAAGAAAGTTCCAGAAGATACCCCATCGTGGATCCTGTTGAAAATCTTCATCCTCTAGCATCTCTCCGTACTTCTTCATCATGTTTTTGATACCAGGGAATGTAGTTGAAGTCCCTGGTATGTTGTACAAGAACTTTACTTGATAGTAGAACGAATGATATTCTTTCTCCCTGATGGTATCCAGAGTCACTTGGGTTATAGCACCGAAAGAGCCTGATGCACCTCCGAGAGTAGCATAGTAGAGGTCATCATTTAGTTGAGTAGTACTTTTTCCAGGACCAGGTTTCGTGACAGACTGAATAGAGCCATCACCAAGAACAATGTTAAAGGCGTCAACATACTCGGCAAAGTAGCCAAATGCTCGACCTTGTATACCTAATCCACCTGTAGAAGAAGAAGAAGAATATTAGAACAGATTATATACATCGGAATAAAGAAAGATAAACAGAAACAAACTAACCTGTCTGCATATGACCCCCCACTCCAATATCATCACACTCCCCAGTAGGAATGTATACCTCTTCTTCCACCATAACATTAGCCAAGTCTCCCAGACGTACGCCTGGTCCAACACGTAACTGTTTCCCTTGACCTTGGCCTTGATTTCCTATTACCTCAATACTATTAAAGTACTCTCCCATATCCAATTGAAGGCAAGCAGTTTCATCACCATCGCATGACGAACTTCCAATGTAGGCATGTCCACCAGAGCGTACATTGAGTTGATAATTACAGATAGCTGCATACTTAACAGCGGCTTGCACATCTACTTCATTCTTGGGTTGTACGATAAAGCTTGGGGAGGTCTCGAAAGTAGCAGAAGCATACTGCTTATTCAAAGATTCATAATCACCAGTGTTAAAAGTTGATTCATCCGTTACAATGGCAGTGGTTTTAGCATCGCTACCACTTGTCAAATATAGAACAAGTGCGTCAAGAGACTGGACGATGTTATCGTTGCTACAGTCCACGCCAATAATAACGTCCTGAGAGCCTGAGTTTGGGCACTGGTCATCTCGTTTAAGGTCTCTTACACTTGGATTGCCTCTAATTGAAGATGATGATACTACAGTGACAACAGCCGAAGACGAAATGACGAAGGAGAATATAGACGAGAGTTTCATGTTAACCTTTTAGAAAGATGCTAATGAAAAGAACATATCATATGTGAGTGGGATGCACATTAAAAGCAACACAATACGCAACATTCGTCGACACAACTAATTGCTTACCTAGAGCTAATTGACACTTTTCCCAATTTATGAGCCGATCATACAACAAAGTCAATGTTTCATTTTGGTGCATGCACATATCCAAATACTGCATGCACATACTGGGGTGGATATGATCGTGTATGCATCAACTCCACATCCGGCAAGATCGATATTTGTCCTACACGGTAATAGAACTCTGCATGCATCATATTTTTGGCCAAATCATGAGGCTTAATACACTATCCGTGAACAAACCCATTGGTGTGATTCACATAAAACAAAACTGTACACCAAACTGCATGAAGTTAAAAACTGCATGCCGCTTCCCAAAATAGAAGGCCTTGAAGTTTAGGATACCGCAATTTCACAATGGTATCCTTTTGCAATCTCCTCGACTCGCGACCTGCGGCCGCCTGCCGATATTAAAGTAAATATCAATAGTTTACCCATGAAGAATCTTCTGTTCCATCAGGATATGGGATGCCATCTAGTTCATAACTTTCATCATCCGCCTCGACAATCTTTGTACTGCAAATCATGTTATGCTCTATCATCTTCATCATTTGTCTTTTTAGTATTCCAGCTTCTAAATGTGTCTTTAGTGTAAAGTTATTATTAGGAAAGTGCATTGGGAAGTCTCTTCTATGAGTATAAGTGTGGAACTCTCCCAACAATGTATCAATAGATTGACATAATATCCCGCTAGAGATGAGATCTGGTAGTAATATCCATTCTCCCATTTCAACATCCATCTTCATTATTACCCGAGGAGCTATTGTTTTGTCTATTGCTCTATTATTTTCAGGTATAATACGGTCGTGTATCTCATTATTTATCCAATCACTCAGTCTATAAACTTTCACTCGTTCTGGTTCACATTTTCGGTTGCATCGTTCTTTAATCATTGTAAAGCCCCGTTCTAATTGTTTATTTCCTTTACCAATATGATAGAATGTAATCTCTGAATCCACATCCGAAACGCCAACAGGAAGAAAATGATAGCGCCATCCCATGTTAGAGTATACTTTTTCTAATTCACGTTGCCTTTGTATATGTTTTGGATTAGGCTCAAAAGCAAAGATACAAATCTCAGTGTTTACTCGATCATCTTCAAGTCCAAACTCTTCCTCAAAGAAGTTACGAGCTGAAAACTTGGCAACACCACTATTTGCAGCAATTGAATTTGTATTGTTCTTGATTGGATACATAGATGGTTCAAAGAGTATTCTACTATGCACTCCAATGTTGCTCCCTACGTCAAGAAATACATGACGACATCCATCACCAAGCTTTGGTTTACGCTGCTTTGGATCTCTGGTATCACCGCCACCATGAATTGCTGTTGCAAATGATAAAATAGATGATTCACTTTGATGGGTCGATTGATATTGAGTGATATTTGCAAGTAAGGAGATTACGAGACAGATTATCAAGATGAACTTCCCAACACTACTACCGCTGCTGTTGCCGTCTGCAGAGCGGGGTGGCGAATGCATACCAAAGCCACTAGCCTCTAATGTTACTAATGGAATGGTATAATATTCTCCACTACTTCTGCTAATGTCATAGATTGATTAGAAGAGAGCTATCGTCAAGTCAATTATTCATACAATACTTATCGTCGAGCCAAAGTCGTATTATTATGAGAGTGTAAAAAAATTTAGGAAAATGTATCTTTGCAAGTTCGACAAAGATACTGTACTCGGCCTCAATTGTCTAAACAATAATAGATATGAGGGCGGGTAGGTGGCATCATGTAACCCTATTATGATACTACTATTTATTACTATTCAATGCTAGTTAAAAGCGCTGTCGCAATCGGGAGGAGATCAGTAAACTTACATCGAGTATCTTCACCTTATTATCATCATCAGGTATCTTGTCGATTGCAACATCATTCATTGATACTAACAAAAAGCATAACAACTTACAATACGAATGAAAGTAATCCCAATATCATTATACAAGGTACAATTCCGTCAAATGGAGAGGAGATACAAGTAGGTCAGTTTGCAGTGCTCTGTCGAACTTTCAGTCAACGAGATGTGTATATCTTTGGAAATTTAGTTGGTGATATGAACCCAGTACATTTTCCTCAAGAAGATAGAGACAATACACAACATGGTAGTATACAACAAGGGGACAAACCAATAGTACATGGTATTTTACTTGCAAGTGTATTCTCAACAATATTTGGTACGATAATCCCCCGTTGCATCTATAGAAGTCAATCTTTCAAGTTTTATCATCCAGTTCGATATGATGAACAAATAATAGGGAAGGTAGTAGTGACTAAATTGAGACAGATCAATCGTAGTGGTGGTGGAGTGTTGTGTACATGTGATACTACTCTTCACAAAATAGATGACAATACTAAGAATGGCGATATGATGAGTATTTCAGGTAGTGCCGAGGTTTGGATACCAAGAATGATCAAAGGTTAACAAGGCCTGAACAGACTGGAAGCAAACATGAATAAAATGATAGTAAAAGTACATATCCTAAGTACTAATATACAACAATGATATATGAACTGGTCCGATTAAGAGATATTGAGTATTTTCCTTCTTTTGAATTAGTTTGTTTTAGATACTTCGTTCCAAATATCCAGGGCGCTACTAGCGTCATCGGCAGCATACTGTTTCATTTCGGGTGTTAACTCGTCACTTCTCCAATGAGACGTCTTAAACTTTGCCTGTATCTTTCCTCTCTTCCTCATCTCTTTTTTCATCTGTTTGTCCTTCTCTTTTAGCTTGGGTAGATCACGTTCCAATACCTCTGCTACCATCTCCTGCAGGGATTTGTTGCAAAGCTTATCATTATCAGTAATGTGATTCGTGTCTACCATGTTTGAGAAGTAGTGACTTGTAAATGACGCGTCAGTAACTCCCCACCATGACGCTAAATGTTTAGTATCTGATGTTACTCCAACTCCGACCTTTTGTATACTCGAGTTGGCTAACAAACTCAGGAGTGGTTCACATTCGGGATCAGATAACATATCTTTTCCATTGTTATCAAATTTGTCTAGCCATATGAGTCCTACCCTATCTGATGAAGCGATTGATAACATGGCCGGTAATGAATTACGAATGTTTTCATCGAGTGTACAGAATTCAACATCAAACCCAAGTACTGTTTCATTACTTGTATTCAAAGTATTACAAAAGACTTTAAGCTGTTTTGTAGTTCTTATAACATGTACCTTCCGATCTGATGTATACTTTGGTAGTGTTGACTTTCCCAATCTCTTCTTCTTTGGTTGTTTGGGTGGCTTGTTGATTTGTTCAATGTAATATTCATCATCATCAAGTTTAGTATAGTCTATCCGCTTCGGACGAAGTAGTGCATATTCATAAGCATTGAATGGTACCATATCACCATCTTTTGATGTCCCATCATTACTAATTTGCTGTGGTAGTTCCTCGTCCTCTTCATATGATGAATCAAATTGTGAAGTATTATGTTCTACCAGTTCTAGTTCAAGCTTTTCCAACTCCTGTTTAGCATTCATATATTCAAGAGTGGATAGTGTATCATCACCAATAGTTGTATCTTCTATTCCCTCTTCTTCCCGTTGCAACTTTCGTAATCTATCAATCTTTTGAACCAGGTCTATATACTTTGTCAAATCATCTCTTCTTCGTAACATTCGTCTAATTCGATTCCTTCCTCCTATATCAATCAACTCCTTATTGAATATAACTGAATACTTCTTCTTCTTACTAACATCATTTGTTAATGCATTATATATTAATTCAAGATCTGTACCCCAATGCTGTAGCTTTGGAAAGGTTGATATTGTAGATAGTGGAATGTATCCTTTGTAATCTATTAATGTTTGCTTTATGAAGTTATCATTTTGTAAGTTGATACTAAACCAATAGTCACAGGCACTAATTATTCGTTTCATTTTAGCAGCAGGCTGTATATATAAGTGAGAAAGAGTATGAGAAATTAGAATATGAGGTCGGACACATATACAGAGAAGTATGATACTGATATTACTGATACTGATGTGTGGTTACAAAACTTACATGTAAATTTTTCATCCTCTTTTGTTGCTCTAGTTTGCTTTCATTTGACAGCTTTTGCTGCCATGGTTTCTTCTTTCCATTATAATGCCTTTTATTCTTATTCTTTTTCTTTGATGACGATGCATTAGCTGCAAACAAACGTATTGAGTGTTGGTTTACATGATATGTTGCAACAGTAACTATTGCTATCATTTTTGTGTTGGATTGAAAATGGTTGGATAAAAAACAACATGGACATCTACTATTCACAGCCGCTACCACACTACGCCGCCTACATATTGATATAATGGAATTGCGTAGTATCATGTGAAGCCCTGTCATTATCTCATCCTTATCATATGTATTGATATGTGCCATTGATTGGATACAGTTAGCAGCCATAGGGTAGCACGCTAATGTCGTTATTACTCCGGCAAATTGCAAAGTATCGGTGGTATCCTTATGAGAGTGTGTAAGTGATTTTTGAGATAAGCAAGTGCACCATCAATATTAATGATTGACAACTTCAATAGCCACCAAAGAGTATTGAAAGGAGATATATAGAGATATATTACATATAATATTTAGCCTGGGGCGGCGGCGGTGTAAGGAAATAACAAGACACAATACTGTTATAAGTTACACCTAAAATTATTAATTTGCGATAACTTTTTTTATGATAGCAATACTATATTTATATCGAAGGCGAAGAACAAGTTATTAGTTGTTAATTGTACACTTTAGGGGCTATTTATTTGCAATATATAGTTTATTATCTACACCATGGATATTATTGATCATACACAAGAGGAAGAAGATGAATTGCATGATTTCTACTTTAGTGTTCATAATGGCCAGTCTGAGGAATGCTTAGTGAATATTAATAAGATCAGACACAACGACCCATCATTTACTGAGTTATATTTGGAACATGAGATTTATTACTTTGACGATATGAATTGGAAGTTGTTGGGTAGATATATTGCCCGCAACACACATTTAACATGTATTGATTTAACTGAGATGTATCAAAGTCGAAGGGATATGGAGAACTTCTTCTCGGTTTTGCCATTTGGATCCCTCGCCTCCGTCCCTCTAAAAGATATCTGTATAGAAAGTGGTCTCAATACAGTTCTCTTCGAATCGATGTTGAAGGCACTAAGTGGAGGACCTATTGAACAAATCTCGGTAGATAATGGGCTAATGAATGATGGGTTGATCGATAGTATTGAGGTTTTACATGAGGTTGAACTTCCATGTCTAAAGCATTTGACCTTGAGAGGAAACAAAATAGTTTCTACCTCAGGATTGGAGAAATGTGTGAAACTCGAAACATTGTCAATGAGCAAGAACCCAATTAACTCTGCTGGATGTATTGGTATTTCCAAACTGCTTGAAAAGAGTACTGCATTAGAAGAAGTATGTATTTGCAATACAAAGATTGGTGATGAAGGGGCTGATATGTTAGCCAACTCACTCAAACACAATACTGGAAATAGAAGAGAATCGCATCACACAGAAGGGGGCTGTTTCATTTATAAAGTTGATGAGTGATATCACATCTATTGAATCAACTTACAATTCCAATCACGTCTTATCTGACCCATGTCTAATATCGTTAGATGATAGTAATGCTGCGAAGAAGTATGTCGACCGTTGTTTATCAATTAATGCTCAACCCAATAACATCAACAAAGGCCGATCTAAAGTGATCGAGTTTCAACTCAACGGTGTCAAGAGAGAAGAATTACATCGTCTGCAGGGTATCGAGTATTGCTACAAGAGTATCTTTTCTGAAATCGATCATTTAGTACTCCCAGATGTTCTATCATTAGTTGGTAGAGAACATGGGCAGACTGAGTTGTATCGAATGTTGGTAAACTCTGTACCAGACTTGTTTTCTACTGTCAATAGAAAGGTTGTGCTGAAACAAAAACTTGCTGAGAAGAATAAGGATATTGCCGACAAGAAGATTGAAATGGCATCTCTGGCCGCTCAAATGGCTGCTCTGTCGGCTGAGGTTAGTGAGATCAATGTGGAACTGGAGAGTATTGAGGCGAAGGAGGAAGAAAGGGAACAGGGTAAGAGAACGAGAGACGGTAGATTGAAGCACTGAATTGGTACGCACTGGTCTACAACCTATATGTAGTAAGATAACAAAACAAAGAACTAATGTAAGTACCATCTCATATTATTATTAGCTTAAACCTTTGCATAATGTTGCTTCAATACCAGCTTATTCCCATCGGCATCCTTTTTGATGGTACATAACTCCATGACGATAGTCTTGAATAATGCCTGTCTTTCAGGATTCTTCTTAGTAACATCAAACTTCTTGGTTAATCTCTTGGATGTAATGGCACCATTGTTGAGCCAAATCTCACGTCGAACAGCTTCTAATGTGATGAGACGTTTGCCATCCTTATCCTTCTCAATGCCCAGGGCAGCAGCTTTCTCAGCTGCCGATGGAGAGGGTTTGTCCTTCTCACTCTTCTTTTCCTGATCTTCGGCAATCTTCTTGGCAGAGTCAATACCCTTGTCTTCATCGGACTTGTTGGCATCAGTTACGTTCTTGACGGTGGCATCAAGAATGTCTTGGCTCAACATCGAGGACGAGGCATTATCGGCGGCGGCTGCTGCTGCACTTGATGCAGTAACAGGTGACTCTCCTCGTGCCTTGGCAAGCATTGCCTTGAGACCTGACGATGTGGCCATACCCTTAAATCCATCATCATCTGAGGCTCCCTCGTCATCTGATTCAAGCATGTCATCTCCTGAATCATGGAAATCACCTCCATATCCGCCACCATCATCCATCATTTCATCCTCTCCGACATTAACATCGTCGTCATCGAACTGTTCATTGGCATCATAGTCAAGAGCTTCGTATTCGGCAGCAACGTCACGTTGATAGAATCCCTCTTCCATTGCCCCGGCCTCAAAGCCAGTCGATGTCTTGCCACTATCATCCTTCCCTGCCTTCTTCTTCTTATGTTCATCATCGTCAGTCTTCATATTGACTCGGCCAAACCGTTGTCGGCCACCAAATTCAGCATCGTTTGCACCACCCAATACACCATCATCATCGGCAGTGACTCCATCTCCAAGAGTTGTTAGTAACTCCTTCCTTGCCCTGCCACTGCCCTTGGATGATGAGTATCGTACATCACCCATGACATCATCGTCATCTTCGTCAAGTCCTCCACCACCGCCGCCCAACTTTCCTAATAATCGTGCTCTACTCATAGCTTTCGGAGCTGGACCGATTGGACGGTTCAATGCCCAACTACCCCTACCAACACCCACCGATGCCACACCACTAGATAAGGCAGCACGACTTTCGGCATTATTGGAAGTATTTGCCGAGGCTAGCTTACCATGCATCATGTACCGAGTGACAACATTCCGTTGTTGTTCGATTGCACTTTCGGCTTCTTCCATTGTTAATGATGCAAATTTATATGGCTGACTAAAGGTATGCTGGCCGTATATTGGTTGAATTGATATTTGTTCTGTGGCTAGTTTTGTAGTACTGGGGTTATTGAGTGATGTTGCATTTGTTGTGGTGGGTGGTGCAACACTAAGTATCACATACTTGGAGGTATTCGACTCTACTACACCATGGTACTGATTGGATATACCCTGTTCATCATCATCATCTCCACCCGTACCTGCTGATCCACGTTGCTTACGTTTACGTATCCGATCAAAGAATTCAGCCTTCTCTTGTAATACCCATCGACGTGGACGTACATCATGTCTCCTCCAACGACGTTTCTTCTTTTTGTTTTTATTAGTGGATGATTCTGGTAGGTCTGTACCATCCTCGGCCATGTTCATTGGTTTGTAGGCTGTTGATTCCTCTTCGTCGCTCTCGTCCTGTTGGTTTTTATGGTATTATATTGGAAAGAAGAGATGAGATTAGACGTTAGAAATCTCACTTGTGAACATCTTTTCAGCAGCAAACAAACATAATATATAGAAATGTATGGGAGCCTACTAACAACCAAACAAGACTTGTTAAAAAACATGTAGCTGATAATGAACCCCCATTTTCAATATAGCATCGCGAACAATCTAGTACTAAATGATTGTAAGTAGAGGTTATATACTCAGTATAAAACCTCACATTTGCTAGAAATAACATAACGTGCATTCCTCCTCAACTCCAACCAAAGATCTATAATAGCTACCCCAACAAAAAACAAACATGATATGCACATCAAAACAACGCACAACATCAACACAAAACACACAACACATAAACAATAAACATACCTTGGCCAATGGTACCTCCTCTTCATACATCCTACCATCTTTCAATCTTCCCTTAATAAAATCAGGTGGTGTAACTGTCTCACTAAACTTTGCCAATCTTGGAAAGTTTAATGGTGCATTAATCCCTTTACCAACTGTTGCTGGTTGTATGGTAGTATCATTATCGGTATCATTACCAGAACTAACTCCAGAATTATTATTAGTAGAGGCTAAGGCATGTGCAGCTTTGGTAGCAGCTTTCCGTGCGGCAATTGGATCAACAGATGATGATATTGGACCTTTAATTAATTGTATTGAAATTGTTTGACCGGGTTTTAAATGTTTGGCATACTTTGCTAAGAGTGTGTCGATGCCGGATGGTAAATTTACATTATTAGTAGATTGACCATTATTTGTGGTTGGTGCTGCTGGTGCTGGGCGTTTACGAGATGTGTTTGCCATATCTTACTTATGATATTTTTGGTTGTATATAATTTGGATTGTGTGATGTAAACTGTATGTATAACCATATACACCTCAGAAAGCTTTGGACTTGGATGGTATGTGGTAATAAATTTTGTAGGTTGTGTTGGTTGTGTGATAGTTTTAGTTTTATCTCGTCAATCTGAATGGATTAATATATGAGAAATTAGTTTTATAACAATGAGTGGTCCGTCCCTTTATCTTGCTTCTATGTATATGCCTCCTCAACCAATCCAACAATCATACCTACTCATGGATATGGTTTAGGTACACTATGTGTACCTAATAATAAGCAAGGTAACTACCTAAGTAACTTGTTAGGTAGTAACCTTTGTGAGTTGAAGCGGCTTCGCCGCTCATCGCTCACATTT
>Ga0214480_100274_pt1 | contig 25912 bp, 17 predicted proteins | sample M1_20Mar14CPVII9_3_FD_165042 | JGI IMG/M metagenome (GOLD analysis project Ga0214480, IMG submission 165042) | Marine eukaryotic communities from Monterey Bay, California, United States - M1_20Mar14CPVII9sort6BwellE17 | ecosystem: Environmental > Aquatic > Marine > Unclassified | place: USA... | reverse complement strand
GCCTTTGTCCCCATCATCGTAGTCGATATTGTACAGGACAGTAGATTCTCCTCCCTTCAGTACTACCTTGGATGATGCCACAACACCTGGATAGAATGCAGGTGGAGATCTCTTCCAAGTTGAAGCGCTTTGATGTATGGAATAGTATAGCTTTGAAACCTTTTGAAATGCAAGTTATCACATATCGCAGAGTTAGCGGGGTTAGTGTATTGGGGTAGTGTAGAGATTGACTTGGTATCCTCCCAGGGATTGAATGGAAGGAAGACCAATCCACACAATACATTGCATATAAGGCCGAAGACTTATAACCAATCAACCATACTGATAATGTATCTCCTTCTCTCCTACCTCTCTTGCTTGCTCTATCATTCAAGCCTTTGAGAAGTAAATTTTTTCAATTCTTTCTTAGGGCATTATGGCATCGATTAAGCACCATCGAGCTTGCCATATGGAGGAGAAGTCAGCTCGCCCATAATTGTGAGATTGGCTACTTAATTGGCAGTGAAGAATTGCAGATTGTATCTACTTTCTTAGGATTCTTCAAGTATAGATTTGGATATTCCTTACATTATACTCTCATAAAAATTTGGCTATAGGATAAGCAATCTTAATCATTAGATTCGTGTCGTCTTGATACACACCAAATTCCTAGCCTGATATTGATATACTTCCAGCATACAAGTTATTATTGTAAAGAGATTGATCTAGTTTCAGTCCTTGTTGCAATAGGATACCAACATATTATAAGAGATACACACAAGATGTATTCCAACTACAAACCCTCTTCTTCAATCCCCAATACAACTAATAGATGGGGACAACCACAACAACATCAAGCTACTACGAATGTAAATAATACAGATTTATCTAATATATTATCATTAGTAGGTGGAGTACAACGACACCCATCTCACCAACCTACTCAGCAACCATCAGAAATTGACAATCTAAAACAGTCATCAAATCCCAATTATGTCCATCCAGATGCACAACATGCTGATGCTGTATTACGTGCTAAAGCAATTGCGGCACAAATGAAGGCTAAACAAATTGCTGCTGGATTTCATGGTTATCCTCCGGTTGTACATCATGCTAATAATTTGAACAATTCTACTTCGTATTCAAGTTTGGCAGATAATAATACTCCGGTTATTAACAATAACATAGATATGTCCAATACTTCAACAACAGCTACAATGAATACTGCTAATTCTTCATGGTCATTACCAGATAGTTTACCACCAACTTTGAATACATTAGATAATAGATATAAGGCCCCTCCTTCTTCTCATTCTTTACTACCACCAACTCAAGCTCAAGCTATTGCGGCAGCTAATAATAACTTTAGTTATAAGCCTGCCAACATTGCTACTCAGCAGCAGCAACATATAGATGAACTAAGAATGTTAAACATGGATCAACCAATGCTACCTCCGGCATCACAAAAGTTGGGTAAATTCCATCCCTTAAAAGATCCTATTATAAAAGCAGAGCGATTTTTCGAGAAAGCGGCACTCAGGTCATAGTGTATTAATTAGTGTTTACCCCTTAAAATTTCAAGGTAAAGATATAGTTGAACTAATGTGTACCCCCTCTTTTTATCCCTCCAGTATCCCAAGAAACTCCAGATGGGGCTTATTGTGACATTTTGAGCTTCAATCCGTGGTTGCCCCGTCTAGAGTCTCTGGGATACTGGAGGGGTAAAACTTTTCTACAACTTTCACGCCGAGCCATCACTCGCTCGACGATGAGGTCTGTATTGCAATGTTACTACAATGGTTATGTAGGTGCCTATCCCTCCAAACAGTGATCAAGTAGATTGCAATAAAATGGGAGACATCATCGAGGAATTCGAGTTCAATGGCAATACGATACCGCCACCTTCCAATGGTAAAATATATCAGCCGATAGAAGCAGCCAAGTTGATCACTTCACTAACTGGAAAGCATACCAAAGAACGAGGGCAGCTCATTAACTTGATACTTAGCAAGAAAGCTGTCAAGGGGAGAACGGCTCTTTACGATACGATCAAAGCATACGAAGGAGGTAGGCCGTTTAGTGTAGTGTGGAAAGAAAGAAATAGGAAGAGGTCAAGTCCACATCATAATGAAGTATCGGCGAGGAACAACCTACCTTTACAGCCTCCGAACAAATTGATGCGTATAGTTGATCAGGCTAACGATGGACGTCGAACGGGATGTCTTATTGATAGGGAGAGCATGAATTCTATCCATTGGGGTATCGATAAGCACAGAGAAAAGGATGGATGGAGGGGGAGTATCTACTTAGATGTTACTTGTATATCAGTTCAGGATATCAAACATGGACTACTGAGCAAAGAGGTTCTCACAAAACCATCCCGTAGAAACATATGTGATGCTCTTGGTAAAGGTGTGAGAGTAGATGGCGACAATAACGATGAAATTAGATATATATACGATAGATTGGTCGAAAATGGGAAGATCCCTGCAAGGCTCTACTTCTCTCCAATTGAATTCCCTCCACCAACTGATAATATGGATGAAGGTGGAAGCAATGATACATTCTCAAGATTGAAGAATTACATTATCGTCAGCTCAGGATCATTAGAGAACGGCTCAAACTCTCCTGTTGTTTGCAAAGGTGGTGATAGGAAGTATCGCAACAAAGTTTTTAGATGCAAACACTACAACAAGCATTCGTATTGTCCATTGAATTTTACAATCAGTTGGGATGAGTATGGGTACTTTATTCGTTTATCAAATGGTTCTCTCTTTACTTTCGGTTGTCAATGGCACTGCTGTAGGACAGAGGAAAACAAAACTTGTAAGATTTGCTATGAGGTACATTTACCACGCATAAAATTAGAGCAACATATGAAAACATGTAAGAGGAAAAGATTAATGGAGAGGATACGCAGCGGAGAATTGAAGGAATGTGATACATGTGGTTGGAGGTTACCACCATTAGCAACATATGAGATTAAAGACCCTTGGAGTCGCCCACTCATGTGTCGTTGTAAAGCACCTGTTGTACGTCCTTTATTTTATTATGAAGATAAGCAAAAGTATTGGAAATGGAGAGAAAAGTATCACAAACCTACTGGAGAAGTATCATTAAACCCTAAGGGTTCAATAGCATATAGGTAATCTTGAATGTCAGTAATATAAGTTGTAGGTAAATAGCAGTTCTTATTAAATAAGTCTTAGTTTGAATTCCAAACAAATAAAGCCTTTTTTATACTATAAGTATTACATTACTCGCAACGCGCTAGCCCGCCGAAGGCGGCTAGTGAAGATAATAGTGACAATGCATCATTATTCAGTGATAGTGATGATGATGAACACAAGAGAAGTGATGAACATTTAAAGGAATTGCAAAAGTTGAATATGGATGGATCGCCTAATTCAGCTAAAAAGATACTCAAGAAATTACCTCCGCAGCAGCAAGATGAAGAGAAGAAGGAAGAGGAAGTGGTAGATTCAAATGATGAATCATTATTCGGAAGTAGATCCTCATCTGATGATGATGATGAAGTGTTTGGTCAGGAATCATCTCATGTTCGGCATGCCAAGGTTATGGAAAAGGTACAGGCTCAAGATTTCACTTCACTTCCTTTGATAGGGACGTTGGGGGATAAACCTTTTACTCAAGTTGAAGCACCGTCGAGAAGGGGTAAGGATGTTGCTAGTTTGCAACGCCGAGGAGTTACCCAGCCATCAAGTGAATCTACAAAGAAGATTCATGTATTCAATCCTCCAACCTTAAAGGGGGGCGAATCAGAAGAAGATGATGCAAGCTCTGATGATGGTTCAGTCTATTCCGAAGGGGATTCAAAGAAGAAGAAGAAACCAACAGGCAGCAGTAAGAAGTCGGGAGGTTTATTAGGTGGATTACTAAGCAAGGTTGGATCCGAAGACAAGGCTCAGAGCAAGTTGTATAGAAAATACAAAGAAGATTAAGTATCGTGATACAACTATCAAGGATCTAACTCCCGATAGAAGTAGTGAGAAGGAGAAGAAGTTGCAAAAGTTTCTTATGAAACATCAGGGGGCCGATGCAATGTCTGGGAAGAGTAATGTCGAGTTGTATTCAACCCCATCATCGTCAACAACTATATCAAAGACCACACCCAACACGGACACAGCATCGACTACAAAGAAGAAGAAATCAACAACCACGAACAATAACGATTGGCAATACTCCTCTCAAGAAACAAAGTGGAATAAAAATTATACCATTATACAACAATACATATCCAAACATGGTAATACCAACATACCCGAAGGCCATTCACTATACAAATGGGTACAATCCCAACGTAATATATGTCTACGATGGATAGCCAATGTTAACAAGAATGAAGAATTACTTGGTAGTCATTTACAACGATATGTACGTGTCTATAAATTACACTCGATTAACTTTGATTGGGGTAGTTCGGTTGATAGAAGAGTATTACATGATGTACTTGCCGTGGTGGATATGAATTTAAGTCCAGCACAACGGGAGACATTATTCCCCAAGAAGATGAAGAAGAAGCTGCCGAAACAGAATGTTAATCTTAAAAAGAGAAAGGGATCAGTCAAGAGTGGTTCAGTCTTTGATTCGATATCATCCAAACGTAAACAAGAACGTGATGACACTCATCATCAAACAAAGAAGTCGGCTAGGAATGTTACGGATCACAATTCAAGTGATGAGGGTGGCGGCAGTGACGTAAAGCAGACGCCGCCTCGAGATGAAGATATTATCGACTTTATAGATGATGTTGATTCTGAGAGTATATCTTGGAATGACCACACGAAGAAACCAAAGAAGAGACGTAAGGCTGCTCTTAATAACATGCCTGCTAATCAATGGGTAAACCTGATCATGAAGTCCAAGGAACGATATGTATCAAGGACGATAACACCTCCTTCTGAATCTAAAACATCTTCTTCGAACAAGTGCTGGTCTGATCTAACCAAGGCTGGAAATGATGAGGAAACAATTGATCTATCCGCTCTTGTCCGATCCAAGATTGTTGAGGAACAGTTACAGAATAGTATCAAGGAGGCTGCTGCCAAAGCATCGTCTGATGAAATGATGACCATTAGTGAATTGAAGAAATCAAAGGAAGTATCCAAGGAGATGGCCAAGGCAGCATCACTCGCATCAGCATCACAACCTCTTCGAGTATTAAAGAATGGCAAGAAGGTTTACGCGGCTTGGAAGAGATCTCCACCTGCATTCTATCCAGGTGTTGTGGCATCATCCAAGGTAGTACTGAAGGGAGGAGAATCTACTGTCCTGTACAATATCGACTACGATGATGGGGACAAAGGCACTGATATTGATGGCAACTTGGTCAAGACAAGAAAGACATATCTTCGAAAGAATCTCAAGCCATTCCTTATGGCAGGAGATGAGGTCTATGCAGCATGGTGGGAGGATGAGAAGAGAGACAAGGCCGCAACATGGCACCCCGGTGTAATCAAGAGTGTAGTAGAACTCTCATACGGTGGAGAGTATGGCGCAATTAGAAAGTATGATGTTGCATTTGATGATGGGGATGAGTTGGACTCGATTGAGGATTACTTCGTCATGGACAAGAAGGATTATCTCGTCTCTATCCGCAAGAAAGATAGAGAATGGATGGGTGTTGAGAATAGACTAGAAAAGTCGTCAATTGACAATTGGGAGAAGTATGCCGGACTTTGGGTATCAACAATTGATGGAGAAGAGCAGTTGTTTGGTCAATTGTCTGGTAAGTTGTATGTGTGTGATCATGACAGAATAGATGCCGATGAATGAGACTTATCCTCAAGCTTCTTTCTTCTATAGATGCTTTAAGAGCTTATGATAAGTATACCGTCCGCCGCAAGGGAGTGAAGACTAAGGAGAAGAACCTCAACCTTCCAGAAGAGTGGGCCTTCCCCACACCCTTTGGAATCTGTCCTCCTGTTCATATAGGAGGCAGTGACGACGACAGTACTTATTACTCATCTCCAGAGGCAAGCTCCAAGAAGAATAAACGAAAGAGGGAAGATCCAGAAGTAATCGACTTGGTTGAACCATCCACCACAGAAACAAAATCAGTACCCTCTTCATCTGCCGATGCAACTCCAGAAACCAAAGAATGTGGTGACTGCAATAAGGTCAAACCCAAGAGAAAGTTTAGTGAAAGGGAATGGCTAAAGGAAGATGACGGAGATCGGCAATGTGAGAAATGTGTCAAGCTTGACAAGTTGTTAGCACAACACCGCCGACAGAACGTCCTTCCGACAATAAAAGAGCAAGTTACCACTACGGCACAAGCGGAAGAAGACAGTCATCTAGTATTGGGACATTCATCAACCAAATCAATTCTAAACCTTATGGATAGAACCGGTGCGGACAAGAGTGAAGCTGCAGCGCCCCCTCCTGCTAAGGGTAAGGCCAATAAAGCGCCAAACCTCAAGCCAAAAGTACATCTTCATCCAAGCCAGCTCATCTACTGACTGACAAAGAGTCAAAGGTCCCTGCTTTACCAGCATCAGAGTTTGGAGAGGGCTGGAAGGTTAGGGGAGTACCTCGTTCGAATGGCACACATATTGATCGTTATTATTATTCACCAATCATGGGCTACAAGTTTAGATCCAAAGCTGAGGTTGGACGATTTCTTGAACATCTCGAGGAGGCAAATGGAGATGAATCATTAGCAATCGATGTATTCAAAGGATCTAAAAAGAAGGGACCGAGCAAGAAGAGGCAAGCATCGTCATCACAACAAAGCAATCCACCTCCAAAGAAGGCTAGGCGTCCATCGGTTACATACATTGAACCATCTCAAAGTTCTGGAAGTTCTGAAGATTCAATAGAGAAGGGGGAAACAACAAAGACGGTAACCAAGTCAAGTTCAGAAGAGTCAACCACTCAATACATCAAACCAGCAATCAAAAAGGGTGAAAAGATTTATGCTGTTTGGTCTGGACCTGATGGTAAAGGAGAAGTTTGGTACCCTGGAAGGACTTGGGATTCGAAAAAAGAAACAAGTTGCGAGGGCTACGGACCAATACGAAAGTATGATATAGTGTTCGATGACGGTGATATGGAGCCTGATGTCGATGAGATTTGGGTATCCAAGAAGTCAGAGTATGAGGTGAGCATTGCAAAGCCAGAAGATACGTGGATCGGTGTTACCAACATACGGTTCGAGTATAGTAATGATGACTATGCTCGATTGATAGGTTGGTACAAAACAACTGTAGGGGATGTGAATCGAGTCTATACATCACTACGAAGCGCTCTTAGGGCATATGATAAGTTTATTATCGAAAGTAAAGGAAAAGACAAAGTTTCAGCTAAAGAATTGAACTTTCCAGAGGAGCACTTATGAAGTAGTAGGCGTTTTAAGCTTATTAGTATTGACTCTTTTAAGATACTTGTGTTTTTGCTCCCATATCCTGACCTAGAGAAGAGTAAGATTAGTCACATCAGGCAGAGAGCCCACCAGGATACCTCCCCTTTTTTCCATCCCCCTCATGAAAAAGCAAGATCAGATATCTTTCATTGCAATAGGACGGCTGGAGATTGAATTGTGTTCTAAATAGGCGATATAGATTAGCAAGATTACCGTAAAGTGTTATCGAAGATTGGGTCATCGCCGGTTAGTCCATAAATTTAAGATAAGTATTCACCAAAGCCAAAGATATTCTTGATACATACATCAACATAATAAAATGGGTTCGTCGTCATCAAAACAAACTTCAACAGGTACCCTTACAAGCAATTCACCAAAACCGTTAGAGAGCAACATAGACAAACAAAAATTGCCATCATTAAATAGAGAGAAAGTACTTGGAGCTAGAGTACCAGCTTCTGTTCAAGGTGTAACAAATGGTAAACAATTGCTAACAATAAATTTTGACGGGAAAGAACATAAAGTTACAATACCACCGGGTCTTAAAGCAGGGGATGCATTCAAGTTCAATGTTAAATATTCTGAAGGGGATAAAGTATACACATCTACACTCCCTTCTCTACCAGGTATGGAGATAGTAGAAGCAAAGCCTGTAATCTTTGGTAGTGTATCCTTGAGTCATCGAGGAGGTCATATGGGGGCTGGTAACGTCTCGGAATTAATGAATGATGCAAAGGAAAAGTTGATAGAACAATGCATGAAAGTAAATTGCAATGCAGTGCTTGGAATAAGCTTTACTGTTACAAACGATTCGAGCGGAGAAAGAGGAGAATACAAGATTGTTCTAGTGACATGTTGTGGCACACCCTGTGTTGTTCAGAGTTTAGAGGAAAGGAATGCATCAACCAGTACCGGTAGTAGAGTTGTTGCCGCATCGATGCCAGTAGCTCCCTCTGCTCCTTACATACCAACAGTTGTGGCAGAATCTATATGACCGAGTATATTTGTGTATGATTAGTGTAGTTGTGTAAGATTAGCTTTAGAATATGTGTCCGTCAATCAAATGGGATATACTATTCTTGTATAACTGGCTGAGTAGACAATGCAATCTTCTTATCCTGACCATCATCATTCTCTCGAGGTAATCCCATCGGTGTAGATATACATGATATCAAATCATCATCCATATTAGTATTGAATGCTAGTGTATCCGGGGGTTTCCAGCCTGGTTCACCAGGTAGTAATGGCTGCTTCTTCTCTTCTTGAGTGGTAGTATTATAGGTTTGATCACGAATCTTCTTGAGGTATATCTCCACATCAGGGTTAGATTGTACCTCCCTGTCATCTTGATCGGGAGCTTCATTCTTCTCCTTAGCGGTAGTAGATGTCTTGTCTGACTGAAGAACTGTCACCGGTAGTGATTGAGCAGTACCATCCTCCTCCTCAGATGCTACCAATCGTATACATTGACTCCATTGACTCTTTTTAATCAGCTTTGTACAACCTGCATTACTTAATACAAAAGTCATAGACTCTTCTACTTCTCCTTGTTGTAACTGCGGTGGTCTTGTAATGAGACTTTCTTCTTCTACTACTTGTGTAGAAGATGATCGATAGGCCAAGATAGAGTAGGAATATGATCCATCGGATCGTTTAACGAACGCAAAATCATGACTTGATAATGTTCCAACACTTTCAATGGCACGTTGTGTATCTGTTTCAATGATCATATGAGATGATGTTCGGGCTGTATCGCCGAGACCATAATCATTTCTGAATCCCAAGTGTTGTTTGTTTGACCCCTCGTCTTCTCCTTGCTGCTGCTGTTGCTGCTGTTGTTGATGATGTTCAATATCATTCTGACTAGCAGTTTTGGATGCATTCGATGATGACGATGCAGTAGGATTGGCAACTAATGCAATAACCTCTTGAGCATGAGATAACTGTCGTCTTGTTTTAGTCATGAAACTCAATCTCCTTTCTCCTCCTCTTTCTTCATGCCCCTTGTCTAATGTATCACGAAACTCACCCAGATTAAATGTCATGTTACTCATGTTATACTCGTCTTGACCTTGTGCTGTGTGGAAAGATGATACATTATCTTGACTCTTGGTACGTCGGTATGTCTGCCCTACTGGTAAGGGTCCTTCTCCTTCTTGCTTCATTGTCGTTGGTATAATATCAAACGGCAATCCTTCCCTTGTTGATTCGGATATGTCCAATAACTGCTGAAATGAGGTATTAACATTACCTTCTTCCTCTTCATCTTTCGATAGCCGTTTAACTAACGAAGAGCTTAATCCAAAATCATTTGATCTACTCCGTCTTCTTCTTGCTGGTTTCCTACTTCCTTCTTCCGTACCTTTCTGCTGCTCATGCTGCTGTTGAAGTTGTTGTTTGGGAGGTGGCGGTGGATACTTTATTAACTGCTGCCCGGCACTTGCATTAGCTGCTGAGGTTACTCGTTCGAACTCCTCAGGGGTATATATGACAAATTCTGATAGATTGTTATTGCTTTGTGATAATACTCTTGGTGGCGGAGGAGGTGCCTGTTTCTGTAGTTGATTTCGTTTTGGCGGTGGCGGAGGAGGTTGAGAACGGATAGATGCTACCGTCCTTGGATTGTTGGGTGATTTACTACCATTTGATACTGTAGAATTGCTATTTGGAGGAGATATACCATTTTGCTTTTGACTACTTGTTTCAACATTCTGAGAAGCATTTTGCTGTTGAGGAGGAGGTGCCGGTATTATATGATATATCTCACGAATACTATTAACTAATTCTGAATTCAAATCATAGGATCTCCTATCATGATTCTGTTGCTGCGGTTGTCGTGTTGTTGGCACATTATTGCTGTGCGGTTGACTATGCTGTGTTGATTTTTTAGCTATGTTCCCCGAGTTGCAAACTGGTTGATAAACCGCCCGTCGTTCTAACAATGGCGGTGGACTACGACTTTGTTTTGTCGTACGGTCTGCAAGTCTTCTACCAGAAGTTGGACGTTGTAATCGACCTCTACTTGATGATCTAGATTGATTATTGTTTTGTGCACAAGATGTGTTCACCTTTTCTTCTATCTGTGTATTAGAATGAGATGTCGGCGCTGAGCCGCTGCGGCTGCCTCTGACATCATTAGAGAATGGGGGTGATGGTATACCCTGTGATATATATCTTGGAGCTGTATTAGATCGTACTCCCTGCTGAGAAGTTCTTCCTCGACTATTATTAGGCCTACTATGACTTTGAGATTGAGATAATGTTGGTCGATTGTATATCGGACTTGGTGATTGACCTGTGCCTGTTGAATTTGATCGATTAAATGGATTCCTCCATCGTCTTTTACCACTACTACTTGACGACGAATTATTCGTAGGACTGCTTATAAGAGAGGATAACATTTGAGAGGGTGGACTGCTATTATCAATGATTCTTTGTTGTTGCAAATCATTGCATGAATTACTATGATTTCGACGGCTCGCAGACCGACTGCGAGACCGAACTCTCTGTGGCCGTATAGGAGGCGGTGGAGGAGGATTAGTAGAGCTGTTTACCATCATATTATCATTGTATTTGTTGCTTATAATGTTCCTCAAATCTCAACTCAACTCATAGTCCTGAGAAACTTTTGTAAAAAGCTGCGAACCCAAGATGGTCTTTTTATGATGTAGGCTGTTCTATTGTGGTCGTAGTGACACCAAGTGAGACAATAGAAACCGGGGTTCATAGGGTAACCGTTTGGCGATATCTTTTCTCCTCAGTTCTTGCCAAGCAAATCAAAAAGCTACCTACTCAAATCGATTTTGATCACCAAATTTCCACCTGCGATCACACAAATTTAGGAGGTATCAATTCATATCAAACCATGTCCTGTCTATGTATTGGAGGGGTATGCATCCCCTACTCGGCATTATTACCATGTCTCTTAATCGGATTGCAATGGATAGCGTCACAGTTTGCAAAAGTGGGCTTATTACCTGATTTTGTTGCCAAGTTATTACGTATGCAGAATAAGAAGAAACCATTGGAAGATAGTTGTGATACGAAAGGATGTTGTGGTAGTAGTTCAAAACGGAGTGAGAGTGTTATCACCACCGCTACATCAAATACTACGTCCGACGAAGATGATAATGAGGTTAAAGTTGAACATGTAGAAACATTACAAAGATGGGAAGAAATACTCACCACACACAAATCATCAAATTGTACATCTGTACTATTTGTTAAATTCACGGCAGACTGGTGTACGCCATGCAAAGTTATACAGCCAGCATATGTTTCGGCAGCATCGGCACATAAAAATTGTACATTTATTACGTTGGATATTGATGGTGACGATTGTGACATATTAACGGGAAAATTAAAGGTGGCTATGATGCCTACATTTATTTGTTTCAAGAGTGGTATTGAGGTGGGTAGAATGAGTGGTGGCAATTCCGGCGAGAAGTTGAATTGCTGGGTAGCTGATATGCTGTGCAGTGGTGATAAGAAAGAGTGCACCACAAATTGTTGTTCGTAATTGTGGATATTGACATGAAAGTTTTTGCTTGGATTTGATTGAGTTTGTTTTTGTTTATGTATGTACATAAATATTTAAACAGTTGTTAAAGTTTATTGGAATGTGTGCAAACAATAGTATCAATGTAAGGATATGCCACCGGATTTTGAGGGATAATGGGAAGACGGCTAATGTACACAGAGTAACATGAAATCATCCAAACATTGATTTACTAGTTCGTTAATCACAATCAAATATGCGATGAGAAAGTAGGTGGTCGTCTTGACAATTTGAACAGAATACCTCTTCACATCCTTCCCATTTGCACGAGTGTGTGGATTCTTTTGTACAAACACGACAAAGTACTCCATCACAAGCACATTTTTTGGATGGTGCGCAATTCGGACAAAAGACTGTATCACATAACCTGCAAGATTTTAGACTGTCACATTCGATGCAAAAGCCGTATCCACACTTGTCACAATACTCCATTTCATTGCAACTAGCACAATAGTCCTTTTTGCAAGTATAGCAAAAGGCCAGCATATCCCTTCCATCTTCCGATTCACAGTTGTCGCAAAATGAATCCAAACATGTGTAACATATAAAATTCTGTATTCCAAAGACACTGCCTTCCCTAATGACATGAGAACGATCCCCATCACTATTAATTAATTCATTGCACGATTTACATTTGCTTTGACGGCGTGCCAAAACATCATTGTATGCTTCTAAAAAGTCAGTGAGCTGTGAACTTCTGTTATCCCGCCACATTCTTGGAAGTTGTAGGTGTGTCATCGAGTTCCCTCCCGCATTGATAATACTGGTTAGAATTGGTAAAACTGCGTCTTCCAATATAATAGGCTCTGGATGTATATCGGGTGATCGGTATTGACCAACTAAACCCAAATCAAGTTGTTTCAATGCTGTAGAACCTCTCAAAGGACTCAATCCGGAGCCGATTATACTAATACATCCCGTCAGCTTGAGAAATTTTGTATTGTGCAACGCATTAATAATGCCCAATATATCACGTATATCATTGTCCTTTAATCTTCTAGCTAAACTCTTATCAATGTCTCCAAAGTCAAGAGTTTCCCATAATTTTTCATCATTCGATAGAATTGTTAATTGCGATGCAGATGGAGACGCTATTGCAAAAATGGCTCGTGATATATTGGATAGATATGTTGCTACATGTGCTAGTGCATTATCTGGTAAGTCTGATATGTGTAGGCCTTCCTTTCGGCGTCGTTTGTTAGTGTTCATCTCCGCCATTGATAAAATTATGAGAGTATCAAGGATACCAAAAGGCATCCTACTTGATGGGTCGCTGGACCGGATGGGCCTTATGAGAATCAACATCATGAGTTCAATATTATATGTGGAGATTAGCGCTCTATCATCCCGGCAAATCGAATGATATATCGCCTACACTATCAGTATTCAATGTTCTATTGATTGGTGGTACTTTGGAGACCGCAGTTTGCAAGTGAAGATATACACTGGCAGTCACTTATCACGCAACAAACGACTTTATCGTACCTCTTTATCTGCTCTAACGATGGCAAAGATATCAAGTTCAAGTTTCTACAATGAATATCATGGGCACAAGGTACAACACTTACAGACACTTTATCCACTATTACGATCTAATTCTGATGCATTAATCTTCACTGCCGGTGATAGTAGTTTAGACAATAAGTATTGGTTTAATGATAAAGCGTCTGCGGTTGGTACCTACAAAGATGTATTACAGCCACCGACAATGATATGTGATGTTACATATCATTTGAATTCATTATTGGAAGATGACAATCGATACAACAAATGTTTGCCATCAACATCAAGCAGTAACAATACAAGAAGAATCAAATATGCTGCAATTAACACAGCAGTAGAAGCAACTACTTTAAATGAACGTTCGTATAATTTACGCCCACAAGATAGGTTTATACGGGATAATATATCATCTGAAGATGTACTAATAGTTAGTGTTGGTGGTAATGATATTGCCCTATGCCCGACGCCATGCACAATTGCAAGTGTTGCTGGATTGTTGTGCTTACCTACACGATGTTTAGAAAGTGGAAGATCGTATGGAAGTGTTCCGGTAAGGGGTAGAATCATCAATGAATATGAATAGTCCTTTTACTGTGCAGAACACTAACCAACTTATATACACAATCATACTGAAACAGACGAATGACTACTGCTGTGGATGTGGACCATCGTTGCTTTCTTGCACTTGTTCTTGTCCGCCGTGCCTTGGATACTTTCGTCATCTATTCGGTACAAGGTAAGAACTAGAGAAGATTATAATACTTGTTTCACTACCATGTACATGCTGACACACATCAATTCGTCTCAAACATCAGAACTCAAAAGTATATAGAAGCATTAACAGCAAAGACAAAGCCAAAGAAGATACTAGTCTGCTTAATCTATTATCCAGATGAGAACAACACACCATCATGGGCTAATGGTGCCTTGGGGGCTCTTGGTTATAATCGAAATCCTGGAAAGATACAGCTGATATTACGAAAGATATTTGAGGAGGCAACAAGGTAAGCCGTGCATTGCTGTATGAGCTAAACATTTCACTTACTAACCTAATGAACTACTCTTGAACAAACAAGCACCATTCAAATTCCCGGTTCAGAGGTCATTCCAATCCCTCTTTTTCACACTCTGGATGGCACTAGAAGTGAAGACTATGTTGCTCGAGTAGAGCCGTCGGCGACGGGCGGGCGTAAGATGGCCGAATACATGCTAGATGTGATATACAACGGTACCAGAACAATAAATAGCGGTGCCAATGGTTTGGGAATGGGAATGTCTGCACCAACTACTTCGTTTATTGACGGTAGAGCTACATAATCCCTCGGGGATAAGAGTGTCTATGTCTATGAGTATGAGTATATCATATCTTTTTCGTTCACTGCTTAAACTTAAAAAGAGAAGGAAAGTAACATATACTGCTTCCCTCAGTGTCTCTACTTATCTAAAATTAGTTGCAGGTAGTACCAAGTATAGGACATGGGAATTAGAGATAGGATAGTTTCGTGATGGCTACATTTATCTGTTTGTGATCGTTATTATACCTTGACTACTACACTACTAACTAATAACTCACTTATTGGTGGCCTTGTGACAGTGCCCGACTGTTGCCCACATGGGTTTTCGAGTGCCCTTTCCATCACCTCATAATCGTTGGTGTCAATGTTGTGGTCAGTTGCTGATTGGGCAAGGTTGTAAAACAGGACAACGAATCTAAGGGTGGATAAATATTGCAGTAGTAGAGCGGTAGAAGTTACTTTATTGAAGGGGGCCCGGCGATCTAGGTAGCGAAGGTAGCGAAGTAAGAAAAGAGCAGCAAATTTGCAACTGAAGATTCAGCTAGATAATAGGTACCAACAAAAGAGTATTTCTATCATGGATTTGGTAAGTGTGTTGTATGGTTTTATGATCCTATACTATATGACGTATTGATTTGCTTTCCTCATTGGGTGGCGTACCATTTATATACTGCTCATACTTTTGCTCACATCATGTGCACCACTCTTTCACTTTTGCAATACCTATGTTGCAATTGTATGCTTTGGTACTAACCTTTTGCATATTTACAATCAATACACAAACTAATAATAATGAACAACAATAAACAGTCACGATCAATCAATCAAGATCGTTCCTCAGAACTCCTTCTAGATAAAATGTTAGGAGAAGGATCATTCGGACAAGTATTCCGTGCAACCCACATTGCCACACAGGCAATAGTTGCTGTTAAAGTACTACCAGACCAAGGATTAGATAATAATGAAGAAACATCTAAAATTATGGGTGAAATTGATATATTGGCAAAGTGTAATTCACCATATATAGTTGGTTACTTTGAATGTTTCGTATGTCCACCAAAATCAAGTAAAGAAAATGGTGAAATGTGGATTGTAATGGAATTTTGTGATGGTGGGTCAGTATCAGACTTGATTGAGGCTGCCGGTGGACGTGGCTCATTTGCAATGCCAGAGGAATGTATACGAGCAGCATGTGCTGGTATTGTATTAGGATTGGAATATTTACATAAAAAGGAGATTTGTCATCGTGATATTAAATGTGGTAATGTACTGTTAACGAATGATGGACATGTCAAGTTGGCTGACTTTGGTGTTAGTGCTGAATTAACAAATACTATTAATAAACGAAAGACTGTCGTTGGGTCACCATTTTGGATTGCACCAGAAGTTATTAAGGAGGCACATTATGATGGACGTGCCGATGTTTGGAGTTTGGGCATTACTGCTATTGAAATGGCAGAAGGTGCACCACCACACTCTAATCTCAATCCACTCCGAGCCATCTTTTTAATACCAAGTAAACCAGCACCGACATTGGCAGATCCCGATAATTGGAGTCCAGAAATGTTAGATTTTATTAGATGTTGTTGTAAGAAGGATCCAAGTGAACGATCTGATTCGGCTTTATTAACGGGACATCCATTTGTTAGACAGGAGGTCATAGCCTTGCGTAAGATGCATGCTGGGTTTGAAAATTGTGGACATGGAGCCAGTGGATATGCCCAGGCTGCCAAGATTGCTAAGAATAGATCTCCAGGCCTGCCGGCATTACGTAGCTTTATGGAACGGATGAGAAATCCATTAGATGCTGTGAAAAGTCAACGTGATATTGGTTTCGAGGGTAAAGGTGGAGAAGGAGGTAGTCCGAACCACAATAATGGCAATAACAATAATGATGCATCAGCGGCATTATCACCCATGTCAACAAGAGCTAGTAGTGATGAATCATCGACCGATGAGAATGATGTTGGTGGCTTCAAACAACGAGAAAGTTCAAGACCTACACCTCCCGTTATTAATGGCAACAAGAACACTAGTGGCCCCATACACCCTCTCGTCTCAAATGGTGGTGGTTCAGTCTTTAACAATACACTCAAGGAAATTGATCCAATATTGAAACAAGATCCCGTCTTCCAAAGTGAAATGAACAAATTGAATCAACTATTCGAGGCCAAGTTGGCATCATTACAGGCCGCACATGAAGAATCAAGACGAAAGATTATCATCTCGGCAACAGTACGTAATCGGAAGGGTGTTGATGTCATGTCTCTAATGGAATCGGCAGGTGCCCGTCGAGATGTTGAAATGAACTCTAAGAAGGTATACAAACAAGCCGCCGATTCAGAATGCTTCAAGGTAATGTTAGACTCTATGGCACCCAACAGCGTTGGTGTGAATGAATTTGACGATGGTAATAATATAGTCTCAACATCCAATAGCGAAGAGGTTATAAAAGAAATGGAAGAGGAGGATGAAGAGGAAGCGGCAGCAGTTTCAAGTACAACGGCAAATCCGAGTAGAAGAAGTCAAGGCATATTTGGCAAAGCATCGGCCAAGTTGAAAGGAGCTGCATCCAACAAGGCATCGCAGAATAGTGAATTTGGTATGGAGCTGGATGATCACCCGGTAGGTGTGTCTCCTACCGAAACAGAGAAGGAAACTATATTCTGAGCAAGATGGAGACAAAATTGTCATATTCCACTGTTTCTCCTCTTGTGTATGAGATTCTGTCCCTTACTGCCGGTAGTATATTTTGGCTATAATCTGCTATAAATTAGAATCTAAAGACATAATAATTTCTGTTCTTAGCTTATCGATAGACTCCATGTGCGGAGACACGCACGGAATTAAAGCCAAATGCTCATAAGATTTATAAGCTTAATGTGAAGAAAGAATTCGGTCCGATTATTGGCGTGGTAAAAACATCCAAGGAATCCAAGCAGAATGGATGAATCTATCCATCATAATAATACATATATCCATATTCCAAGATAGTAGAAAGAAGATCATATCTTATGCACATTTGAATTACATTATTAAACGTACTATTTAGTTCCACTAGGGTCCTTTTATTCTGCATAATACAAAATGTCCAATCCCCAGCAAATTCCATCTCATCTTTAGGAATCTAAAATATATATATATCCAAGTGCCGCATACTATGAGTAGCATATCAAATGAAAAGAATCAAAGGAGGTCAAGGGAGAAGAGGCACCCAAAATCATCAGTGTCTCAAAAGATATACCTCTACCCATAACAAATACCCATTGTATACCCCTATTAATCAAAATCATCTATTCTCATAACTTGTATCTTTTACTGCTTGTATGCATCCTTCTGAGCCTGTGTAAGAGCTCGCCACCGTTTCCCCATTTCCTTCCCTACTTGCCCAAAGGTTAAATCCGGCATCTCTGCAATAACCTTGGGCCTAGTCTCCTTGGCAAAGACCATGTAGGATGACAACTTCTTCTTACCACCGGTTGCCTTCTGTTGTTTTTATATTGTGGCGTGGGGTGTAGAGAAAAGATTTGAGTGGTTTGAGGTGAAAAGACACTGAACACATAATATGATATGTCTCATATTCTTAGAACAGCTCAAACAATATATCCACCCGATGCCAAGGTTGGTCGTAGTATTGAGATATTGCAACAAAACCAATCGAGGGGGAACCTTAAAGATACCCAAAGATACGCTTCCGTATTGGCTGCCGCTGCAAACTAAAACACACCAGATTCTACACACCTTGGCAGCCTTCTTGGTGGGACTCTTCTTCTTTGTATCGACCATATTGATTAGCGTATTAGGGGTGAATTTGAGAGGTTAGTATGAGAGCAATGATGATGTGAGTTTTGGATTTGGATTTTGTGAGACTCCGTTTTATGATTGAATCCATTATGGCGATCAATCTGCTATTGAGAGAGATGACAATCTGTGCAAAGGACATAGGACAAAGAGAGTAATATACACTCTCATTCTAATATTGTCTTCCGTCTAAAGCTACTCTTATCTTATTTCTTGACTCAATATACACAGAAGTAACATTGCTCCTAAACTATTCTCCGACTGAAACAGAGAAGGAAACTATATTCTGAGCAAGCTAGAAGTTGTTCGACCGTTTCTTTCTTCTTGTGTTTGGGATCATATTGAACTATAAACCATCTAGGCTATGTACAATTCTGCTACAAATTAGAATCCTATGTCATAATAATCACTGCTGCTAGCTTATCGATAGGCCCCATGTGTGCAACATACTCCTAATCTTTGAGCAATATTGTTACACCCTTCACGCTCACACTTCTTTCTTGGTGGCCTGATTGCCCCATGCTTAACACAAACTCCCTTGTTTACCCTCCGGTTCGTACAGCCTTCATGTTTGCAAATCAATCTCTTCGCCCCATGCTTAACGCAAAGTCCTCCTCTTATTACTTTGTTGGTACAACCTTCACGTTTGCAAATATATTTATATTTCTTAGCTCCATGCCTTGTACATACTTTGAAGCCATTGATAGCATAACTTTTGCATCCTTCATGTTTGCAAATCAGTCTCTTTGCCCCATGTTTTAAACAAACTCCACCATTGATAACTTGGTTAGAACATCCTTCTACAGAGCATCTAGGATGAGAAGCCCCATGTTTAATACAAACTCTTCCATTTACAATCCAGTTAGTACAACCTTCATGGCTGCAAACCCACCTCTTAGCACCATGCTTAATGCAAACTCCACCATTTATAACTTTTTTAGTGCAGCCTTCATGCGTGCATTTATGTTTAAACCTCTTCTTAACTGTAGTTGGTTCTGTTGTGGAAGTAGATACATCATTATTTTCTTCTGGCTTTCTTTTTCTTTTCTGAGATCTATTTATATCTACGATTACTGTGCATATGTCTTTTCTTTGGTGTGGTTGTATACATGAATACGTCTTCTTACCCACCTTAACAATAGCATTTCGTTTCACTAACCGCTTTAATACATGCTTAACATTCTTCTTAGTTGTTTCATACTCATTTACTATACTATCATAATGTTTTTGTATTTGCTTTTTAGTTATAGATTGCTGTTGCAATACTGATGAGGCTGTAGATGACGATTGGCAAGAGTCTCGAATATAGGATAGTATGTTATCATCTAATGATAAAGGCTCTATATCTGTTGTTCTCGAGCGATCTCTACTTCTAGTTGCAACGTCATCTGATGATTGTACATCAACTTTTTGATTGTGGTATCCTTTATCTAAACTTATACTATCTATACTAATTTGCGGTTGTATGTATGAATATCCCATATCATCTTTACTAATAACACCCCGCTTGACTAATCGCTTCAAGGCATGCTTCACATCCTTCTCAGTTGTAGTGGTATCATAATCGATTGTAAAAAAGTTGCATATTTGCTTCTTAGAAATATATTGCTGTCGCTCCTCAGGTGACGATTTTGATGATGAACATTGCATGCATCGAATGTAAGATAATATGCTATCATCAAATGATGTGGGCGGTGGTCGATCTACGCCCATCGTTGCTCTAAGTTGCAACAGATGAAGAACAGAGAGATGATGTACTCCTTTGTACATCAACTTTTTGGTATCCTATTCGCGACTGTATTATATATAAATATACCTTATACTATCATTGCAATACAGTTCCGTGATTGCTTAGCATCGCCAGCCGCCGCCATCATCAATCATCTACTTTACCGTAGGTACCACTACCACCACAAAAATGAGGTAGGGATAAGATATCCTGGGATACTTGACGGCGAGGTTCACCTTGGACTACCAAAACCTCCTTTACCCCTCCTTTTCGTTAGATGCTGCACTCTTCAATAAAACAATGTCTCTTGCCGCCGCTGCGCTGATCGACCACCAGACAGAGGTATGCAAACGTTTTAACTGCTACAGATAGATTGCAATATCTGAGAAGAGATCGGGATACCAGTCATAAAATATAGAATAAAGTATGAAATATTATCTTTGGCAATTGAGTAAGAATCTGAGACGTGCACTTTATTGTATAAGTCAAGATCTGGCAAGAAGACTACAACTAACGATGCATTTTATAACTTTTTTAAATAGGCAGTCAATCAATTCTGTATGAGATTTACAATTAGTTATCAATCTTCAAAAGTGTAATAATTAGAAGAAAGACACAGAGTATGAGCCGAACACTTCGTTGATAAGCTTTGATTCGGTATGAGATTTACAAACAGCAGGGATGATGGACCATCAATCTATACTGTAATGAAAGCTTTGGCGCTTCCATTCATATTCACATCATGTGTTTGGTACATTGTTCTTTATCCTGCCCCGACACTTCCTCAAGTAAAACATTTAGTATCATGGAAGGGTGGCATCGGTTCTAATAATATTAACAACCAGATGATGGTTCCAGCTACGATGTACGACGCCTTTAAACTCGGTCAGATTGCAAATAGTATGTTAACAACCAGTGGCAGCAAAGACGAGTTGCTACAAGAAGCAAACGATATCCTCCACAAAGAGGACTTTAATTTGACCATAAAAGATATAACAGAAGGCAGAGTGGAACAATCCATTAATGATTACTGCACAAGACGAACAAGGTACACTAAGATATTAAAAGGTGCCTTCTCCTTCGTAGGAATCTTGTCTAAAATTGCTATTGTCGGTATATTAGTTATATTAGTAACACTGTGGCCAACGTTAAAGTACCTCTACACAACATTACATTTAGATTTATTATGGGAACAGATAGTAAGAGTTGCAGCTTGGATTGTACATGTTATTCAACCTCTGATTGATGTTTTAGGATACACAATTACACTCATCGTATTGGATCAGTCATTATACTTTGAATCATCGAATGGGGTACGGACACAACTGTGTATACTTGCGGCTGGTATGGCACTTATTACCATCACTTATCAGATTATGAGAAGAGATGAATCATCTCTGGACATAACAAGACACAAGCACTTTTATACTATCATGTTCATCTGGGGTTTCTCCTACTTATTACCACTTGCATTGATTAGTACCTCACAACTGATTGGATTCTTTACTATTGGGTGTGTATTCGGATCATTAGGGTTTGTGGCCTTCCCCATGCCCTATGGGTGGGTCGCTGGGTTCCAAGATGAAGCGTCAATTGACAAATGTATGTGGACATCTCTTGTGATTACATCCTTTTCAGTCTGTGCAAAGGTACTATCGTATCCTCCTCGTAGTTTGATGGATATATTTCAAACTGGATTGTCTGTATTTGGTATGATGTGTTTTGGCCTCGCTGGTTTGATAAAGAGTTCAAGGAGTAGTAATGATACTTGGTGCACCTTTGGAGATGTTATCAAACCAAGTATATTTCTATATCCCTTCAGTTGGCTGATTATTGGCTTTATCGGTACTCTCATCTCATTAGAATCTCTAACAAACACTGCAATTACATTTGTGTGCTTGTGGATGACACAATTCTACTGGAGGTTGGCTGGCTTTACTTCTGTGAGCACATTCGTGTTCAGTTGTGTTTTATTTTATGTGACATTGCAGTTAGGTGCACGAGAAGACTTTGTTAAAAGCGTATTTAGAGTTTGAAATAAAGAGATCTCAAGGTCTATAATGTATCAATACATACTTTCACTACTTTGAAGACTACGATATCGACTATGATATCTTACTCTTTTACTCTTATCTTACTCTTTTAAGAGCCTCTTCTCCCATCAAAATCACATGGATCTTCACTCCAAGTCTTTAACATTGACTCGAAGTATGATACATCACTCACAGTAACGTCCTTTGACTTGATGAACTTCTCCCGTATCCACTCGCTTGATTTGGTACCCTGTCTTATCAATTTCTTTCGTATCCGTTTGTATTCTGAATCACATATGTTGATAGACTCTGGATAACTTGAATCATTCACGTTCTCTTTCGTTTCAGATGCAAAGTGATTCAATGGATCTTGTAAGTTGAGGAATGATTGTATATCCTTTTCAAATTGTAGTCGTCGTTTCGTATTGGTATCCTCAAGCTGTTCGATTGTGTATATGAATACCTTGAGTGGGTTAGTTGATATCCGTAGCTCGTATGAATCTAATTCATTTGATAACATGTCCAATACTTCATTCTTTGTCATTGATACTTTTGCCAGTTGTTTTAGTTGAATATCGAATTTGGCAGCTGTTGTCGAAATACCTCTCCATTGCGTTTTACCATGCAAATCATGAGGTGAGGGTATTGATGATGTCCAATTCTGTTCATAGCTTTGCCGGACTCTATAGTTGTATAGACTTTGAAACCACAGCACAGGATGCCTCAGTCCGATGATAAGCTTTGTTTGATCTGATAAGTCTGCCAAATTCTCAATAGCTAATGATTTTCTCAACAGATCTGAGCATTTCATACCATGCTTTAGTATTCTATGCTGTTGTTTATTATCCGATACCAACTCTCTACTATCTCGAAGTATAACATCTTTATCATGTTGTTCATTTAACCAATTTAACAAAACAACCTTTCCACTATCCTTCTTAACACATAACTGTTTAGATAACTCTGAATGCTTAATTGGCATTGCAACTTCAGGATGTGAACCTAATGCTTTTAATAAGAATGTTGTACCAGTTTTTTCAAAGCCTACTATTGCAAAGTCAAGTATAGTTTCTCCAGTAGACACTGTTGCTGCATTATTGACATTAATTGCAGAGGACTTTAACGGCAGCCATTCATCATCTATTATTGTAGATCTATTATCGAAGGATGAAGTATCGCGTCGTACCATGTGCATAAGAAGTATAACACCTATTGCAAAACATGTATATGATATATATCTCAACCATTGATATCTATTCCGTGGTGATAACGGAGGTGAAGGCAGATTATCATGATTATAAGTATTGTCACTAATATGCTGCTTAGGCATAGGCGACGGCAGCAATTGATAATGAGTTGGTGAATTATTGGTTGGTGAATTAGGTCGTCGAGATGCAGTCATACTGATACTATAATATTCTTATATCAACTCTTTAATTTAGAGAGATAAAAGGATATGGTGCATGATGTCTCTTGGTACGGTGCACCTTAATTGTTATATCACTTATCTCCGACTAGCCGCCACCGCCGAGCACCGCCGCCGCACACAATGTTAATAAGTTATTTTCAGTGTTCCTAGCCGAGTAGTTTATATGCCAAGCCGGGACCTCTATTTACAAACACTACCTCAATAATCAGGGGTTTGATATGAACCCCTGCCAAAATCATTCTTTCCGAGGCCTCAGTTTTGAAATGGATACCGGACAAAACAAAAGACGTCCTCTTGTGAGGGAGTACCAGCAGTTGTAAAAAGTTTGGACAAAAACTCTATATCTAAGAGTAAATAAGTTATGACTATGGTCTAACTAGCCAAAGTTGTAGGTAATACACCCATTTGAATGTATGTAAAAGGATTTGGATTAATATTAAGGTTGGGTGGAGATATATGCAACATAGTTGCTCTAGGTTGCACCAACTCAGTTGTAAAAAGTTTGGACAAAAAGGATACCCTACGTAGGAATTCGTAGGAACATACTAGGATTAGGTTACGGTATCTTCAAAATTAAGGGTACAACAATTATCTTACCCATGCTATCGACTATATTGTGATGCCCAGGCACTGCCAAACATTCCGATAAGCACATCTACTCTTTCATATGTACCCTATGCACGATGTATAGTGGTGGTGTCGGATATGGATCGCCCCATCGCCGCTCATGTAGCTTATCTTATGATCATGTCCACAATTTTGTTGTCCCAGGATGAAATTAAATCTGATATAATGTGCCAGTGTGATGGTGCTACCTCGCCATCCAGTGATGTAGACTACTCTACTATACCATATAACTTTTGTAGATTGTTGTTTTACTACTTTTGAAGGTTGTATGGTTGTTTAATACCCGAATACCCCCCACCAATCGGGGTATGAACAGCATATTCCATATGTGAATGTAGTCCTGGTCGGTCTAAACTACCTCCACACTCTCTTTAATAGCACTAATCTTTACTTATATGCATATACTGTCGATATTATAATTGGTTCTGGTGTGGTGTATACGATAATTGACCAACAATCGCTAATAAGTCAACAACCACCCCCAGGCTGCAAATCCTAAATTTCACTACTATAGTCAGTTGTTCTGGTCAAATAAACACCCCCACCCAATCAAATAATAATGAAAATCCATCTTCCACCTCATATGATAATAGTAATAAGTGTTGGTTGTTGTTAATCCGTGCCTAGGCGGTGATATTATACCCAACCACCATTGACGATGGGTGATGAAGGAGTTTATTCGGTAGTAAAGTGGCCGTAGTGTCACCTTAAAAGCATCTAGATATTGCAAAATCCACCACAATATCCTCACATTGATGCATATCAACAAGGTGTAAGAGAAGGTGGGTGCTGTTGTCCATTGCAACGAGTACATGACACCAAACTCGATTGATAATATCACAAGAAATTTTCACCTCTGGGGGCTAGTCAAAACTATGGTCATAGGCGGGTGTTTAGAGGTATACTAATTGTAAATAAGAACCCCTACCATGTATATTTGATGTTAGGGAAGGTGTGGTGTGTATATGGTGGTAGAGGTGGCCGTCATGTATATCATATTAGATCGAGTAGGTCGTCGTGCGCTTTGTACCCTTAATTTTTGCTAAAAAATAAATTGAGAGCCAAACTTTGAAAATCTGTAGATATATGAAGACTTATCTAACAACCATATATGGCACACCATTCGACGCACAATAAGGTACGCTTTCAGCAGTAACTTTCGGAATTTGCCTGAACTGAACGTATATAAAGTTATCGGCATCTATATGGCATCTGTCCAAACTTTTTAGTTTTAAGGGTACAAGATACCGCGTCCAAACTTTTTACAACTACGGGTACCTAGAGAAGAAGAGATATAAGTGTGAAGCCCTTATCGGAGCAAAGAATGAGCTGAGCAACCATTGCATATTGGAAAGGATTCAGAAGTGTGACCTCGTTCACATTGGCAGTGAAGATTGAGGGTCTAGAAGAGACAGCCGAGTCGATTTGTGCACAAGATGTGCACAAAAACAATCGGAGTTGGTAGTATGTGTTTTAGGTTCCTAAAATAGCCAGTAGTATCTAAACTGTTCATTCTATATTTACATTTATTTCAATTTGTATAGTGTATCTCTAAAATGTCGGAACATCACTTG
>Ga0214480_100273_pt1 | contig 26003 bp, 17 predicted proteins | sample M1_20Mar14CPVII9_3_FD_165042 | JGI IMG/M metagenome (GOLD analysis project Ga0214480, IMG submission 165042) | Marine eukaryotic communities from Monterey Bay, California, United States - M1_20Mar14CPVII9sort6BwellE17 | ecosystem: Environmental > Aquatic > Marine > Unclassified | place: USA... | reverse complement strand
CTTTGCAAGACTCTACTGTTTCCAGCAAGATGGGTTAAATATCTTGCCTGGTACGTATTTCATTGTTTGTCAACAGGTTATCTTTGTATATGTTTATACTAATAAGTTCTATTTGTTCAGACGTGTGCCCAACCTCTACAACAACCATGGCAAGTACTACCGGGGCCACTACTACTACTATTACAACAACAGATGCCACAACCAGTTCTGAGGCTACTACTACTTCTGTAAGTTTTACCAACGTTTGATGGAAGTGTGCATATGATGTGTACTTTTTCTTGTGAGGCATGGTATCTAACTCAAAATTGTATCTCTCTCTTCTATTCAGAGCACTCAAGCTGCATGTGTAGTACCAACAAACGAGATGGCGGAAGGATGTGTCGAAATGGGCTTCCAATCGGCAGATGATTTAAATAATTGCTTCAATACCATCACGACCCTTAGGGCCGTTGACAACATTAACATTGGGGACAAGGTATGCGGTACACTTTCAGCAGACACAAGATTTGATATTGACAGTTTCGCTTTCACCACTGTAGGTGGGCGTGATCTGGAGGTTACATTGAATGTTCTCGACAACAGCTTTGATATTCAAGTTGATTTTGACAAAGTGGACGATGCAGATTCTTGTACTTCCACCTTGACTTTCGATAGACTTACTTCTAGTGGTGGCAGTCTTGTATTCCAACCTGAGAAGGTTATTATTGGTGCACCAAATGAACCTCTTGACGCAGGTACTTACCGAATCACTGTGGCACCCGTAAATGGAGACAGCTTAGACCTTCCTTGCAGCAGTGGCAGTAGCAGTGGACCATTAGGATATGAGCTTCTAGTCACCGATGTGACCACTACCACCACTACGACGACCGAAGTTCCTTTTGTCTTTGCTTGCCCATCAGGAAGTGTGAATGAACAAGAAGCTTGTGTAACATGCACCACGTTGGCTCAATCAGGTATTTGTTTAACTTCTACTGAGGCCAACGCTGGCTGTAGCTTACAACCAACTCCACAGACACCAACATACGAAAGTTATACTATTGGTACAACACTATGCGGTTCATTAAACATTTACAACCAAGTAACATCCGTAGATGTTGAAAGTGATAATGACTTTTACCTGTTCAATGTTGGAACTAGTGGTACATACTTGGTAGAGCTTACAGTTGACAAATCACTTAGTAGTGCACCTGCTGCTCAAGCATTTATCTCCAGTAGTACCAATTTTACTGACTGTGCTGTTGACTCCACCTCCATTTCAAAATTTGCCCAATCGAATGATGAGAATAGCCTTGAGTTTAAAGTTACTCTTGACTCTAGTGTGGATTATGTTTTGAAAGTTGACTTGCCTTTTGTTGGAACCGATGCAGTTGGATGTGCTAATCAGTTGAACTATTTTGTCAAGATCACCGAGGTCATGGTGGAATAAAGCCCCCCCCCCAAGAGTTGAGAGTACATGTAATAGTAGGGGGAGAGGAACAATTTTGATTTATGTTTGTTGAGAGAGTTTATATATGTTAATGAGTTTGGTACAATGCCATTGTATTTTGGAGAGTCTTTAATCAACCATGTTATTTAGTTTAGTTTGATAAACTGTATAGGTACTTGTAACCAACATGATCCCTGTCCCCTCTCTTGTTTTCTAGTTTGTCTCTAATATTATAGTCTGTATTTTTCATGTAACTTCTACTTAACATTTATTCTAACAAATAACTATAGATAATAAGATCAAAATGCCCCAACAGGTGGCGACTCGCCCGAGCCTGAAGAATTTAAGGCAATGTCTCCTCCACTTCCCGAGTTACCTCCAAACCCCATTTCGCGGTGTATGCCGACGGTAAATGGTCCTGCCTCGATAGTAGAAGATCGACACAAAGGATGGGGCATACCTAGCGCCTTGGTTACATCTTCTGATGTCATTCCGAAATTATTCGTCTGGGTGGTACTGCCGCCGGCGATATTAGAAGTAGCAGCCATGAACTTCGATGATGCCGACTCGGTAATCAACTGTGCATCATTCGTCTGACTTTGTAACTCTTGTATCCATCCCATAGCAGCTCCTTCTTTTCTTCTCCGGCCACGTCTTCGATGACGACGGCGTCTACGAGATTGATGATAGTCGGCATCATCCATAGCGTTGCCTTGTGATGTGGAGGAATGTACATTGAGGATTGGAGGTGGTCCATTGATGTCTAATCCTCCTCCTCCAACATTGGTATTATCACCATAGGCATTATCTACCATCATTATCTCAGAATCAAAGGTATTGGCACGCTTGGTTAGATGTGGAGGGATGGCAGCAGAAGGTGTAGTACCTTCCATGGTATTGTCGGTATTATTCTCGATGGAGATACCTTGAATCTTCTCAATAAATGAATTGGACTGACCAATAGCTGGTGGCTGAGATGATGAATCAGCACTACCACCCAAACTTCCATCAACATTCTCTGCCACATGTGCCGCCTGTGACGATGCCATTTCCATCGACGCCCGAAGGAAACGACGTCTCCTAACAACTGGGTCGACACTACCCCTTGAACTTAAACTAGCATCATCATCATCACCCAAGAAGCTGTAATAACTTTCATCTAATGATCCATCATCATCAGTGTATTCGCTAAAACTTGCATATGAACCATGATTATTGTAGGCGGACAGATTGTTGGAGGATAGATTGATATGCTTGGCCATCCGGATGGAGGAGATTGACCATTGTCTATCATCGACGGGATATGTCTGCTGCAAATGTTGATCAACGGCAGCGGCGGAGTGACCAACGCTTGCCTCCTGCATCATGGAGGATGCTGTGGTCATTGTTGAAATAGATGCAGCAGGGGTGCCTGGGGAAACAACCTTGGGGGACGGACCAGCTGTATTAGCACCTTGAGTAGTATTCCTTGGAGCCTTGAAAATAGCATTTAAATCCTTGGTATCGGCCATCTCGGTAACACCATGCTGATTTCGTAATGATGGTTGATACTGAGGCGTCGCGTGTTGAGGTCCTTGATTCATTGTTGAAAGCATGGGCTGTCCTCCTCCCATAGATGGTCGAGATGGGGAGACAATAGTTTCCAACCGTGTAGAGGAAGTGTCGGCATCTTCCACGGCCTGCTTATATTGACTTGCACCCTGAAATGAAAAGAATTTACGATCCGGCTTGAGTTCAATTGGGGCAAGTTGTTGCTGCCCATCATCCTTCTTCTTCTTGAATATGGAGGGTGGACCCTCGGACATGGAATTCTTGGTAGAGGAGGAATGACGACTCCCGCTGCTTGACAGTCTCATAACTCCCCGTACAGGTCCACTATCATCAGTACTTGACAACGATGCATCTTCTTCACTATAAAGTGATCCACAACTTGGCATGGCAAGTCGTTCACCAATTAACCCACCCAATCCATCCTTTGCCTCTGATCCATCGACGGATAGTGGTGTGGAGGTTAGTGAGATTCCTTGTTCTCCCGTGCCACTAGCGGCAGATGCGGAGGGTAAAACACCCCCATTTGGGGAAGGATTGGAATTACTACTTTCCATACTACTCCTCTTTGCGGGTGGTAATCCTGCCCTAGGCAATGGCATACGACTTCTCCGTCCAACTCCACTAACACCACTTGATCGTGGTCCAATAACATCACCCGGACATACAATATTACCCTCACTTCCATCCTCGGAAATAGTTAATCCTGGCATCATTGAACCACTCCTTTTATTACTATTAATGGGGTGATGATTATCAACATACAATGAATTAGAATTACTAATTACGGGTGTTAAGTCTGATGAATGATGTCGTTGATGACTTCCACGACCGGGTGTGGAATATACACCACCACGTGATGAAGTAGCACCACCCCCAAGTGAAGAATGAATATCTTCTAATTGGATGGGTGTAGAGGGTGTAGTCATACGTACATGTCCCCTTTGTTGGGGGGATGTATTAGAAGAGGGAGAGGAGGTATCCATTGTTGTTGATTCTTGTATAGTTTCAATTGGGGATGATATTGTATTCTCCATATTGGATGGGGGGGAGTCTTTATTGTTGGTAGTTCGCGGTGGGGAGGGCGGTGGTGTTTCTATACTCATGTTATTATTTGACATGGTTCTAAGGCCTTAGATCTATTTCTACTTTGTTATCAAAGCTTTCTACAGATCTGCTGACTATTTCTTGTTGGGGGGGGGTTGCTTGACTCTGTGTTGTTAAGGATGTAGTTTTATATCTCTGCAAAAGATTGAGAAGAAAGGTACGCAGAGGTTAGTATATTGGTTTAGCAAATGAACATAAGAGTTGTGCACACGGTCATTCCCCATCCCGCCCCACACACATTAAACACACGAGACGCTACTTCCTACACCTATCTATCACACTAAATTTGAATTACAATGTAATATCTCTCGGCGGCACACATTGTATTGCAAACAACAATCTTCTCTCCTATTGCAACATATGTGGGATAAGACTATAAGACACACGTCGTCTTCTTCTCTCGATGACTCTTTTTATTTGATAATAATATATCATACCCCGCCTCCCTTGCAAATAATATACCCTATACCCCCTATTATACATAACATTTTCATCACCATACATCTATTGCAATCAATTTGCAAATTGCACAAAGTATATCGCTCTAAAGCACAATATTCAAAACACCATCTTACAGAACTTGTTGCAATAACATATCTTTTCGACCGTCGAGTATAGAATATATTTATACTCACCTCCTACACGCTGCAACACTTATGCTACTCGCCACCTATGGTTTGTTGTCCTTCGCCGTATTTGGCAATGGTTATTAACGACAATCTCCCGCTTCTCCTTGGCTTATTAGTGGCACTTACAGCTGGCCAAAAACAATAAAGAAAGAAAGCATCAATCAATTCCCGCGCGAGGGGTCATACTCTATGCAGTTTTATAATAATTATACCAGAGTATTTTATACCCAAATAAAGGAAGTATTGAGTGATTATATATTCGTATTTACTAGTGATATATCCGATAAACTGATTATATTATACTTTGGGTTATATTTGATTGGGTTCGCATGAACTGCGACACAATTTGAATTGAACCGGTCAGTTTTGTCTTTTGGCCTCACACTGTTTTGTCAGTTGATTGCCTCTATATATCTAGAAGGTATGGTAGAGTGTGGATGCTAATAAAGATTTATTGCATTGGTTAATGACAAATGATAATGATAAAGCTGTCCTCCATTTCTGCTATCTAGTCCAAAGTCAGTTCTCTCCACCTCATCTCGACCTCCATATCCGATCTACCTCAGCTATGGTTGTAATATCAAATTAAAGTATTAGAGTGAAAGTGATCCTCTCTAATTAATGAAGTTGTTTAGTGAGCTCACAGACTAGCCAGATTTTTGACTGATACGGTCGGTATTCCATAACTCATGTGTACGACTTATGAAGTACGACATTTTGATGCATTTGCCACAAATTAAAACAGACAACCACAACAACGGCGGCGGCGACCGACAATCAACTGTAATCTATTCTATAATTGCTAGCGGATATCTCTAGTCATTAATATAATATTCTGCAAACCTCAAGAGGGGGGATAATAAGGTCAATTTAATCTATCAAAATCTAATTTTGTTTGTATAGATTGATATCAAAAATAACATGGGGACATCACCCTCTCGTCCAACAGTTGGACGTACCACACGCAATAGTACTACAACTACCAATACTGCTACTAATGACGATATAATATCATCAACCAACATTGGTAATAATAATGAGGAGGCTGTACAGCAACAGCAAAATATAACCACAGAGTCTACTGATATTTTAGAAACTGCCAATATTATGACCAATGCCACATCATCAACTACTACAACATCTCACACTAACAACAATACAACATCCAATGAACCATCTCCAAACACTAGCACTTGCAATAATACCAACACCTCATCAGCTTCGAATACCAAACCATCATCAGCCACTTCATCATTTAACAACACCACTTCCAATAACAACAACACAACAACAAGAAAACTACGTACAAATCGATCCCAACCAAAACGATATATAGCCCATCCATCAAAGTATGGTTTAACGAATGATGAAATGGATGATTTAGCTTTTTTAGATAATGATAGTCAAAAGAAGAAGGATAGATTGGCTAGTGGTGATAAGAGGGATGGTGATGATATGAAAATGTCTGCTAAGCAAGATGACGATACTGATATGAAAATGTCAGCTAAGAAGAAACCATCTAGTGCTAAGAAGAAGTCTACAATCAAAGATAAGGGATCATCCTCAACTAAATCATCTGCTAACGGCAAATCTAAATCATCATCGTCTCCTTCTTCTTCCAACACAACCAAACCATCCTCCTCCTTAGAAGAAGAAGAAGATTCTAACTGGTCATGTCATAAATGTACCACATCCAATCCAACATCTAAAACACGTTGTTCCAATTGCAAATGTTGGAAGGATGGTATTAGAACGAATTATCCCACCTCATTGAAAAAGAATAGTGATAGTAGTAGTCGTAGTCCTACAACACAGAAGTCTGCAGCTGCTACAAATGGTAAGGGTAGTAAGAGTGGTACAGAAAAGAAGTCGGGTGGTATGGGAGCTGCTGCTACTAAATCTACAAGTGGAAAGGAAGGAAAAGATATAAGCAGCACAATTGGTAAGAGTAGTGACAGTGGTAAGAAAGGTAATAGTAAAAAGTCATCCTCAAAGGCAACAGCAGCATCCTCATTAAAAGCAGCAACAAACACATTAGAAGAAGAAGAAGATGATAACTGGTCATGTCATAAATGTAATAATAACAATCCATCAACACGATCTCGATGTACGGAGTGTTTATGTTGGAAGGGTGGTACGAAAGAGTGGAAGTCTACGTCTACTCCTACTGAGGTAAAGAAGGGCGGTAGTGGGAAGAAGATGGAGAGCGAGAAGAAGGGTAGTGGGAAGAAGGGTAGTGAAAAGAAGATTGCAGTCAAGAGCAATGGTAAAAGTGGTTCACCTAGCAGAGGCAAGAAGAGCATGCGTTCATCCGATAAGAAGAAGGAGGAGGACGCCGCTACTAAATCAAATGGCAGTGGAAAGAAGAAGAATTTACCATCTTTATCCACTCAGGGTAGTGGAGAGAAGAAGGTTGGCACATTAGATACTTCCGCTACGAAGAAGAAGAAAGGTGCAAAAGACGATGAAACGAAGAAGTCTCCTTCTGCTACTGCTACCTCCCAGAAGAAACGAAAGAGAGGAACAACATCATCCACAGCAGATAATAATGAATCATCATTACCAATTGCCAAACGATCCAAATCTACCACCACAAAACAAACAACAACCAAACAAAGTACATCCAGTACTACTTCACCATCACCACGCAAGAAGAGAACATCATGCGGCACTTGCACAGCATGTAGACGAGATGATTGTGGTAAATGCATCGCATGTTTAGATAAAGTTAAATTTGGTGGTGAGAATAAGCGGAAACAAAAGTGTTTTGAACGACGATGTGTCAATCTTGTCCCTAGCGGCGGAAGTGGGAAGAAAAGTAGTAGTAGTAGTGCTACTGGTAAAGGAGCGAATGGTAAAAGTAGCAGTAAGCGTCGTGGAGATACAAAGAATTCCTCATCAGCTAATCAAAAGTCGACAACACAAAGTGGTCAAACAACAACAATGGGAGCAGCATTTACACAACGTAAGAGTAGTATGTCACGTCGTCCACGTCAATTCAAACCTACGGAGAAGATGTTGGCTAGTATGCAAGACGACGATGATAACGAGTCTATTGGTGAATTGTCATCACGTAAAGGTAGCACAAGGAGAAAGACAGATGATACTGAATCAGATGATGATGATAATTATGATGATGTAGTATGTTGTTTGTGTAAATGTGCTGTTGATTTTTCAGATAAGGATTTCTTCCTTGAACCAGAAAAGGCGGATGCCAAGTGTGGTGAGGGTGGTGGTAATGATTTAAAGTCAACTGAGGATATAGAAGAAGAGAAGAAGGAGGATGACATATCATCTTCCCTCGTTGAAGGCGATATAGCCAATGCCAAGAAAAGTGAATCAGAAGAAGATAACGACGATGACGATAAGCCTGCATTTCAACTACCATACAAATTTCACAATCCAGGCAATGCCTTGATATTATGTGATGGTCCAGCACATGCCAATGGCAAGCGATTCGATGGAAGTGACGAGGAATATAAATGTGATCGTGCCTATCATCAACAATGTCACTTTATACCAGTATTGTCTATACCCCGTGGACCATGGAGGTGCTTAATTTGCCGTTATAGAGATGAGGTATATTTGAAAGAGAAGGCTGATAGGAAGAATAAGAATGGACAGTTGAAGCAAGAGGGAGAGGAAGCAGAGGAGAGTGTGGCACTAAGTGATGCTGAGTTGAATGCTATCTTTCGATGTATGCCCGTCCATTCTTCGTCAGAGGGTGGAGCGGATAGTATGGAGGTGGAACAAGTAGCAGCCACTACTGCAAATGGTAACAAGAACAAGGCCACTGATGAATGTACCATCAACAATCTTGAGAAGAGATTTGAATTCATCACAGCTGATCTCAAATCATCCACCCTCCATGCTGAACTTACTACACGTTCACGATCATCAATAAAGAGCTCACTATCAACAATACGAAATGCCGAACATTCATTACGTACCTTTACCGAAACTAGTAGAGCACGTAAGGCATTATCGGAACGGATACAACTTGCAGAACGGGAACGCAACTATGGCGGCGATGATGATAGTGATGATGGTGTTGGTGTTGAATTGGGATTACCACAGGAATTATGTCAGTGTGTTATGCGTATAGCTGTTAGTAAGATGAGGGTTCGAGAGATGATTATGGGATTAGAGAATGTTATACGATCTCGTCCGTCTCATCGTGGTGTTGGACCATCCTCAGGTGTCTCTGGAGACGGTGAATGGAGAGATGCAGTTAGTGATTTGATGCAGTGGTATCAACAATCAAAGCAGGCTGAAGAAATCCTTGCCTTGGCCATAAATGAAGACCAGTCCGCTGTGGCAGCAATGAACACAACACTGTCAACAACAGCAGATAGCAGCAAAAGTTTACTACATCACCTCTTTCCCGAGGGAAGTCTTCGCCGTCGTAGATATGAACCTCGAACTGGCGAGGCAGCACAACATACTGAAGAAGACACGAATGATGCATCTAGTGTCACGTCTATCTCTCTTGATGACTTACGTTGCTCTAGTTGTCTCGGTACCGACGCCTCGGATGATAATGATATGTTATTATGTGATGGTATGGGATGCTATCGTTCATTTCATATGCAGTGCTTAGTTCCCAAGGTTACTTTAGAAGATATGCAAAAGGATGGAGCAGAGGATGAAGATTGGTTCTGTCCTTTGTGCACGGCACATGCTAATCTAATTCACTTTGCCCAGTGTGAATACTTTGGTGATGATCCAGAAGATAGTAATGAGGAGGATATGGAGGAATGGGAAATGGCACGAGATGTCTTCTCCGAAGCTCCCTTTGAATTGTAAGTTAATGTCAATCGAGTGGGAGACGAAGGATATCTGTCCATGTGCCTCTCTCTCGATTGAGTTGTCTGTTGGGTTGCTTTAATCTGCTTGTGATTGACACATGAGTGCTCATGCAATCTTTCTCCTCTTCTCTCTAATTATCAACTCAACATCAAAAATCTCACACCAATCAAGGCGAGTGGCACATAAGTTCAAGGATAATATCTTTGATGATGAGACTACAGAGTTCTTGGCCGAGACAATGGGTATCGGAGGTTCGTCGGCTAATGCAGTAGCACATACTGAAACGAGGGAAAGGCTCGATTTGCTAGTAGAAGATGATGAAGAAGATGACGACTTTGATAACGAGGAGGACGACGAAGATGATGAATCCGACTTGGCCGAGGATAATGATATGGAAAGACGACTTCTAAAAGAGAAGATTGGCAAAGATGAGCTTGATGCCTTGTCGATTACTTCTGATGCGGCATCTAGCAGTTCAGATAATGAGAATACTGGCACGTCTGATGATGAGGAAGACTCGTCTGATGATGAAGACAATAGAAGCAGTGGCGATGGTTCTAGTTCTGACGATAACAATCCAGCACCACGTAGGAGTAAGCGGAGGAAGTTTACACTCCCAGATCCAGAAGCTAGTGGAGATGATGAGGGAGGGAACTCGGATATTGGCAAGCTTGATGTATCTAATATCGTACGAGGTTCAAGGCGGAGGAAAGCAGTTGATTACCGCAAACTAGCTGATGTAATGTTCGGAGATGAAGAAGATGAGGATGCGAAGGGTGGTTTGAAGAAAGAGTATACACCTCATGAAGAATGAGAGGAAGTCTTGTACCAAGCCAGGGATGAGTATGCAGAGGAGAATAGAGAAACTTCTTTGTAGTTAGGAATAGAATTAGAATTGAAAGAATTTCATTTGGTACCTATGCTCTTCTCCTTTTAAAACAATATTACAGTGGAAGGAAGAAAGATATACAAATGTCCAATAACAAACCTCTTTATGTCTATTATACACTTATCATTTCTACTTGGCTGGGACTTTTTACAAACTAAACAATGTCCAATCTATTCTTCTTTTAACACCCAATCTTCTTCTCTATAACATGAAAACAAATCTAACACCAACCTAAATACCACTCATAGACTTCCCGAAACATGAAACTTTAGCAGGCTCACATCAGAGGAGGGGTATTACCAGCTTTGGTCGTATCGGTTCCACCATTGGCTAAGTTATCATTTCCATTTCCAGCAAAAGTATTATCAATTATAACTGTATTCTTGGGAGGAGTAGCAAAATTATCACTGATATTAATGCCAAAGTCTTTACTGTTTGTGATACTGTTTTTCTTGATAATGACATCTTCAATGATTGTACCAACTGGTCTGACATCAATTCCACTATCAAATCCACTTCCACTTGTACCACTTTGGTCGATTGTATTTCCTTGAATGGAAACACGTTTGCCACCATTCACAGCGATTCCATCAAAACGAGAAGAGATAATTGTGTTATCTAGAATTTGGGTATCATCTGATGTGCCTCTATTAATGATTCCGCTCCTACTACTGTTTACAATTGTATTGCCTTTAATAATATTCCTCCCTTTGTCTTCAATACGGACACCACCACCTGTGATGAAATTGTTAACAATAGTATTATCATTTGACTGGATTGAAATACCTCTGCCGACTGAGTTTTAAAACAATAGATGAAGATAGACCACTCAGAGTACATATTCATATATATCAGACATAAGAAATGAAAACAATGACTTACCAGGGCCAATAGTAACGCCATTCACAGTATTGAATTCACCTGACAAAAGGATACCAATATTCGAAGTACCCCCATCCTGGACTATTGATAATTAGTGATGAGATATAGAATCAGAAACACATATGTACTCATCTCATTATGGAAAAACAGCTCTTCATGTCGTTTTATACTCACGTGTACCAGGCCCTATAACTGTATTGGCATCACCGACAATTTCAATAACAATACTGAAGTCCTTCGAACTAGCATCAGGCAAGCACTCCACAGTATATCCATTGAGCTTTAACACGATGCCTCGTCCAGCAATCTTCAAGGCCGAGCCACCGCTGCAAGGACAATCAAGAATATCATTTTGGAGAGTAAAGACACCACCCGTGTTGATTACATCACCCGTGTCGATTGTAGATCCACATTCACCAGGCTTTGGCTGGATAGATACGAAAGAGTTAGTCAGAGGCTTGATATCTCATCATCGTTTCATAATAACACAACATATCTTATATAACATACCTCAGGGATGGGAGCAGGGGTAGGAACCACAGAAGCTGACTTAGACTTGCTACTACTACCCCTTGCAGGAGATAACATCGACATCGATGCATCAGATTCTTCGCCCTTGATTGTGTTGAGATGACGACGACGAGCATGTGCCTGGGTAGCCGAGGCGATGATGCTAAGCGCTGAAATGGTTATAGTAGAGAACTTCATGATACTAGTTGTAATTGAATTATGGCTATTGATTGATCTATGGCCGGCGTCTTAATGTTAGTAATAGCAAGGTGGCGGCATGTTTGCAAGTGGCGGCAAAGTTGAGTGAAATAAAGTGATACTTAACCTTTTCGTCGTCTACTAGTCGACCGAGCTGTAAAAGTCGGATGCAAGTCTACATACATAGTGGCGGCAAATTGGAAATAATGGTAATGAAGTTGGCGATGCAACGAGTACATAATGATTTGTGGCATGCGTTTCGACTACTTTTCATTGCAATAAAGATGCCACTCTTATACTGGATGCCACCACATAGCTCATAAATCTCATCCTGCTCTACAATCAAACAGAATTAGTACATCTATCACCCTACTCTACTTCAATCGACACTACATACTATAATGTTATTCAACAAGAAAGCATCCCTCATCATCCTCGGTACTTTGGCATCGATGGCTACACAAAACGTGTGTGCTAATGATATTCAAAACTCCGACTCCATCGCCATCGTTGAGTCTCCTCAACATACCCGTCGTCGTATGACGGGCAAGTCAAGTAAGAGCAAAACGAGCAAGGCAAGTAGGAGCGGCAGCGGCAGCAAGTCGAGTAAAGCTGCGCAGGAGGAAGAACTATGTGTTACTAACACATTACAAGATGTGAACAGTTGTGCCGAAGGGTCACGCAATGGTGGCGGTGGCACTGGCTTCTTGACAGGATTCAGTCAATTCGAGACCATTTCTCCTGGAGAGTCAAAATCTGGGACCATCTCCACTTATGGTGATGTTCCACGCCAAACCGATACGGATGTGTATTTCTTCGAATTAACATCTACTGGAACCATTAGGGTAGATCTAGAGGCGTCGGCACGCCTAGTTGTGACATTATTAAGGTTCACTGACTTCGCTCCTTGTGCAGGGGACAGTGCGAATTTTGATATCTTCAATTCAGGCAATACCATCGTCTTCCCTAGTTTGATTGCTGATGCTGGCCCCAACTCGTCCTTCTTTAGTTTATTCAATCAACCTCCAGGTAACTATGGATTGGTTGTTTCAGCCTCGTTTGATCAGGGTCAATTTGACTTAATCTGTGGAGAGTCCGAAGGTACCTATACCCTCACATTAGAAGAACCTAATTAGATATATTACAAATGTAGTATGGATAGAGATGGGATGTTGGTTATGTGTGTTTACAAGTGGTGTTAAAGTTTAAGTAGAGTGTTAAGATAAAGATTATTGTTAAGAGAAGAGAACACGATATCATATATTAGCGCCGTGTTTAGAGGTTGATATCTATAACCAATCTTTCATCCCCATAGTGTACTTCATGCCATGCTAGTCCATGCTAGTGCTTCTATGAGGAGCTTTAGACACTTCCTCCTCCTCCTCCATTTGCAACATTATTCAAGTATTCACAATACTCAATCCGTAATGGCAAGTCATCATCATCATCATCATTATCATCCCCATCATTCACAAGACGAGCAATAAATCTTAATGGACGATATCCCTCTGCCCTAGTATATCTAGCCGCTGCTCCTTCCCCACCTTCCATAACACTACTACAATCATCAGGATGTCTATATGCAACTACCTCATTATCATCCACCTCCCAACTTATCAATTCAAATCCACATACTACCAACATATCATACAATTCATCAACAGTCGGGTGTAATAATGCACATGGATGCCATTGTACCGGTCCACAATTAATCCATAATGATGATGATTGTTGTTTTAGTAGATGTTTCATTATCATAATGTATTCATATATATTAGTGGCAGTATCTAAGAAGAAGGACGTTGTTATTATATCATATTGTGATTGTTTTATATGTTGTGAATAGGTTGATACAAAGTCACCTACTGTATATGATAGGTTTGGAAGGAGAGTGTTTGTATTAGCAGTATCCTCGTTGGTATTGTTGTTATTGTCTGACGATGAACCGTAGTAGTATCGTTGGTATGAATCCAAGGCATCATTATCTGGAAACATTTCATATTCGAATCGTTTCTTTGAATCTACTTCATTCCGTGTTGGATCTGATATGAATGGATAAATCACATATTGTTGCTTCTTCTGTTGTTGCTGCTGCGAGGAGGAGATGATTTCAAGAACAGATTGTGTAGCATATGCCATAGTAACTGAACTATCATTTGCCTCGACATGTACATCCACTCCATAATCATGTAGTTTAGTTGATGTTGCAATATCATATGCCAATCGACCTAATCCTGCACCTGGTACTAATACACGTAACTCTCTTCTATCTATTGTTGAACTACTGCTACTTATTGTGGTACTTATATTCTCAACTAAAGCATTAACAATCCACCCGTTCGTTGCTTCACGACATGACTTTGATCCTGAAGTCCAATCTCGTGATGTATGATGTATAACCTGTTGTGCTGTATCATATCCATCTATTTCTTTCTGTTTTGTATTTGTTACTCCTCCATTCCCTAGCATTAGATCTTGAGAGTTGTCTGAAGTTGATGTTGCAAATTGTATGTTTTGCAACAAGTCGGAAGTTGAGTCTACCGTAGACGGCCCTAACAATAATCGTTGCACTAACTGATAGTTGGTATCGAAACATTGTTTCGTTATATTTGATTTACTTCTATACTTTTCTGATAATAGTAGTGAATTATTGCAATTATCAAGTTGTGAGATATCTCGGAGTAAACACTTTTCAGTCTTTATACAAAGTTCTAATTCAACTTCTAATGATTGTATCATATTATTAATGTGTGTTTCATACCCAGTAGTTATACGTTGTAACTTTTGTAGTATTACTTGTTCTAATTGTTGTTGTATATCAGTATTGTCTTGATGTTGATGGTTTGCTAAAGATACTTTGATGTGTGGTGATCGAGGAAGATGAGTAGTGAATGCCACGGTTATTACCGGACATATTAGTATTGTTATGAGGACTATTAGAACTATCAGAAGTTGTTGTAGACTGTACATATTGCTAGATTAGGAAGGAAGAGGAAGCCGAGTGATTGTAGGTGGATGTGATAATCAATTAGTACGTAGAGTGGTATGTAGTTGCTCGCCAAAAAATCAAGCGAGAACGATTTGCGGTACTCACCATCAGGGTTGGCGGAGCGGAGGACGGCTATAACGGCAATAGCATGCAAAAGAGAGACAGACGGATCTCTCCTGTTGATGGCAATTGTTTGAGCCGCTAGATGTAAAACACAATCAAGCACAATTCAAGCGACATATAATGTAGCACAAAGAGAGATCGGAAAACAACAATAACAATCAAAACAAAGCCCAGAAAGTACCAACTACCGACACTGCAAACAACGCCAACTCCATTGCCATCTCCTCTTATAATACACCCTCTGTATTTCTCGTTACAATACCTTATTGCAATTGAAAATGATGAGGTTTACTACTATCGTCACTCTTCTATCCATATCTTCAACCTCAGCAAGCTCGGGAGAGCTAGCAACGATAACGATGCCATCATTAGCAACCTTGTAAGCAAAATTAGGGCACAGGATGCCGAACAGAAAGCAACACTTGTTAAGATTGACAACTTATCAGCAAAAGTACAAGCTCAGGAGGCATCTATATCTCAACTTGCTCTTCTACTTGATCAGCAAGCTCGGTTGCTTGAGAAGAACTTTAGTCATCGTGGCGGTCTTCGTGGTAGTAGTAGATATGAATATGATGGGGTGGAATGAAGAGCAAGTAATGAAGAGAACTGTATAGTATACGGTGTAATGTCTCAATATTATAACACACGTCACGAGTAATGATATGTCAAAAAGTGGAATGAAAAGAAAGAGGAGACGATCTTCGTATGTGATAGGATATCTTGATGATCGGGATATGAAGCACTGCCTACGAGCTTATGTGAGCTTAGGTATCCCCCAAAGGTATAATAGACGTATCCCAAGGATCTAAGCTCATGGCAGATTGCTGTCCAAGGGGGTGTACGATACTCAGGGATTATGCGGAAATACATGATAAGTTAGGATGGGACTCTCTTATGGAGGGGCGTATCAGTCACCGTTTGATTGAGGTGCTATCTCCCCTAATCGTTTCAAGTAGGGTTCGATCAGTCAAGAAGTGGGCACGCGAGCTAGTGAAATTGCTGGTGGATATGACACATGAACAATGGTTATATAGGAATTCGAAGGTACATCAGAAGATTGATGGGTTGACCGAGTGGGAACATGAGGAGTTGTACAGTAAGGTTGCCAGACTCATGGAAACTAGATTAGAGTCGCTTCTGCCATGTTATAGGCATCTCCTCAGTGATATGAACTTTAGGAAACTTGGGGAGGGACGTGCTAGCTCTAGGCAAATGTGGGTGACCAGAATGGAGGCGGCTATTGTTTCGTCAAGAGTTATATCTTCTGGTGTTGGGGTACGTGGCTGTACACGGCGGTTCTACGTCCAACGAGGATGCAGTGCGTCTCCTGTTTGTCGTGACAAGAGTATACCGACTGGTCAAAGGTGTGAAGGGAGTGTTGCATGGCAGACGAAAACTAACGATCTGCATAGGTATAGACAGATGAGCTTGTCAGAATCTTTTGGAACGGATAGATTAGCAAGACGGTCAGACAGTGGGGCTGTTAGACGTGTCGGTGCTAGGAGAGAGAGATTGGGAGGAGGAGTATTGGTGTAAGAACCACATATTTGGCAAGAGAGTTGGGCAGGGTATGAACTGCAGAGTAGGGTGTAGAGTCAGGCAGCGGGAGAACTGCAGGTGAACAAAGAGTGAGTTATCAACTTGGTCCAGCATAAGACCCGCAGTGGCAGTGGACAAAGTTGGAATCTCGAAAGTGGTCTTTGTGTGTTGAATGTGAGTTTGGTGGGAGCATTGGTTGGCACAGTAGTTTGATACCGTATAGTAACCCAGCCTGGTCTGGCTGATGCTTACTCACACCCTGGTGTGAAGTGAATGAAGTGTTACGGTATTAACATTAGTGTGGCCCAGTTGCTGCTGCTCTATCTAGCAGGATGGATAAGAAAGACAAAAGTTGGTCTGCCCCTGTGGAGGACGATTGTGGTTATTTAAATATGACTAGGGGTAATTTAGTAAGGGAATATTGAATAAGGATGTCTATATGCAACTACCTCATTATCATCCACCTCCCAACTTATCAATTCAAATCCACATACTACCAACATATCATACAATTCATCAACAGTCGGGTGTAATAATGCACATGGATGCCATTGTACCGGTCCACAATTAATCCATAATGATGATGATTGTTGTTTTAGTAGATGTTTCATTATCATAATGTATTCATATATATTAGTGGCAGTATCTAAGAAGAAGGACGTTGTTATTATATCATATTGTGATTGTTTTATATGTTGTGAATAGGTTGATACAAAGTCACCTACTGTATATGATAGGTTTGGAAGGAGAGTGTTTGTATTAGCAGTATCCTCGTTGGTATTGTTGTTATTGTCTGACGATGAACCGTAGTAGTATCGTTGGTATGAATCCAAGGCATCATTATCTGGAAACATTTCATATTCGAATCGTTTCTTTGAATCTACTTCATTCCGTGTTGGATCTGATATGAATGGATAAATCACATATTGTTGCTTCTTCTGTTGTTGCTGCTGCGAGGAGGAGATGATTTCAAGAACAGATTGTGTAGCATATGCCATAGTAACTGAACTATCATTTGCCTCGACATGTACATCCACTCCATAATCATGTAGTTTAGTTGATGTTGCAATATCATATGCCAATCGACCTAATCCTGCACCTGGTACTAATACACGTAACTCTCTTCTATCTATTGTTGAACTACTGCTACTTATTGTGGTACTTATATTCTCAACTAAAGCATTAACAATCCACCCGTTCGTTGCTTCACGACATGACTTTGATCCTGAAGTCCAATCTCGTGATGTATGATGTATAACCTGTTGTGCTGTATCATATCCATCTATTTCTTTCTGTTTTGTATTTGTTACTCCTCCATTCCCTAGCATTAGATCTTGAGAGTTGTCTGAAGTTGATGTTGCAAATTGTATGTTTTGCAACAAGTCGGAAGTTGAGTCTACCGTAGACGGCCCTAACAATAATCGTTGCACTAACTGATAGTTGGTATCGAAACATTGTTTCGTTATATTTGATTTACTTCTATACTTTTCTGATAATAGTAGTGAATTATTGCAATTATCAAGTTGTGAGATATCTCGGAGTAAACACTTTTCAGTCTTTATACAAAGTTCTAATTCAACTTCTAATGATTGTATCATATTATTAATGTGTGTTTCATACCCAGTAGTTATACGTTGTAACTTTTGTAGTATTACTTGTTCTAATTGTTGTTGTATATCAGTATTGTCTTGATGTTGATGGTTTGCTAAAGATACTTTGATGTGTGGTGATCGAGGAAGATGAGTAGTGAATGCCACGGTTATTACCGGACATATTAGTATTGTTATGAGGACTATTAGAACTATCAGAAGTTGTTGTAGACTGTACATATTGCTAGATTAGGAAGGAAGAGGAAGCCGAGTGATTGTAGGTGGATGTGATAATCAATTAGTACGTAGAGTGGTATGTAGTTGCTCGCCAAAAAATCAAGCGAGAACGATTTGCGGTACTCACCATCAGGGTTGGCGGAGCGGAGGACGGCTATAACGGCAATAGCATGCAAAAGAGAGACAGACGGATCTCTCCTGTTGATGGCAATTGTTTGAGCCGCTAGATGTAAAACACAATCAAGCACAATTCAAGCGACATATAATGTAGCACAAAGAGAGATCGGAAAACAACAATAACAATCAAAACAAAGCCCAGAAAGTACCAACTACCGACACTGCAAACAACGCCAACTCCATTGCCATCTCCTCTTATAATACACCCTCTGTATTTCTCGTTACAATACCTTATTGCAATTGAAAATGATGAGGTTTACTACTATCGTCACTCTTCTATCCATATCTTCAACCTCAGCAAGCTCGGGAGAGCTAGCAACGATAACGATGCCATCATTAGCAACCTTGTAAGCAAAATTAGGGCACAGGATGCCGAACAGAAAGCAACACTTGTTAAGATTGACAACTTATCAGCAAAAGTACAAGCTCAGGAGGCATCTATATCTCAACTTGCTCTTCTACTTGATCAGCAAGCTCGGTTGCTTGAGAAGAACTTTAGTCATCGTGGCGGTCTTCGTGGTAGTAGTAGATATGAATATGATGGGGTGGAATGAAGAGCAAGTAATGAAGAGAACTGTATAGTATACGGTGTAATGTCTCAATATTATAACACACGTCACGAGTAATGATATGTCAAAAAGTGGAATGAAAAGAAAGAGGAGACGATCTTCGTATGTGATAGGATATCTTGATGATCGGGATATGAAGCACTGCCTACGAGCTTATGTGAGCTTAGGTATCCCCCAAAGGTATAATAGACGTATCTAAAGTAATGTTTAAGATTAATAATTTTACAAGATTGTTGCCATTAACTGCCAATGTAACAAAGATACCTCATATAGTTTCAGATCTCATCCTTTGCTCTTCTCTTAATATCGAAGTATGATAATCAATCTTAACAGCACATCCACTCAATGAAATCACATTGTATACTTGTGACTTGTATACTCGACCACCACTCTCTGCTGGAACGGCTCTATATCCAATCATAGCATTACCTCCAAGGGAAGCAACATGTGCTCGACAAATTGAATTACATTCTGTCACAAATCTATGAAACTCCGCCCCTTCTCCTCCACGACTTTCTCGGATAAAGTGCATACTAACAGATCCCATATACTCTGTGATGTTTCCACCGGTAACTGAGAATAAAGGAGTGAGCTCAACAGGAGTATCAGCTGGTTTCAACCATGACGATTGAGGGAAGGATACCATGAATTGACTTGAGTTGGTAGGTGGTGATGGGTTCCCGGTACTTCCAAGCCGTTTGAGTCCATCGATAAGTGGTGGTGGACGGGGTATCTTCGTAAACGGTGATATGTTGAGTGTTTGAGTAGTAGACTTGGGAGTTAACAATCTTCCATCTTCTAATGCCAATGAGACGTTGACTGGGGTTTGATGATCAATACAGATCTCACTTGATGAATCACTCACATCTAGTTGACGTCTTGTACTACTATCATTCAAATTGTCAAATATCACAGTTGTCTGTCGCTTGGCAAGTTGAAAGCTTGATCGAATACCACCAAGTTGAGAATCTTGAAGCAGTTGTCGTTGGACGTTTTCCTCTTCATTCCTTCTCCTTCGTTCAGTAATTCGTCCACTGTTACTAGATTCTGAATCACTATCTTCTTCAGCCTCAATACTTTCATGACTCTGTTCAAGCACAATCTTACCCATACAGATAAGTTCAATCATATCGTCAGGTGTGACATTAACTTGTGTACGAAGTCCGCAGATTGATATTGGCCCTTTATGTTCTATACTCTTGCAAAGCTTGAGGAAGAGCTCTTGGAAGAGTAGGCTAAAGTAATGATTGCTTCGTGTGGCACGACTTTGAGGATTCCATCTAACTCGAAGCATCGACATTACCAGCTGCTCATTTGACACCTCATCTTTCTTTCCTCCATTGCCAGTGCCGTAATCAGGGACATGTTGACATGTCGTGAGTCTAATACCGGGTGGCAGTTGCTCTTCTAAAAGTACTGACATGATATCTTCATCTGTCTCGTCATCAATCTCCAGTATAAAAGGACCTTTATCATCACGATATAGTCTTCTTCTTCGACGTCGTGGATCTCGAGCTGATGATTCATTCTGAGAAGCCTTTACTGCTAGTTCATCTAGCTCCTCGAGATCGGGACCCACATGCTCCGTCTCTAAATCTGTGCCTGAGAAGCCTTCTTCTAGATCGCTCTTTTCTCTTCCAGACACCTCTTCCTTTTCACTGTCACTCGAGTTTGACGCACTACTACTGGAAGATGACGAGCTTGATGAAGAGCTGCTACTGCTACTTGAAGAAGATGAACTGGAAGAGCTTTCATCTGCCTTGTCTTTGTTATCCAAATCGGGAACGGGTGGAAGATTAGGAAAATGATTAGCTAGACTTTGCTTGTTTGATACAAGAGGTGTGTTTAATTCCTCTAGTGCAGGTACAGGTGGAAGATGTTCCTCTTGTACTTTCTCTTGGTGACTGTGGGAGCGCTTCAGTGGTGCATTTGAGTCGGCGGCAGATAATGGATGGAGCGAGAGACCACCAGTTGTTGAACCACGGACTAAGGGCAAGGGTACAGTCTTGTTCGTAGCCTGTTTCTTCTTCCTCCGCTGTTCCTTGGCAAGTTTTGAGGCAGCTTTTCTCAGTTGCACTTCCTTGATCTTCTTGGCAAGCATCTTCCTAGTCTGCTCTTTTTGTCGTTCCCCACTCTCGATGAGAAATTGACGATTACGGTTACTAAACGTTTCAATCAGTCTCTGTAACTTTATCAATTGTGTATCTTCGTCATCAATCACAGCGATAGTTCGAGATATCTCCAATACTCTTGGCGGTGGCATGGCTTCACAGTATACGGCGGTGGCAGTTGCTGTGGCTATGATAAGTTGGCTACCGATATCAACCTCACTCTTGAGACTAAATGCAGCGTTCCGACCGAGAATCTTCAGCTTGAGCATCATTTGACGAGCTAGATCAAACTCAAGAAAGGGTAGAGCCCTGTTTTCCATGCGGATAAAGAGGAGATGATTGGTTAGACACAAAATATCCAAAGATTAGAACACATCTTATGCAAAAAAGTAAAAAGATACCAAGATGGTATCCTAACTTCATCCATCTATCTATCAATCAAGTGTGCCGCTCTAGTGGATGCTCTGAGGCACTGAGCTCTAGGGGGTCAAACTACTTACTCTGAAACTGCTAAAGCATCACTCTCACCAGTTGCCCTTGGACGCGTACGGCAAACTCTAGCTTGGATGAAGGCTCCAGGTCCACGTATTGGCAGCCGAGAAGGAGGCTCTGTCGTAGCCAAGATGATCTCAGGGACCCATTTCTTTCCACATAAGACACATGGCCTATAATTCAGTGAGAGAAGGGAGTTAGTATTGAGTATTCATTGGTTTGTTAATAAACATGACAATACACTGCGGCTACACTTACACCAACTTCATGTTTGTAAACGGAGCAAGTCTATGATGATACGGAACATGACAATATGAACACGGCTTGGCCAATCGAGCTCGTAGGAGAACATTGGACACAAAGCTAGACTTGTCAATACTACCCTTGTTCTTGGCAGATATATTCTGAGATCTCTTACCACCCTTCTTACTACTTCTACCAACACCCATTCGTCTGAGTCTCCTTTCAAGTCTTTGGGCATTTCGTTTCATCTTGGCCTCCTTAATATCTTTCCGGGACAAGTTGCTGAATGGAATTTGCTTTGTTGTTCCATCATCCATACGTAAACTACCCTGGACAATATCAGCCCCGGCAGGTGTCTCATCACCACCAGCATCTTGATCTCCTCTTTCACCGGCATCAGTATCACTCACTGCACCCGAGAAGGGTGTATCAACTGTAGTGCTAATGACACTTCCGGGAGACGAGTCGCCGGGATAACTACGCCGGCCACCCTGCCTTCCATTCTTCTCAACTCTTTCATATATTTCATTCTGTTGTAATTCAAACTCAGCCCACATTCGCTGAGCTTGAGCAAGATCTGGTAGTCCACGGACAGTAGCGGCGGTACCAATAATAGATAAGACACAGACATCGTCGTGAATGGTACTAGACTCCATGTAGCCTGAAGATTATGGCAATAGAAGCAAGGAACATGAGATGTGTTAGTCATATGGTTGCTATTTATAAGTGGCAATCAGACTAACACACACACACACACAACTTACCAATAACATGAGTGCAGCATAAAGTACGTGCATGACTACGTATCTCATCACGAAGTTCACTCCACCATCCATCTCTTGTTTCTTGATCTGATAATTTCGATGCCAACTTACCAAGATACTTGACAGACCGTGCCGTGACCAATCCACCAATACGTACACGTACTCTTGAACCAAACTCCGTCATGGTAAGTAATTGTACCTCCTGTGCATCCTCTTTCTGACGGGCTGCTTCGTTTACTAATGTCATTACCATACCAGTATTTCGTGCCAATGTTTCCTTATGTGGTGATTCCACCACATCATGATGATGTTGAGGATCAGTAACAACATTGGAGGTTGTTGATGATGATAACAATTTGGGTACTCTACTACTACTACTTGCATTAGTACCATCCTTGGCTGCCAACTGAACCATCTCCTTACGTTGTATTAATACACATGTACCAAATGTCCGTGCTACCAATCCAGAATCACCCTCCATATCAAATAAAAGCCGATATGCCAAGACGGCATTCCCACCTATTTCCAATACCTTCTTACACATTCGTCTTCGTACCTTGGCATCCAACAAGTACATCAACGTTTGTCGTGTCTCATGACTTGTCCGTGCCTGATTAAAGTTATCACTCCATTCAAACTCAGGATCATCCGCCACTACCAACTCTTCCACAAATCCAAATACATGTGCAATTATATATCCCGAATTTGGATCTAATGTCGAAAAAGGGAATAATTGTACTCCAGCGGATGAATCACGGAATGGATTCTTATCTCCAATAAAGGTTAGTTTGATTGAGAGACATAATTCGCCACGTACTCCACCTAGTGTGTCATATAAGGGGAACCATCCATCGATGACTCCTAATCCTTCTTTCACATTAACATTTCCTCCAGTGTTACCTAGTTCACCACCGGATGATGATCCAACCGATCCACTCCGTTCAATTCTTGTAGTATTGGTAGTATTATTGTTCACCTGCTGTTGGTCATCATTACTGTCCTGCTTATCATCCTTATCCTCTGTATCCTCATTGGCACTTCTCATTAACAATGGGTTCAAATCAATATATACCAAGCCAATACTGCCATTACTCTTCTTACTTGATATTCTAGGTGGAGTAGTATTGCTATTACTAGTACTAGTACTAACATCACCTATATCCCAAACATGAAATAACAACGGTTCATCTTGTAATAATGTATCATCGGCAACCTCAAATCGAAATTCTTCATTATATGTTGGATTAGTTGAGTGATGTACTGTTCGTGTTTGTGCTGAGTAACATCGTGATGTGCGTGCTGAGTTTGTTGTTCCACCGTGTATACCAGTGCTAGGTTGATGTTGTTGTTGGTCAAAACTACTGCCAGGAGTTGAATTATTCTCATCTGTAGTGCCTAACATACTTTGCCATTGAAACTTACTCCCTGTACGATGATGACCACTATCTGTTGATCCATCTCTACGATGATCTGTTGATAGTAATAATTCATCTTCATCATATTCAGCTACGGCAGAATGACCACCGAGTGTTACTGTTACATGTGTAGTTGGTGGTAGGTTAGATTGTGTTTGAGATTTACTATGATGATGATGAGTACTTAATGTTCGTATGGGTGGTGATATTGTAGTTGGTTTTATCGATGCTAGGTTTCTTGCTGCCTTTATCCGTACTTTTACTGTGGATGGCATTATCTCTCTTGGGTATTATTGCCTTATGTTCTCTGTCTACTGAACCTTATTGTATACACTTTGCCAATCAAGTCAAATGAATTGCAATAGACTTTATGCCTGTCCTACTTCTCCAACTATCTAACCCTACTGTATATATCTTGTGAATCAAGCTAATGTTGTATACAAGAGATTAAACATAAGAGATAGGTATCAGAGGACATACATATGAACACATACAACCACATATTACCATATATCTAAAGAGATGACAGAGAAAACATATCTTAGAGATTGCGTTTGCAATGATACACCCTCAACTATACCCCAACGACGCCGACTAAAAGAAGATAGAATGTTTTACATGAAGGCATTATATATACTGTCCACATATACGAGTGATGTATATCATATTATATCAAATACCAAAACACTTTTAGACATAAATACATCATATATCTAATCATTTCACATCACAAAAAGATACCAACACTCCCTCAATCTACCGCCGGTCGACCAGCCTCTACAACCATAGCAAAGTACTTACCAATTATTTAGAGTCAATAGAGAGCAAGCTAGAGCATGCAAGCTATCTTCTTATCTTCTTACTTCTTTATCATATAAGTTTTATCTATGAAGTTTCTATCAGTACATGTGAAGTTTCTTTTTGTGAATGTTACGATATTGCCTATTGCTTTGTTTTAGCCCTATCACCACTGTTTATTATTTGCGAACGTCTCTACTATTATCATATTACTGTGTTTGTTCAGTGTTTTATTGTCGTCGACCTGAAAATTTAAGCCAGCATATATAGTGTTGCAAAAATACTTACAATAAATTAATAAGCCCCATCAAGTTGTTGCAGGCTCTTAAATAACCAATATCAAGTACAACTTACAACACAAGTGGTAGATATATATCAGAATAATCCACTAAAACAATATAACAGAAGAATTGCAAAATGTCAACTCCACAGCCAGATTCACGGTCCGGTATGAGGTTTAAAGAACTTTATACTCTGGATAAAGTGGTAAGTATTTGATGAAGTTGATGTGTCCATTATTCCATCGTGTCGGGTAAAATGGAGGCCGCGATTTATAAGTTGCAGTAGTTGATATAGGGTCGTTAGGGGGTTGTGTGTTGAGGTCGGTGGAAGATTAGTTGTTGGTCGTATGAGTTTTTTATGCACATCATGTGTGCACAATTTTTTGTTGTTCTGTCTCTTGGACAGGGCATGCTAATAAGAATGATAATAATCTATATTGATTGTTGATGTACATCGGATAGAGTATTGTATGAGGATAGAGGATGTTACTTCGTCGGGTATATCTGCACTTTTATATCATTTTACACAATCACCTCTCACCCAACATTACTTCACCCCCTCTCATAAAAAATAACAACAGCTTGGTAAAGGAGCATTCTCAACAGTCCGATCAGGTATACACAAACGTTCACCAACAAAAGAATATGCCGTAAAATGTGTTGAACGTGAAAAGTTAA
>Ga0214480_100272_pt1 | contig 26019 bp, 27 predicted proteins | sample M1_20Mar14CPVII9_3_FD_165042 | JGI IMG/M metagenome (GOLD analysis project Ga0214480, IMG submission 165042) | Marine eukaryotic communities from Monterey Bay, California, United States - M1_20Mar14CPVII9sort6BwellE17 | ecosystem: Environmental > Aquatic > Marine > Unclassified | place: USA... | reverse complement strand
ATGGGTGCACCGTGTTATAATTTTTTTGATGTTATACTGTACTATATACCGATCCTCCTACAGAGTGTTATATCAAAGAAGTAGTGTTACTAACCTAACCAATTGCAATGTGTGCTATGATGGCTCTACAATGGATTGGGATCATAACAATAGCACAGTATATACCTATACTGTAAGATATGTGTCAGAAAAAGTCAAAAAATGATGGTTGTGTTTATTTGCTTCTCGTAGGGTAAACGTAGTCGGTCTGCCGCAATTTCAATACTACCAATCGAACAAGCGTTAAAAGCTGATGAATTAGGTATATTATCAGTGTATGAAAGTTATTGTTGATACCGATATATCATATCCCTCATAGGTAGTGCACAAGATGTATGTGAGCATCATTTTTTTATGAGAGTTTATTTTGGACGAACCTACATTCTCGGATCAATAAATATTAGATTAATGACCGAAATATATCTAATTCTCGTAGATCGAGGAAGTATATTTGCTGCCAAATATGGAGTTATACCTAATAACTACACTGCCAAATATGGAGTTATACCTAATAACTACACATGGACTCTAAATTCTGGCCTCTATAATTTTGTGATGGTGTTTAGTTTATGATTGACTAACTATGTATATGCGCCGCATTGAGTAATTGCAACAGCTTATTGCATCTCGATTGCCGCATTTATCTATAGTTGACTTTTCTATTCAAATAATCAATAGACTATCCAACGGCGGCGTAGAAAGATCTGCAAACTTTAAACCACAGATTGTCATTTTCTACTAAAAATTAATCATTAACAAGAGATTAATCATAGTATGTCATCATCCAGTAATAAGCGCATTAGACGTGATACAAAACGTGATGCAACAATTTATGGTTTGCAACATCTATAACATGGCAACTTTATCCAATAATAGTAGCAATAAGCGTGTTAGACGTGATACAAACTCCATGCAACTGCAATTAAATGATTTGCCCAATGCTCTACTACCAAAAGTTGCATCATATCTACCGAATACATCTTGTGTCTCTTTTGCAATTTCTCTCTTTGATGCACCAACATCTCATCAGCCGTCTATAATGAGTAAAGCAATTGCAAATGCATCGGTAGAGAGCTGGGAGATTCTTGATTTTAAGGATATGCAAGATATATTCGGCCGTAATCTAACAGATGATGATGTTCGATGGATACTATTAGCGATCGACGCAGTGAACAAAATCAAATCATTAAAGTTTACAAACTGTCTTGAGATTACGGGTAGCGGTTTGCAGCCTCTAACAGGTTCTACCATGTTAGAACGGATTGATTTGAGTTTAGTAGGTGATCATGAAAACCCTAATATAACACCCGAGCCGCCGATCTCCGTAGAATTAGTTGTACCAATCCTAAATAGCATTATTGAGAGAAATGATAATGTATTAGTTCACGTACAATTCCCAAAGAAATGGCGCGTCGAGAGAAGTGTTGTACTAACTCAGTTCCTTCAAAGATGGGATAGGTTATTAAATGGGCGTAGATATCCCTGTTCAAATCTAGGATGCGATGAGATTTGTGAAAGTATCGATGAAGACCGTGATCCTTATTCATTAGTTTATTGGGGACAGGGGCAAAATGCAGCCTGGTTACAGTTAGTATATGGTACAGTTTCTTTGACTTGCTACCAGTGCGAGAAGAAGTTTTGTTGCATGTGTGAATTTAATTGTGAATTCAGTTTCTGTAGAACCTGTGATAAGTTTTACTGCAATGATTGCAACTATGTGAATCATTGCCAGGGAAGTAGTTGCACGACGCCGTATCAACCGGCATCTTGCAGGGGATGCAATCTTGTGAAGGACTGGTGAGTGTACATGTATCGAGAATTCATTTAGAATCACGAATGCTCATACCATCTTTGTTGTTATCGTACAGTGACGAATGTGGGGTTGGATCATTCTGTGCTGATTGTGCACCTTCTTGGACCACTTGCCAGTATTGTGAGAGAAATCATTGCGTAGATTGCAGTGAGGGCTGTAAGAATATCTGTCAGGGTAATGGCTGTAACAGAGCTAATTGCAATGGGTTAGACTCGAGGGGATTCAACATCTCTTCCACCAACACTGATTGCACAGATGAGAAGAACGGAAGGAAAGAAACCGTCAGACAATATATGGATGGAGATTTGCCTCATTCATTTTGTGGTGATTGTTATCCTGGGGGGATGAATATACTAGATTGAAGCCATTTGTATTAATGAAAAGATTATTATTTAGATAGCAAGTATTGTTTAACTGCAGTTTATGTATACTTCTGTACATTCATCCCTACCTCTCATTCTCATCTATCTGATCAGCAAGGAACGGTTCATACTGAGCAACAATCCTCGCACCTTTATGTACCAATCCATCTAAACTTTGCATCAAATACTCCTTCTCACCATCACTACAATCACATAACTTGGGTAATGGTCGATAATTCTCTTCATCAAACCGTATATCATTAATATCTAAACTTTTACCATTATATTGCAATAGGTTACGACGTGTTATGTTATGTCCCTTCCATGAATTGAATATTCGTTGCTTGTTTTGTATATTGATTTGTAGTATGTATCCCATGATGGATGTATGAATAGGATATAAGTCCGGTGATGATCCATCATGTAATGCCAACTTTTCAGCTGACCAAACTTCATCTTTTCTATTCTCATCAGCATGAAACTCTGCTATCCATTGTAATGTTTGTGAACGTACTTCTGGTGGTGTAATATAATATTGAAATGAATCCAAGTGTTCAATCCAATGTGATGCTAAGTTACCCTCTTTTGCACCATCTTGTAATAGTCTGAGATATCGATAGGATGGGATACCCTCTTTACTTGTTCCTTGTATGTATGGTTTCTTTGGTACATATAATCCAACATCAACTATCTCACCATCATAAGATGTAAATTGTACAGATTGAATGTTATATCCTGCCTCTTGTTTTCCAATCCATCTGCTTCGTCGTTTGGTATTAAAAACGCCGAGCCGTGCAGCTTCACATCTTTATTGTTGATGTTATTGATTGGAGGTCGAATTGCAGCAAAGCCAGGTCGACATATTCATTCAATCCTGTATTGAAGTATAATTAATTCCCATCCTTTGATTGTACCTACAAGATATCGTATTGGATTTAAGTTCTTTTTTTCACGGAGTGTTCGTAATCCAATGTTCGAGCCGTAGCCAAATCGCCATTTATGTGTTGTTGATTGCATTTTGACTTTATTTTGGGGGAGATATTGCTTATTACTAATACGGACAACGATAGCAACACTACACTGGATTAATAAAGGAAGTAAGGTAAGATAGATGCTCATTTAGGCGTCTGTCCGTCGTTTCTTGATTATTTTTTTGGTATCCTTTAAAAGTTCAGTCGAAGTCGAGCAAGTCTTATCGATGAGGACGGCATATCAATAAAGCATCTAATACATCGGCAGTATACCCATACCTATATCGATTTTTAACGCTCTTTCGAATAGAAGTACTCAGGTAATCATTGTAATTATATTGAGTGATTTATGATAGGATACGCTCAGCGGTATCCATTTTGCAATCATATGTACCTGGTTCAAGTTTCTCCTATATGGGCGGCAGTAAATAAGCAATGATCAACAAAGTAGACGAAGTACTATCTTATTCATACGATTATGTAATCATCGGTGCAGGTCCATCGGCCTGTGGCCTTTTACAAGGCCTACTATCTCGTGAGCAACACAACATCTCTTCTAAACATCAAATTAGAACAATTTGTATAATTGAAGCAGGCTCTCAACAACAGACATCAAGTACATATGCCAAAGATTGGCCAAAGACTGCACTATATACAAATTAAAATAACAATAATTACATATCCACTCCGCAAATTGCATTAAACAATCGTATCTTAGACATACCAATCGGCAAAGGATTAGGAAAGTCCGCGTTAGTATTGTTTTATTGTGCATGCAGGTGTTTAGGTTTTGTATGAAGCTCTACGACTTGACCGCTTCATTTGACCTTAGTTTGCCTTTATTAATTGCCCTTGTATATCATATGTGCTAACATATATTATAATCTCCTCTCTTTCATCGTCATAAACTGTTTAACACGCATCTTCAGGTGGCACTTCCAACATTAATGCATGCTTACTATCTTCTCCAAACTTTACTAGCGACTTCAAAACTTGGCCAAAGAAGTATCAAGATGGCACGATTATCAAGAGTGCTTGTGAACATTTAGTTGATGCGATGAGAAAGAATGGTGCGGTTGAGGATTATAGAATTTGTCAAAAGTTTATGAATGTTTTGGGAGATGAAAATGTTAGCTGTGATATAAAGCAAGAAGATAGTGTACGCCTTGCAACTGCAAATGATGGGATGAGAGTGAATTATTTTGATTCTCTTGTTCAACCTCTTCTATCCACTACATCAAATGATATACTAACAATACGGACAAACACAATTGCAGAACAATTACTATGGGATGAGAATAACAAACAGAAACAAATCAATGGCGCTGTATGTAAAGATCAACAATCTGGTATGAAGTACATTATATCAGCAAAGAAAGAAGTTATATTATGTACAGGAGCGATACATTCACCTGTTTTATTAATGAGATCAGGCATTGGTGACGAATCACAGTTGAGAAAGCTGGATATCCATTGCAATACCAGCAAATCAAAATTTCATAATCTACCTGGAGTTGGTAAGAAGTTGAAAGATCATTTAGTGATACCACGAGCATTCGTTACTTCTTCTCAAGTGGACTGTTGTCAATCTTTGAACGGAGTACCAACTATCTTTAGTGATTCAAAGAATGATGATGCCAAATATGTGTTAATGGACGGATGTGTACTCAAACACGCCGGACCGTTAATGGTATCGTCAGTCTGTAGAAGAGATTATCAGTACACCAACAACATGAATAACAACATCATTACTTATATCAAACAGTATACATTTCATATCATTTATACTCTCATACTAACCCTTCTTGAATGGGCAGTATCCTATATCAAACCACTAACACATGTCATGACATATCATACATCAACATTACTAATTACAATACTACATCCTAAATCACACGGTACTGTTACATTAACATCATCCAATCAAATTAGAATCGATCCAGCATATCTAATGGATGAGAGTGATTGTGAAAGTATAGTACAAGCATGGAATCAAAGTACAAGGATCAAGGATACAGTTATGAACAAATGTTGGGAGATACTTCCCGGTCCGTTATACAAAGTTTACTCTTCTCTCTTGTTATGTCGGGGAAGAGGTAGTAAGGACGACAAAGAAGAAGATGACACATCATCATTATCATTATCAAACAATCAAGAGGTCATCACATATGCCAAGCAATTCATGCAGCCATACTTTCATTACATTGGCACATGCTCAATGATCAATAATACAACTCAAAGTAATAACGAAGAAGAAGCAGTGGTAGATGAAAACTTTAAAGTGATTGGTATGCAAGGATTATGTATCTGTGATGCATCAGTATTTGTAGATTGTATATCGGCACCGACAGCATTGACTTGTGCTAGTTTGGGATATGTATTGAGTGACATTTTGATAGAGGAGGAAGAAGGTAGAACTGTTCATCATGAATAGGTATGTCAGAGTAGGTATACAACAGTGGAGAATGAGATACTGCCGCAACATACAACTACTATCATATCATTAGTATAGAGTAGATCTGGAACTATCACTATCAGTCTAAAGCATACATATAGGTAGTAGAAAGTAGCATATGTATTGTGTATACAGCTAGCACAATATGTCAACAAAACATATATATAGATTAATTTACAAATAAAGATGGCTGGCTTTCTCAATAACTTGTCGCCCATAATTGCAATATCTCATCATCACATAGATCAACTTCGACCGATGAAGGACTGCAGCGATCATCTGGGTATGACGAACTCCCACATGACGAGCCATTCGAAACCATACGCTGGAGAGGAGCAGGTTCAACATTCGCCGTACAAATAGGCTGACAAATGGCACCATCAATATTCAATGGTTGATCATTCTTGAATGAATCATAAGCTTCAATGATAGATAGGCGTCTAGCTTGACGTGTTGGCATCATAACTCGCTTGTCCTCTTCTTGTTGTACTTGTGGATGACAAGTCTTCATCTTCTTGGAACTACCTTGTTGCTCAAAAGAGAATGCTTGAGGGGGAAGACTATTGTTGGCAAATTGAGAAGACAACATGGTTTGTGTCTTGTTATTATCAATTTGAGATAAGAGGTAGTTGATATCTTGTGTAAGTTGAGTAGGCATTGCAGGAGGCATTGATGGATAGGAGGAAGCAATGAGACCGACGGGCATTTGCTGCTGCTGCTGCTGTTGAGTACGCTTCTTGTTTGTCTTCTTGGGTGGAAGAAGAGATGGTGGAAGATCCTTGATGAGTTCCTTGTACTGATCCATCTCCTTGTAGTACTCAGCTACCTCCGCCTTTGCAATCTTCTGTACAAAGGACTTCGTCTCTGGATCAACTTTCTCAAGCTCGGCCCATCGTGACGAGATAATCTTGGAAAGCTCGAGGAAACCAATCTTCCCGTGCTGCTTGCGGTGCTTTCTCTTCTTACGTTTACCAGGACCGGCGTACCAATCGGGCATTAGTTTGATATTCTTGTATCGTTGTGGCACATCGTCATGAAGGATCTTATTCTCCATCGTAGATTGGTCGGCAACATCACCATCCATCGTCTGGATAACATATTCTCTCTCGATCTGGAAGAAGATATGATATGCCGTCAATGGACGCTGTGGCTTCTTTGGGATGGTACGGATGGATGACGATGACGATGGGGTGGACGATGACGACGACGATGACGGAGTTTTCATTGGAGTAATGATGTTTTGCTCCTTTGCATTTGCAATTGCAATAGGCAATGATGAACTATTATGCATAGGAATACTGGAAGATACTAAGGACATGGTTGCAGATGACATCATCATGATAGAATGATATAGTATAAGAATAAGTATAGATGTTACTATTTGTTGTCGAAGATTGAAAGTTGAGATATGTGGTTGCTCTTTGATGAGATATTTTATGAGCTATGATTTTGTATGTGGCTCAATCGTATTATCATGTGTATCTTAGTGAATGGGTAAGGTTTCATGTTCGTGATTGGCCGAATAGTGAAACGGGTCGATCAAACGAGTCTTGAATGTCGATCAGGAGTCATAGGGTATCCTTTTTCCTTTTAAGCATTTATCTTTCAAGAACTGCTCATTCCCAACTTTACTGCTCGGGATGCCAGTATGATGTCGTATCAGTGGTACAGTGTAAATGCATGATACGATATATAGCTCACAATACGATCTTAGATAAAAGCGATGACGTTGACGGCCTCTATCTTTAGTCTCCCTACCTCTAGCATTCAAACCAGTGCACAATGAAAGACTTCAAGCCAATCATGTGTACTTCATACCCCTTCCATTTCCGACTTCACATTTCCCCAAAAGTCATTCCACTTATCCTTCTCGACAGCTAAGAAAGTAGGGACTTCTTCAGTCCTTTCGGTCCATGCCTCCTTGACCATAGCCTCCTTTTCGTCATACATCTTGTCAAACTTCTCCTTCATACTATTGATAGTCATCTTTTCACGTTTGAGTTCGGTGTCGATATTACTCAACTTGATTTTCAATTCGTCAATCAAACTATCACATTTTTCAAGTGGCTTATATCCATTCGTATCTCCCCCGTAAAGATTTGCCAAATGAATCATGTTCTTCCTATTCTGTTCATGTTCCAGCTTGGCCTCCTTGGCTTCTTTCTTCTCCGCCAACAACTCTTCATTCGATTTCTTTTTCATATCCAATTCGTTCTTCGCCAGATCAATGAGCTCATCCACTTTTCGGGGCACCGTCCTTTTCATGGCATCAGTGAAGGCTCGTGTTGCTTCAAAGTTCATATCTTCATTCCAATTCTCGCCATATGTTGTCAACTGTGTGTCGATATTATCTGATTCGGTACTAGACTTGTTGGTAGTATCCACTGAGTTGTTATTACTGCTGCCAATACCATTTTCTTTGTCATTACCACTTTGACCGTCTTGGTTTGACAACTTTACGGCTCCCTCGATTTCCTTCTCCGTCTCTTTGTTTTCTGCATCGTGGACACGTAATGATGATGATACAGTAGCAGACTTAGACCCTGGTGTGGCAGTCTTTTCCGTCAAGGGAATAGATCCTTCTGAGGCCTTGGATGAAGCAGATACGGGTACAGGCTCAACTGACTTAGTGGGTGGGGATGCATTGTTGGATTCAGATGGGGTGGCCGGGATACTCAAAGTGGCACCCATACCATTACCGGCACCATTGTTATTTCCAGCGTCCGTTTCTTTATCCCCGGCGGGAGTTACGGCGGAACCACCTGTTGTTGTCCCCTCGGTAGACTTGGCTGTTGGTAATACATTGTTAGTTGGTTGTTTAGTAGAGGGTGTCGAAATGGTGGATACAGATGGAGCTAAAGTAGATACGGACGATGCGGTGGTCTTCTTGGTAGTTGGATCAGGAGACGATTCCTTAGCAGCGGCACCCGTGCTATTCATACTTTCAGCCTCCGACGATTGATTGGTATCATCTTCAGCGGGAGGTTTACTAGCAGGCTCCTCGGCCTCGATATCATCGAAATTTGCATCGTGATGATTATCATTACCAAAACCCACAGAGTCTTCTTCTGGTGCCTCAACATCAGTGGATGCTGTGGACATTGCAGTGGACTTGGACTTGGTTGTTGCACCAGTAACACCCGCTGTAATAGGAACCCTAACTACCTCAAGGAATTTGGTTGAGGTGTTTTTGATTTCCCCTTTAAACAACCGCCATGCCATATCCATTAAATTACTACCATTGGTATATTTAGTACTAAGTGGTTCTTTGTTGATTGATAAGATGATACTACCCACACCAAACAATTCAAACCCTTTCCCAATAGTTGTAACTTTTAACATCCAATCATTCAACTTCTCAACATCAAAATCGCAACATCCTTTTGGTAACAATACTGTTGTTATCCCATCACAACTTGGATAATAAAAATCAACTAGCCGAATTTGGAGTTCATGTACCCTACAGGCTGAAATGAGTATTTGATGTTTGTTGGATAACCCTGCCTTCACTTGTGCACTTTTAATTTTTCGTAACTCTTTAGTACAATCTGGACCTTTCATCTTTAGGATATCATCAACAGGTGGTTTTGGAAGACCAATATCAGATGGTCCCCCGGGAATACCAAGAAGTGGCTTCTTGTTTAGAGGCTGTCCCTGATGATTTTGTTCTACACGACGTGCACGTTTACCCCCCACTTCTCCATCCTCAGAAGTAATATCATTCATCCAAGCTTCTTCTCCTTCATAGCGTGTGGAACATGACTGACCACGACGTGGTACCGCAGCAGCAGCAGCCGGCGCCGGATTATTATGTGATATACCACTATCATTTAACAATTCCTTCTTTACACCCATTGATTGATGGTGCATGCTTTGAGTTGCAACACTATTTGGGTTCACCCATGATTGTACCTCGCCATTATCTAAAAAAGCGCAGCGTTGACTGTTGGTACTATTTGTAGCACCAATAATTTGCTGGCCCAATAATTTGTTAGTAGAATTCATTTGTTGCAATTGTTTTTTGAGCTCTCCAACTTTACCTAAATATTCTTGCATATCAAAAGTTGGTGGTAAAGTAGTTGTTGTTGTTTTTGCAGCTGTTGTTGTAGTTGTTGGAGGTGGTGCTTTTTGTTGCTGAGGGATCTGTTGCCTATTTGATTTAGCCGACATTATAGATTGTATTTTAGTGTGCTATATAACTATATGAGTAGATCTTATAGACGATTACTAATAGTGCACTAACCACAATTAGTGTTGTTGAGTGTGAGAAAAGTGTGAGTCAAGGATCGCTAAACGGCACTCTCGAGAAAGCCAACTTTACTGATGCGCCAATTCATAGAGGGTAATAAGGTTGCGTCAATAAGGATCAAACAAAGAAGATCCTGTATCACCGGTAATAATATAATTCAATAAATGCACTAGCATTCACAATGGAAGATAAGAACAAGGTATGTGATTTGACTTGTGCATAGAGTCTCATTATTATAACACACATGCGATATATCTTTGTTTTATTTTGTAACTTGTTCTTTTTATTAAAGAGGAAACGCCACCATAAAGACACTGAGAATGATGGTGATAATTTCATATTACCGTCTGAACGTGGTGGTACCGGTATCACCGATCAGCCGCCGTCGAAGAAGGCAAAGAGCGTACCTACTTCGTCAATTGTTGTACAATCAACCGTGAGTTTATTTTTGTTATCGGATTGTGTTATATGTATACTTGTACCAATCCCAACTTAATTGTACTAAATTCTATATATCTTTGTTGGCAATTTTAGAAAAAGAAGAGTTTAAGTTTGCCATGGTTTGGAAAAGGTAAACCTACATCTCAAAATAAACAAGTGATAGATGAGAAGAAAAAGAAGACGACGGATATACGAGATATATGCAGATTTAGATTTGGAGAGAAAAGCAGTAACTTTCATCCCCGTAATAAAGAATCTCAAGGTGATGGGGGTCCAGTTGTTAATAAGGTATTGTTTAGTAGTAATAGTGTTAGCAGTGATGAACAACAAAAAGTTGGAATAGAATTAGATTTTACAACAACAAATTATGATAGTGATTGGGGTGGGGTGTGTATTAATAGCAGTGCATCATCAGATTTACAATCTGATACTGATAGTATCGATTCTGAAGGTTTTTTAGATTCAGAACCCCTTGCCGAGGATGATAGACGTGCATTGGCACCGCCCCCGTCGTGGGTTGTGGATGTGGAGGAGGAGGAGAAGAAGGAGTGCCATTACTGTAATAAAATGTTAGGTGCTAATCAGTTTTCTGGTAAACAGTGGAAAAAGGGTGAATATCTTTCAACCGTTCGGAAATGTTTAAATTGTTCACTTAACTATTATTGTCGGCATATGGGAGGAGAAGAGGAAGCTAGGGAATTTATTGATAATGCAAAGAGAGATAATGCGAAGAAAGAACAACGTCGATTGGAATATAAAAGAAATTATTGTTGCCCGTACGCACAACTGTATAAACAACTTGCACAACTGAAGCTAGCGGCATTGGCAGATATGGCAACAAAGTTTGATGGTCAATCTCATGCATTCGATCTACCCATTATCAATACAACAACACAGGAGGGATTAAGTCATTTGGAGTCGTTAATATTAGCTAAAATCAGAAGGGGTGTTTGGTATTATACTGGTGATTCTAGAATGGGTTCGAACGGAGAGATTCTATATAATGAAGGTGTCGGGTTTATTACTCGAGATAATACAATGATTTGCAAACGAGTTAGAGGGGGTTTCGTACGTCTACTTTTGGGTGATATTGGATCTACCTCCGACTGTTTACTCCAAGCAATAGTTCATCCGCTTTGTGCCGGTGAGTTGATATTTATGTATTTGATATGTCATATCATGCCGTACCATTACTTCTCTTCTAACATAATATACCATGACTAAACAGTATATGGAGGACCAAGGTCCAAAATTGGAGAGAATGCCAACATCCAAACACTTTTCGACCTAGAAAAGCAAGGGCATATCAAGTGTCTAAACAAGGGTTTCCAAGGTAAACCTGGTCCTTCTGACCAAATGCGTATCCTGTTCCTCACCGAACTTCCTGACTTTGGACAAAGTCTCAGAGATAAGGAGGTAGCACTTTCGTTATTTGGATGTTCACGAGCCAATGATACTCGTTTCCGATCCATGATCCCACTTGATGAACAAAACTTTGTGAAGAATGATCCACGGGTGGACAAGCGGAGGACATCAACCGAGACGGGAAAGCCTAAGCGTTACAGAATCATGCCATCTCGACTATAAATAGATATTCATAAGATAAGATTGAGCTCCAATCTATTCTCACATACTCTAATCCATCTGCTCGGGAACCACTGCTGGCATACCTAAAAGTCATTTCTTATACGAAGGAAAGTTCACAGTGGGCAGTAGTAATAATATTGGGTAGTATTGCCGCCTCAGAGCGTGCTTGTACACTATATACAATCATCCATTAGTTGGAGAGTTAAAAGTGCTCTGATATCTATCTACTGATACTCAAACTCATATGCATCGAGCTGCCAATAAAAGATAGATCTTACAATAAGGCTCTTTTGCTATGCTGTTTTCGTATAGGGACAATCTCAAAACTTCAAGTGATTGTGGTCTTGTATATCCCCGAATGCAGTTTTGAATTGAAATAGCCTGAATGGTGCCTACTAAAGAAAAAGAGGAGGATGAATGATGTGGTAGTGGTAGTGGTGCGCACAACCACAGGTTTATCTTATCAGTTCACGGACTACATGTGTTGTACAGGGTTAAGAAGGAGACTATCGGAACGAATCTAAATCTAAGTCTAAATATCTAACCTTTATTAATATTATTATTAAACTTAGATAGATTCCTCTGTCCTTATCTACTATTGTTAGTGTAATCCAACCAAACGTATAGCTCTTAGCTCATTCTATCTCTATGCATCACTCTCTTCGGTCCCTTACTTCACGATTCTTCTCCAAACATTCTCCGCAAAAAGTACAAACCCCCTCTTCATTCTCGTACTTTAAGATCAATTACCCCCTCGAGACCTAGACCATTCGGATAATCCACAATGAATAAACTCTTTCTTATTCCCCTCGTCACCTTGTCACCCCATGAAGTAAATTGGGTGGATGTTGCACTAATGATCCAGGAACACGAGGTAAAGTTGGAACATATGTTGATAATTTGTTGCCGTTATGATATGAAGGAAGAATGTCTGTTCTATATCCGTCGGAAAGAGCGTGTTTTCTATGGATATTCGATGATAATGCATCTTCTATTGTCTGGGGCTTGTGTATCTTCTTTGTTGATATGAATATGGGCCTTCGCCGTGCTGTTTGTTTTTGTTTTGTCGAACCTTTGTTAATTTTTGGTAGTGAAGATGATGATATATGAGACCAATCTCATCTCTGCCAAGACGACAGGCTCCTAGATAGCACCGTCTATCTCTTTCCTTTAATCATCTCTAACTTTTAAGGAGGCCGTATCAATAGATTAATAGTAACAATTCTGATCATTGGCCGCAGCCGCTTCGTCCCTCTGTTTACTCTTAATCTCTCCCAAGTATGCTTGATATAATTGTAATGCCTTTGTGTAATCATCTTTTGTTGCATGCCCACTAGAGTATAGTTCCTTGATTTTGTTCAAAGATTTGTTATGTCCACTCCCTACCGCAATCATGTAATGCTTCAATGCTCTATCTGCATTGCCTGCATATACCTCCATAATGCCTAGATTATGCCTTGCCATTGCATTCCCTCTCATAGCTGCTAGCTCCCAATAATGTTTGGCCTTCTCCTCGTCAATTTCCACACCTTCACCATATTTATATGCATAACCAACATCGCAATATGCGTCAGCATTACCAAGTTCTCCTGTCCGATGGTAAAGTTCTAATGCCTTGGTATAATCCTGTGGAAATCCGCATGTTCCATCTCGATAGTCACAGGCTAAATTGTACATTGCCATAGGATCGTTCATCTCCATCCGCTTCTTTATCCGTCTATTCATCTCCTCTTTAGTAGGCGTTGGAACTCTACAAAAAGGGCACTTCTCATTGTCTACTTCATTGCCTTGGTTATCATATAGAGGTGCATAAGCACATCCACTGCATATGAATTTTCCACAACACGTTTGATACTTAGAACCTGTATGAAGTGATGGCAGTCTTATGAAACATATTGGACAGTCTCCAAATTGTGGTGGTGGTAGTTTAAACAGCTTTTCATCTTGTAATTTGGCGGCCTGTTCTGCAGCAAGCCTGACATGTTCCTCACATTCTTTCTTGTGTTTTGATCGATGTTTCTTTTTACATGCGGCATTGCAGTATTTCACCATCTTACATTTGTTGCATATATTGTTGACATCACTACCTTCTTTACCACAATTTGCACATACCGATATATTATCTTCATTATCTGCCGTACTTATATTTTGTAACATATCGTTCATCTCACATACACCATCATCATTTGATTTTGATGCACCGTCTTTGCAAATTATATCAGAAGTGCTCATTATATATACTTCTCTACTATCGTATACCACTAATATATACTCTCCACTTGAGTCAATGTTATATATCGTTACTCTCACTACCACAAGAAGAGGCCAATCTACCGTCAAGCAAGGCGTTGATATCAGCGTCTATGAACAAAGATGTGTACTCTTTTGTAAAATCGTTGAAACTCAGTCAATATCAATGACAAAACCTCGAAAGTACCACTATTCGAAAGAGCGTTAAAAACCTTATACATCCCCCTATACTTTGTAAAACCAAACCTCTTATTGCAATAGCTATCGGTTATATATAAAGTCTGCCATGTTAGAGAAAAAAAAGTATCAATGAGTTTGGATTAGTGGCTCCGGTATCTTTTTATGAGAGTTTAGAAATTATGAGACTTTTGAAGACTATTTCGCAGATAGGCGGGTATAATATATCTTCTTACAAACAGCATTCAGCTGATACATATTAAGTGAGAACGAACTATTTTACATAATACTTTCGGTGTATGCGGCGGCGGTAGGGGGCGTCTGCATTTGAAATTTATATCAAGAGATCATCATCCATATCACTATTCCCTTCGATTATATTACTCAGTCTACCACCGCACACTGCTGTAACTAATCTGGTAATAATGTGAATGTATTTGAGTAATATCAAACTTTAATCAGATCCATGTCTAATCCCAACCGACCTTCGTGATGATAACTCGGGAATGTCACTGATGCCACACACAACATTTGGATAATTTTCTGCTGGTAAATTTCTGCTGCCTACTTATTGGAAGTGCTAATAGTAACGGTACCTACCGTCTTCATAGGATGCAGCCGTTCATCCCTCTGAGCACTCTTAATCTCTCCCATGTATGCTTGATGGGATTGTAATGCTTTTGTGTAATCTTCTTTTGTTGCGTATCCTTTTGAGTAAAATTGTTTGATCATCATTAAGGAGTCATTGTCACATCCACTTCTTACCGCAATCATGTAGTGTTTCAATGCTCTTTCCATATCGCCTGCACGAGCCTCATTATTACCTAGATTGTACCTTGCTCTTGAATCTCCTTGCATAGCTGCTAGCTCATAATAATGATTTGCTTTCTTCTCATCAACTTCTACTCCTTCTCCATTATCATATGCATAGCCAATGTTGTAATATGATTTGGGATAACCAAGCTCCCCTGCCCGACGAAAGAGTTCTAATGCCTTTTTATAATCTTGTGGGAATCCACTTGACCCATATCGATATTCACATCCTAGATTGAATATTGCAATGGGATCATTAGCCTCCACTCGTATCTTTTCCCTTTTAATAATCTCCTCGTCCGTTTTAGGAGCCACAACTCTGCAAAATGCGCACTCATTTTGCTTGTCAATGTCAAGTTTATTCCCTTGATTATCATACACTGGCGAGTAAGCACATCCATTACATATAACTTTTCCACAACACGTCATATACCGGTGCCCAGAGTCCAGTGTAGGCAAGAGTTGAAAACAAATTGGACAATCTCCATATAGTGACGGTGGCTCCTTGAATAGTTCTATATCGTGTAATTCAGCAGCATGTTCAGCTGCAAGTCTAACATATTCCTCACAATCTTTCTTGTGTTTGTGTCGATGCTTCTTTTTACAAGCCGCGTTGCAATACTTCACCATCTTACACTTGTTGCATATATTGTTGACATCACTACCTTCTTTACCGCAGTTAGCACATACTGATATATCCTCATCTTTATCTTCCGTACTCATTTTGTGTAACATATCATTCATCTCACATACACCATCACAATTTGATTTTGAAGAACCTTCTTTGCAACTACTATCGGATGTGCTCATATTATATCTAAACACTAGATAATATCTCGCCGCTTGAGTCGATGGTCAAATACCGATATTCTATACCACGAGAAGATGCTGACTGCTTAACTAGCCACTCAACCGTCAAAGGAGGTGTTAATACTCGTACCATAAAGCGTACAAGAAGATGTGTACTTCTTTTGTAAAATCGTTACTACTCAGTCAATATCAATGACAGAGCCTTAAAAGTACCACTATTCGAAAGAGCGTTAAAAACCTTGTATATCCCCCTATACTTTGTATACCAGTAACCTCTCATTATAGCTACTCAATAATTTCAAGTCTGCCATGCATGCTTGTGATCTCGATAGATAAAAGGATTTTGAGATTTGGTATCTGGTATCCTTTTATGAGAGTATAGTCTAGTAGAATCGTTTGAGCAGATGGTTGCAATCAACAAATTCATGTCTTTGCCATTGAGGTGATATCTTTCTATATTATTATCGATTGCAAATCCAATAGTAGCGTTTCAATAGCATACAATACTCAAAAGGTCAATGAAGGCCTATAAACAAGCGGCAATAGCCGTACTACTTGCTTCTACTTTAGTAGAAGTTAATGGGTTCAATCTACCAAAACATCATCTTGAACCAGCCATCAACCAACAACGACAGCTTGTGCGCGGTAGTAGTAGTATTCCTAAACTTGATCTTAAATCAATTAAATCTTCGGGTAAGCTGTTTTTGATTTATGCAATACAATGTATGTGTGTTGTGATAGTTTAGGCGTTTTATGTGTAAGGGTTGTTAGTTTTGTTTTTCCGATAGGAGGTTGATGAACAAGAAGGAACAAGATATATGTGTCAACTGCAATGATACAATACAGTACCTCTCGTACCGAGAGCTGTAGAAATAGTGGAGGGTATAGAAGTGAACAGGAACGTCATATTGCAATGAGATAAAAGGGAGTATTGTGTGTATTTAGGGGTGATAGTGTCACAATTTTTAGGGGTTTTGGAGTTGAGAACACATGATATGTTCACTGCAAAGATATATACACAGTACACCCCGTACCGAGCTATGGAGAATAGATACATAGGTGTAGAAGTCTAGAGCGTAGATTTGTTCGAGTTGTTTGTCGGCCGCATTTGTGGATAGAGTTGAGATATGGAGTAGAACTTTTTTTGTGCACAAGATATGTTCAATTTTGCAATGAGCTTATATTATTGTGAATGGTTCTCATATCTCACACACTACGATCATCACAACAACAATAAAGCTCTATTCTCAACAATTGAAAGTCCAAATTCAGACGTTTCCAAATCAAACACCTCCGACGATGATTGGATCTCTGAACAATTTGAAACAAAATCACCCCATCAAATATTAGGTACACCAATTCCATACTCCGACATTACAATCGGGGTATTAAAAGAAGACTATCAAAATGAAAATCGTGTAAGTGTTGCTCCGGACAGTGTTAAAATGTTAGTTGATGCTGGATTGAATGTTGTTATTGAAAGTGGTGGTAAGTAGAGTATAGATTATTGTTTGTTTGAGTGTTCGTATAAGCTGTTCGTATCTTTTGCAATATCTTTTAATATTATAACCAACTAACACACCATATTAAACACATATATAGCTGGTGAAAAGGCATCATTCAGTGATGAATCCTACATCCAATCAGGTGCATCAATCCTACCCACCCAAGCTGAAATCTACAAAGCATCCACAATCCTAACTAAAATCCGTCCACCAACATCCTCTTCTGAAATATCTCTATTGAAAGATAAAACATTAATTGGTATGATATCACCAAGTATCAATACCGAACTATATGAAACATTAACAAATCAAAATACAAATGTATTTGCATTAGATAATGTACCAAGGATGTTATCACGTGCACAATCCTATGATGTATTAAGTTCCCAAGCAAACATTGCAGGATATAGAGCAGTAATCGAAGCGGCGAATAACTTTCCACGATTCTTTGCTGGACAAATGACAGCCGCTGGTAAGGTACCCCCAGCAAAAGTGTTAGTATTGGGTGTTGGCGTGGCAGGCTTGGCATCAATCCAAACTGCCAAGAATATGGGTGCAATTGTTCGTGCATTTGATGTACGTGCTGTAACGAAGGAACAGGTTGAAAGTATGGGTGCTACGTTCTTGGAAGTTGAGATTGAAGAGGATGGTGCAGGGTCTGGTGGATATGCCAAGGTACGAGATTTGTTTGTTGTTGTTGTCGGGTGAAGTGTGATCTTTGTTTGTCTGACGATAAGAGACACATCTCATGTCCAAACCCCTAAATCCTCACCCCTACTTCCCCACATCCATTCTCCACATATGATAGGAAATGTCCGATGAATACAAGGCAGCTCAAGCAGCACTAATGCTTGAACAAGCAGCAGATGTTGATGTCATTATCACCACGGCACTCATCCCTGGACGTAAGGCACCTGTACTTGTGGATCAAGAAATGTTAGACGTCATGAAACCTGGTTCTGTTTTAGTTGATTTGGCCGCCGCCAATGGAGGTAACGTTGCGCAGACTGTTGCCAATGAGGTCATTACTACGGATAATGGCGTTACAATTATAGGATATACTGACTTGCCGAGTCGTTTAGCTTCTACCTCGAGTACTTTGGTAAGTTACTCTATTCTTTTGAGTTGAGGAGATGTGTTCATATCTTATGTTCAACAAAGTATCTCACTCATCCCTTACTCAAACAAACGCATATAGTTCGGTAACAATGTAGCCAAGTTCATCCTAAGTATCGGACCACAAACTACGAAAGAAAAGGGTGTATTTCAAATCGATCTCGAGGATGATGCCGTACAAAACATGCTCATTTCCTACAATGGTGAGGCAAGGTATCCTGATAAGATTAAACCATTTAATCCACCTCCACCACCCACCAAGCCCGAAGAGGAAATGATAGTCAAGACTGATGAGGAGTTGTTAATGGAAGCTAATGAAAAGCAGCGTGGTGAGGCCGTAAAGACCGCAGGGATTGCTAGTATTGCGGCATTTGCTTTACTTGCCTTTGGGTATACTAATGATTCGGCCGAAAGTGTATCTCTTCTAGCTACATTTGCATTAGCTGGATTGGCAGGATATCAAGTAGTATGGGGAGTTGCCCCAGCATTGCATTCTCCCTTAATGGCTGTGACTAATGCCATTTCAGGAATGACTGCTGTTGGGGGTATGTTATTGCTTGCCCAAGGAACGAGTGAATCGACATCTCTCATTCCTGATTCTCCAGCTCATGTGATGGGTGCTATTGCAACTGTATTATCCTTCATCAACATTGTGGGAGGGTTCTTAATCACGGGTAAGATGCTTGATCTGTTCCGTCGTCCTGAGGATCCGAATGATTACTTTGAGTTCTATGCCCTTCCAGCGGCAGTATTGGTTGGTGGTCTAGGTGGATCTTATCTATCGGGTGCAGGTAACTTTGAAAGTGTCTCAGGAAGTGTTGGTATTGCGGCAGCTATTTGTGCAATCTCTGCCAGTAAGTGTTTATGTATGGGGGGTGTCCATGAGATCTATTGTTTCATTAATCTCACTCCTCTCTTCCTCTCTTCATATGATACTCAGTTGCGGCCCTTGCTGATCAAAAGAGTGCCAGAACTGGAAATATCCTTGGAGTGGCTGGTGTTTCATTTGGTCTAGCAGCCACAACTGCCGATATGGCCCTTGCTGAAGCCGCACCCGCTGCCTTTCAACAAGTTGGAATCCTAGGTGGCGTCGGTGGAGTAATTGGAGCTACTGTTGCATCAAAGGTTGGACCTACCGAGCTTCCACAAACCGTGGCTGCCTTTCATTCTCTTGGTAAGTGTCATGATGTGTATGTATATTAGTATCAACTACGAATGTCTTCATACCCAACGATATATACTAACACTTCCATGTCATGAATAATCTTTTAGTGGGCATCGCCGCCATGGCCGGAGCTGCTGGAGAGTATCTAGGCAATGTAGGAGATCTTGATGCCGGAACATTAAGTGCAATCTATCTTGCTGTCTTCATTGGAGGGAAAGTCCGCGTTTGTATTCTTTATCATGTGAATGATTGTGTTTAACATGATACTTTGGTGATTTGATTGCTTCATCTTCATGTACTTATTTGATTGTCTTTGCAAGAGGCATGTACTAACATATGTTATAATCTCCTCTCTTTCATCATCATAAACCGTGATAACGCGCATCTTCCAGAGTTACCTTCACTGGTAGTATTGTTGCATATAGCAAGTTGGCAGGCATGATGTCATCAAAGGCACTTGCTCTTCCTGGTCGTGATCAACTCAACATTGGCATGCTTGGTATCCTTGCCCTTGGTATGGCTATATTCTTAAACCCTTCTCTTGGCAGTACTTTTGGTCCTGACGGTTTAGATTCAGAGTCACTTCAGTTAGCAAGTTTGACGATTTCAGCTGCTGTTTCATCCGTGCTTGGCTTTCATCTCGTGGCTAGTATGTGAGTTTAACGTTTGTTTGTTATGGTCACACATTCGTGTCCTACTTGAGAGATATGATCTCTTCTTTACACTACACTCACGTTCGTCTTCATCTTCCTCCTCCTTCTACTTCATCATAGTGGTGGGCCTGACATGCCTGTGGTCGTTACAGTTCTTAACAGTTACAGTGGGTGGGCATTAGTTGCCGAGGGGTTCCTTCTCGGCAATCCACTACTCTGTCAAGTGGGTGCTCTCATTGGTTTCAGTGGTGCCATCTTGACGTGGATCATGTGTGAGGCTATGGGCCGTAGTATCACAAGTGTTATACTAGGTGGTGCTGGAACAGCACCTGCCCCAACGGGTGAAACTGCAGTGATGGAAGGAGAGATTACCACTGGTACTGTTGATAGTTTAGCAGAGGCTCTTCTCGAAGCTCAGAACATCATGATTGTACCCGGATATGGTCTCGCCGTTGCTCAGGCTCAGTTTGATGTGGCCGAGATTGCCAAGAAGCTCAAGGCCATGGGAAAGAATGTTAGGTTTGGTATTCATCCAGGTAAGTTTGTGTCATTGTTGATATTTGGTTTAAGTACATGCTGCCTTATCTCATGAAACGTACTATTCTTTTCCTCTCCATGTCAAAAGTTGCTGGACGAATGCCTGGTCAGCTCAATGTATTGTTAGCCGAAGCAAGTGTTCCATATGACATGGTATTTGAAATGGATGAAGTGAATGATGACTTTGAGGATGTTGACGTCACGATCGTTATCGGGGCAAGTGATACTGTCAGTAGTGCCGCAGAGGATGATCCCAATTGCAGTATTTATGGAATGCCAGTTCTTAGGGTATGGAAGAGTAAGGCCGTGTTTGTATCCAAGCGAACTATTGGTAATACTGGGTATGCAGGCATGGAGAATCCAATCCTTTTCAAGGATAATGTTGAAGTGGTACTTGGAGATGCTCATGATACATGCGAGGCATTAAAGGCTGCCCTTTGAGGAGGTATGGTAATGTGATGTTTGGTTAAGACAATTAGTTAGATACTGCAGACCCGACTCTATGTAACATTATGGTATAAGTATCTTTATTTCACGATTATACAATGATCTGAGTAACACTAATTCGAGCTCACTCCTTAGATCTCTAATCCTCTGTCTCTTTCATAACTGTGTACCAAGTTGGTTCAATTCAAACTTGCCTACTCGATGTGATTTGTAGTCCAAGAACCCAGGATAGGAATATTAGTAGTCCTTCCAATTCAATAACCACTCATGGGGAAACATCCTTTGCATAGATAGCTTTGGAACATTATAAATCTGTAGCTTAACCTCATCATCTTTGACTGAATATGCACCATTGAAAACGATCGAATTGTAGATGCAAGTAATGTTCTCTTTCGACTGACTCTTTCGAAACCAGGCTGCTTTGGGCATATAATGATCAGTATACTTCTTCACCTCCACTTTTGCAGGACAGAAGCGGAGATCAAATACTGCAACACAATCATACAAAGGTAGATTTAATGCCTTGGCTTTACTCACAATGGTCTCCGAGTTGTCAAGGAACAGTTTGAGCTGAATCATTGTTATGTTCTTCTCAAGTTCTACCAACTTTGTAGCTGCTCTTTCATTCTGTGGCACAACTGGCTGAACTACACTACCTTGAAAGTTACCGTCTTTGTCGTAGGTAAGTACAGACCGATCTTTCTCATCCTCTGTTGCTGTTCTAGGCAGAACTCTGCCTTGAAACTGTCCTGCAGTTTCATCGGTGTATGACTTGCAACAGGTTAGGTTGTGACCATTAAACCAATCTTCCTTCTGGCAGGATCTTGAGCAGTACGTCATGCGATGGCAACCATTACATTCCATGACCTCAGTTCTGCTCAATGATTTGTTGCATCGGCAACAATATGAACCAACGTTTTCGAGTATACATTCCACCATATCAAACAGTACTTGGACATTGGTATCATATGTGGCAATCGTTTCCAAACGAGCCTGTTGATTCTGAATTTCATCTTTCTTGTGTCGTAATGCCTTTGCAGTCTTCTTATGTAATGATACCTCGGAAATCACAGTCAAAATGTACCAAATATTACTGTTGAGACTACCATGGTCCTTCTCTCTGAGGAATGATTCATGCCACCCGAATCGTCTAATGAAGTTCAGACACATCTCAATCAACCCAGCACGTATGGCAAAAGCAATACGGGTTTCACAAGGAAGTGGATTATCACTATCACCATTCCTTTCAACATAGAAGATATCTGATAATGATTTAGCAGCAAGTTCAGTACTCTCCAAATCAGAAGCATAGTTGGTACCAAGATCAATCACCTCTTTGATAACGTCTTTATCAACACAGTCTGCTGCTCCAATTAGGTTGTCAAGTACTGATGAGTTAAGTTCACTCTGCCAAGAACCTTCCTCTTTAACTAAACGGATGAAACCAACCACAAATGATGTGGTACGATTTGGATCGTAATCTTTGGACACGATCGGTGATGTACCGATACTCCTCAACCTTTTCTTGCTATCTTGGGTTAATTCATCTGCTTCATCTTTAGTGAAGTTATCTTCATTCACTACTAGTACTATTATGGTCCCTAATCCCAACTTAGTGATCAAATCACAGTCTTCCACACTCAATATCTTCACGATATCTGGACGTTGATCCTTCCAGAATCCCCACTGGATGATAGATTGTAGTAACCCCTCGTACTGCAGAACGGTGTTCACTATCTCCTTATCTATCTTCTTATCCGTGTTTATACTGTCTATTGAATTACAAATCAAAGTCGATACCAACTGAACGAAAGGCTTAATCCCCTCCCTCCAATGCTTGTTACTCTTGAAGAATAGTCGTTCCGTATCATTACAAAAACATCGAACCAACGGGCTGATGTTCTTTGCAATTTGCAAACTAATACTTGGTTCAAATTCAGTAACTCGGGAGAGAACGTTAATCCACATAACTGGTGAAATTAAATCCCCATTTAAAGTAGATAATACTTGATGAAACGTCTCGTCTTCACATTTCTTCAATAAATCCAATACTGCTGATAAATCTCTTTGATCTAAAGGTTCAGTTTTAGAAAGTAATCTCTTTACGGCTTTATTATCACCCATCCAAATTTTAGTATGTATCAGGATGTTCTCACTAATGCTGGCAGTACTATTACCAGCCGCCTTCGCCGCAGCCTTACGCTGTCGTCCTCTCTTCTTAGATGACACCCCCATATATGTGAATGTTACTCTTGTATTATTGAAGATATGGTAGTTTATTCAAAAGTGCCTAAAGTAGCTCTAGAAGTGCACAAGATGTGTTCAATATTTGTGATGATAGCGTTTGTAACTGTTTGTGTAAGTATGTTGTGGTATACGCCAATGATTATACCGCCGGAATAATAATACTACTAAAGTTATATTAAACTAATTGTCCATGTTTATATTCAACCAAATAAGCTGTATATTATAATTGAATTTGAGGTGGTATTGGTGCATGTAGCTAGCTATTAATAAGCAGTTTATTTATTGAAATTCACAAAGAACATAGTTTAGAAGATTACATGCATAACATTTAGACATTGACAATAAAACTGCCATATAATACTACTGTGATACAAAGAAACCAATGCATGCCATCATATACTCTAGCTATAAGATGGCTAAAAATTGACACATCTTACTGTGTCTCCTTATATCTCAAGGATATCAATAATATCGAGACGCCTTACCGCCGGCGTCGCACACCCCTGAACGTATTATATAAAATACGTCATTCTCACCTATAATTTATCATCTGACTACTGTTTGCAAAGGAGATATAGCCGCCTTGCCATTTGCCATATTATATACTCTCTCCAATTAATAATAGCTAACAGCAGCTAACAGCTCTCTCATTTTCTACTCTCATAAAAAGATACCGATACCGCTCATTTGTGTCTCTCGTATCTCATTTTTACTTCTCACAACCGTGGCAGCTGTGGCGAGACTTTAAATATCGATACCTAGCTATTGCAATAAGAGGTTTGGTATGCAAAGTATAGGGGGATATATAAGGTTTTTAACACTCTTTCGAATAGTGGTACTTTTGTGGCTATGTCATTGATATTGACTGAGTATCAACGATTTAACGAAAAAGGTCACATCGTGCACATAGAATTAACATGCCTCTTTGACGGTAGAGTGATTGCAAAGCCCCCTCTTCTTGTGGTATAGAATTACGGTATATAACATCGATTCAAGTGGCGAGTGTCTACCGAGTATATATTATATTGGTTAAAATATGAGCAGCACGTCCGATAAAATTTGCAATCATGATGCATCAAAATCAGATGATGGTGATGTATGTGAGATGAATGATATGTTACAAAATATGAGCACGGCAGATAATGAAGATAGTATATCGGTATGTGCCAATTGTGGCAAAGAAGGTAGTGACGTCAATAATATATGCAACAAGTGTAAGAAAGTGAAGTATTGCAACGCGGCATGTAAAAAGAAACATAGACACAAACATAAGAAACAATGTGAGAAACGAGTAGCTGAATTACATGATATAGAACTATTCAAACAGCCTCCGCCATTACATGATGATTGCCCAATCTGTTTCCTTAGACTGTCATTTCTTGGAACGGGGCAGAGATATCAAACATGTTGTGGAAAAGTTATATGCAGTGGATGTCTCTACGCACCTCTTTATGACAACCAAGGCAACCAAGTTGATAATAAAACTTGTGCATTTTGCAGAACTCCAGAACCAGTATCAAATGAAGAAGTATTGGAAAGGATGAAGAAAAGAATAGAAGCAGGAGATGCATATGCAACCTACGATCTTGGATGCTGTTATCGAAACGGGGAGCGTGGATATACACAAGATTATATAAAAGCAATTGAACTTTGGCATCAGGCAGCAGAACTTGGTTTTGCGCTTTCTTATTATAATATTGGTTGTTGTTATGATAATGGTAGAGGAGTAGAAATTGATAAGAAGAAGGCTGTACATTATTATGAACTAGCAGCTATTGGAGGGGATTCAAGGGCAAGGTGTAATCTAGGCTATATGGAGGAGAATGCAGGTAATATTGACAGAGCATTAAAACATTATATGATTGCAGTAAGGGGTGGACATGCTCCATTGTTAGATAGTATCAAACAATTATACACAAATGGACATGCAACAAAAGACGATTACACAAAAGCATTACAATTATACCAAGCATACTTGGGAGAAATAAAGAGTGCTCAGAGGGATAAAGCCGCCGCTGCACGAGAGGATTATCGTTATTATTAGAATGGAAGGTTATAAAGATCCAGACGTGTCCAAGTTATCATGTAATGAAGGTTGATTGGGATTTGGTTACAGTTACAGCATTGTGCACGTTAGACTGAGTATATATGAGATAAGTGACACATCTTGTGTCTCTTGATATCAATTTCAATGCAGACGCCCTACCGCCGCAAAGTATTATGTAAAATAGGTCATTCTCACTTACTCTATGACTGTTTGCAAGATGAAATTCAGAATCAACAGGCTCGTTTGGAAACGATTGCCACATATGATACCAATGTCCAAGTACTGTTTGATATGGTGGAATGTATACTCGAAAACGTTGGTTCATATTGTTG
>Ga0214480_100270_pt1 | contig 26071 bp, 19 predicted proteins | sample M1_20Mar14CPVII9_3_FD_165042 | JGI IMG/M metagenome (GOLD analysis project Ga0214480, IMG submission 165042) | Marine eukaryotic communities from Monterey Bay, California, United States - M1_20Mar14CPVII9sort6BwellE17 | ecosystem: Environmental > Aquatic > Marine > Unclassified | place: USA... | reverse complement strand
TATCACATTTTATCACACGACAAACATTACTGAGTTGAAGTTCAGCCAGACGATCCTTGTATGTAGTAGCACCAAGTCAATGGTAAACACTTATTAAGAAAGATATGTTTTTGTTTACTGTTCTCTTCAGTTCTTTACTTCCTGTACGTATTGATTTTCTTGACAAGCCTACACGCATGCGCATGAATAGTGCTAGGTTTGGAATAATTTGTCCGAGTTGAGAAGTGTACAGCGACTGATATCTTGACGCAATCCCCTTCAGCGTATCCACCACTCACATTCAAGCAGTGCTTTACTTATATTGCAGAGAAGTTCAAAGGTCGGCGGCATGACCTTTGCAGTATCTATTAGTACAAGTATGAATATCTAAAAGAGTCACAGGATCTAATTGACAATATAATAATACATACTGATTAATTTATATCCCGAGATCTCCTCTTTCTTCTCTACATCCTTCTTCATATAAAAGCCATAGACCTACAATACAAATATCACTCAAGTTCTGTTGATTAAATGCTGTTTTAGAGCATCATATAATATATGGTTGAGGCAAGCAATGATGAAGCTACTGTGTAATATCCTCTCGTACTTCCAGCAGCATTTTTCTGTTGAGTATATGTATGAGAGATTTAAGTGAAAGAGTTTAGCCAACAATTGGTTATGCACATAATTTTAATGTAACACACGGCTTGTTACTTACCCCAAAGCTGTAGCAATAAGCACCTGGAGTACCTGAGGTTCCCATTACTGGACCCTGTCCGCCATCTGGTTTACTTATATACTTCTGTTTGCCATCTTCAGCATCATTTGGCACAACGGGCACATCATCAATATCGAAAAGACATGTGCATCGGTTTGCTACGCTATATTCAAATCCACGGTATGACTCTGAGTTTGCAAACCTTTCACATTCTTGTTTCCCACAGGTCTCTGCATTTGGAAACTCAACTGTTCGTTGAAGATATGAAAATTGTAGACCGCGTTGATCTTGACAACTACCGCGACCACGATTACCGTATCCCTCAACATCTTCTTGACCGTTTACTATTATTCCAAGTAATAAGATAACGATTGTTGGAGTATTTATCATATTGAAGGGTTGCAGAGTTAGTAGCCGATGAGTCGATGATAATAATAAATCACAATAAGATCTAATGGTATCTTTTGTTAATGATCGGCAGCAGCCACAATTCTATTGATAATATGTGAGTTATGAGACAATCTCAGTAGAGCAGAGAGGCAAGAGATTAGCTAATATAGGAGGCCGATGAAGACTATTTTGAACAAGCAAATGGGGAGACAATCACGCACAACGATTATGGGGGGAAAGCAAAAAGGATACCGAAGGGCCTATCTAATTGAAGTCGTGATACGAACGGAAAGTTATACTACTTAAACTTACTTGCCTTTGCATTGTAGCTACTCTCTCCCTACCCATTTGATTAGCCAATAGTAGCATTAGTCAGTGCATATGTAGATTTTACGGCGTGTGTGTCATTCAAAAGAACATTTACTTTATTATTCGACACATCTATTTCACAATGAAGAAGTAAGCTGGAAGATGCACGTTTCACAGTTTGAGATGAAAGAGAGAAGATAGTAACTTTTGTTAGTGCATGTGGGTTGCAAAGACAATCAAACAAAGCAAGAAGTTCAAATAAAGTAGCCGGATTACCAATTCAACGCACGAAATCACTTCATACAACAATACTAACGAGTACTTTCCTGCACAAGCTAAAGCAATAGCTCCTTGAAGAACAGCCGGCACAAAATGTTCATCACCGTATGGACTGCCAACAACCAGAATAGTTTCTGTAAATGCTCTGCTACCAAACAATAGTAATCCTACAAGTGCTGCTTGTTTGACGATACCACCTTGTTTAAGATCGAGAGCAGTATTCTCTATCCCGCCACCACTACCAGCTTCATTCTTTGCAAGCTCCAATTCTTCCATTGCCTTTTGTACTGAATCTGTTTCTTTGGCTACTTTGTTGATAAGGCGTGATACACTTGCTTCAGCCTCAGAGATCCTCTGTTTCTCACTTTCTAAGTACTCATCTCCTCTCACAGAGGCAGTCTGCATAAATGCTTCCTGTAATGATGTACATGTTCAATTTTAGACTGCAAGCTCTACTCGGTGCAAATTAAATCATACATATACCAAACATTATGATCCTTACCTGCTCTTTCTTCATGGCTTCAACTTCCAAGCGTAGTTTATCACCAGCTTTATCAAAAATACTTTCAATTTCTCTTCTTAGCTCTTCATCTTCTAAAAGTTGCTCAGTTGTCTTTGCAATGTCTGATGTTCTGCCAGGCTCTCCAGATGATGATACTACTTCAGACGATTCTTCATCAATATCACTCACAGCCTCGACTGCCTCTTGAATAGCTGAAGACATAAACTCATCCATACTCATTGATGGTTTGATATCCTGAGTTAAAACATCAGTCGTGACATCAGCTGTTGTAGTTAGTGGTTGTTCGTCAGCAGTAGTACCTAATCCGTCAGCATCATTAAGAACATCCACTGCATCATCTAATGCTTGGTCTAAACTTGTAACTTCTCCCCCATCAGATGAATTTATGTTTGGATTAGACAAGTCTCCCAATATATCATCATATACACCTTCTTCTCCCTTGGTTGACAATTCAGACTGCATTTCCATAAACATCTTTGCTGATTCTTCCATATCAACATTACTACTGCTTGTTATATCAGTAGTAGCAGTAGACGAAAGCGGTCTCAAGTCATCAAAATCATCTGCAGTTAATCCATCAAGTGATGCAAACGCATCAGCCATTCCTTCTCTTTGATCATTATTAAAAGAATCGTCTTCATCATCTTCATTATTGTTTGCATTAAGAGCTGTGATGGGCTGAATATTATGTTTGTTCCGACTGGTACTTTGTATTTGTATAAAATTATTATAGTTCAAGTTGTATTTCAATGTCAATGTTGATGGCACTATTCTTTGTTGTTGTTTTATACTTGAAAACGCTAAAGCAGGCGATGCCGACCCCAAACAGTATATCACTAGAATCATAAGACGAAGTATTATAGGAACCATCATGTTCTTTAGTACACCTACCTCGCCGGCGGTCTCTGATTTAGATGATAGTGGGGAGGAGCATGATTCTTGAGGTTGAAGGATACCACCACAAGAAAAAAAGATACAAACAAAAACCAATGACAGTGCATGCATGCATGACGGCATAAAAACCATGATAGTGCATGATAATCAAGTAAAGATAACGGTGGTGGTGCCAAAAACGGACGCACATCCCAACCCTGTTATCCATACGGCAACGGTTTCCGCGCCTACGAATATTGCATGTATTAAATACTGGGGCAAGGCAAACTCACAATACAACACACCAATAAATGACTCGTTATCAGTAACACTAGATCAAAGTGATTTACGTGCTGTTACTACAGCCTCGGCCTCTCCGTCATTTACTTCAGATCGGTTATGGTTAAATGGTAGTGAGGTTATTGATGCATCTACATCCAAACGATTCCGTGCATGTGTTGATGGGGTACGTGCATTAGCTTGTGATAAAATTGATCCTAATACCAAACAAGTGATAGTAACCAAGGATGAGTGGAAAACAGTGAATGTACATATTGCAAGTTACAATACCTTCCCTACTGCTGCTGGATTAGCATCTAGTGCCGCGGGATATGCTGCTCTCGTTGCCGCGTTGGTACAATTATTTAATGCACAGGAAAGTTATCCTGGTGAATTTACTGCCATTGCAAGACAGGGAAGTGGATCAGCATGTCGTTCTCTATATGGGGGATTTGTTGCATGGCGTGCGGGAGGAGAAAAGAGTGATTGGTCTGATTCTATTGCTGAACAAATTGTAGACGAGCAACACTGGAGTGAGGTACGAGCGGTAATTTTGGTTGTTTCCGATGCAAAGAAGGAAACTTCAAGTACTGCCGGTATGTCCAATTCAGTTGCTACATCAGAATTATTAGCTCATCGCGCAAAGGAAGTTGTACCTAAACGGCAAAAACTTATCGAAGAGGCCATTAAGGCTAAGGATTTTCAAGCCTTTGGAAAGATAACAATGATGGACTCAAATCAATTCCATGCGACATGTCTTGATACATACCCACCGATCTTTTATATGAATGATGTGTCAAGGAGTGTTGTGCAGATGATTCATAGATATAATGATTGGGCCGGGGAGATTCGTGCTGCTTATACTTTTGATGCTGGGCCCAATGCGGTGCTTTATACATTAGAAAAACATGTCATTGAGGTGTTGGCATTGGTACTTAAATACTACCCAGCCGAGAGTGATAATCTTGTTGGAGACTATGTGAGCAATAAAGAAATGGCCAAAGAGGCCTTGTCATACAAATTGGACCCCAGCTTACTGGAAGCTGTTGAGAAGACAGGTAGAGTTCATGAACATGGAGATGTGAAGATGGTGTACTGCACCAAAGGAGGCCCAGGGCCAAAGACTTTAGACTCTTCTGAAGAGATTTTTGACTTTAAGATAGAATAATAGAATAAATAGATGTTTAAGGACCGACTTACTACTCCTAGAGAGTTAGTACCATAGACTACTTTCATTATCGTATTGCTTCTTCTTTTGTGCCAAAGAGAGGTATCCTCATATCTTTGGTATCCTTGGCTACCGGCGGGCGCGGGCGGCCCCTAAAATTTGTGGTTTTGAGTTAGAGGTACCCCAGCATTATTTTTAATTTTTAGGAGGTAGGGTACACCGACTTGCTTTGTATTGCAAATACAAAAGTAAGATGGGAACAGCGGCTACTGCTAAGCGGCCCATAAAGGCAACAAAGCGGCCGTCGGGTGGTGGTGCAAAATCAGCGGCGCACTTGGGCGTTGAGCGGAAGAAGAATACCATAATATGTGCACCCACAGCCAGCCTCAGTGAAAAAAGACGAGTTGCTGCATTGATAAGCTGGGAGAAGAGACGGATAAACGCGGAGAAGAGGGCCAATAAAGCTGCTTCTTCTAAAAGTGCGCCTAAAACGTCTTCGTCGTCAGCATCAAAGAAGAATAAAAAGTCCAATGCAGCCCTAACAACACAGAGGTCACAAAAGGCCAATGCAGCAAAAACCACTGATATGTTTCGGAGTAAAAACTCTGTAGTATTAAAGGCCAACAAATCAAAGCCAAGGGGTAAGAAGAATTTATCCGCAAAGAGCTTGACATCGATCCGGCGTGAGGCCGCCAGGTTGGGATGGGAACGGAGGAAGAATGAGAGCAGTGCAGGCTCGTCCACATCTGATGCATCGTCTGGAGATGAAGGATCCTCCTCTACTACCTCATCTACTACTTCTAAAAAGAAGAAGAAACCAGGCATAAATTACTCTGCATCCGCTAGGCGACAGGCTGCAATTCTTGGATGGCAGAAGAGAAACAGTGCTAAGGCAAAGGTTCCTAAATCAAAGAAGCAGGATAACAATTATGAGGATCCAATTGAAGCAAGAAGAAGGGCTGCAAAATTAGGTTGGGAGCGTAGAGCAAAACGACTGGCAGCCGAGAGTAGTAGTGCTGCCTCATCTGATGCATCCTCGGGTGAGGATGACGAGCGTTCCTCGGGTGACGAATCATCAGCAACACGAAAGATCCATGATCGAAGGCAAGCGGCAATCCTTGGTTGGCAACGGAGGAAGAATGAAAGAGAGTCTGCAACGAGGGATAGTACATCATCTTTAACGTCTGATGATATCATGTCAATCGTAACAACTGCTGCACCCAAGGAGAAACCCCGCAAAGCTCCTCCACAGAGGAAGGAGACCAAACAATATCGAGAAGGTACAAAGCGCTCACGTCGTCTTGCAGAAGATCCGGCTGAAACATTGACATATGAAGAAGAGGCAAAGAAAATCAATGAACTTGTTACATACCTTCGAGTAACTCGAGGTTGGATGGAATTTCAACCCTCTTCTCGACATGGCAGTGGAACAGCTACGCATGGGTACATTCCCTCATCTCTTGCAACATATATTCGTGACGGTACTATCAACCAAAGTACAGTGTTAGGCTTTGGTACACTCGGTATACATTATGCACTTGATTGGGAAGGTTATGGTGGGTTGAGGGGTATGATTGCCACATTTGGTGAAGATTACTCTCCGTATCCTACCGAGGAGATGATGGAACAGTCACGCGTGCCCGAATGGGAACTCGGCGAAGATCTACCTTGGAGAGATGTAGAGGAAGCTGAAGAAACAAAGCTAAATGAAGCAGTTTCAGCCAAAGAGAAAGAAATGGCAGAGTTGATTGGTCTTGCTAATATATTGGCAAACATGGATCATGATGCTGTTGTAGAAGAAGCTGAACAGGAAAAGCTCGAACAAGAGAAGCAGCTTGAGCAAGAAAGGCTCGAGGAAGAAAAACAGGCTAGGAAAGAGGAAGACGAAGATGCCGACAGAAGTGCTCTCCCTTTACTAGCCTTGAAAAGTTGTGAAAGCTCCAGTAACAATTCGTCTGATGAAGACAACTCTGCCAATAATAATGAGGATAATAACAAAGATGGCCTACCCCTGAAAACTCCCGTTAAAAAAGATGATGATATCTTAATCATTTCAAAAAATGTTAATAACAGATCTCCCTGGAATTTCGGATTATGTTGAATACATCTACAACAATATGTTTACCACTACACATCCATTATTTGTGTTTCCGACCTGGTGAATCTTTTAAGGGTCATTTCATACAATGCGATATTTATTTCTAAGCTTATGAGAAAGAAGAGAAGTAAATGAATAAATTAGGGCCAATTGATTGTAATTAACTTCGACTTTATGTATCATGTAATCTCTATAACCTCCATTTTAGGCTTGCCTGTTGCCTTTGAGTTCGATCTCGGTTGCATAGTTTGCTCGACTACTCTAATATCATCATCATTCCCAGCCATCTTGCGATCATCAGGCGATGCTGTAGGCTTCCCTTGCTTAAAGGCTTCTTGCTGAGCATCAAAGAAGATTCTCGGGACTCTTCCCAAGCCCCCTTCAACTTGTTCTGTTAGTGTAAACATTGCCTTTTCAATTATATCAGACTCATTGCTCAATTTCTGACATATATTTGACTCTGCACTTAGCCAGCATTCGATGCGAGGTCGTAGACAATAAGAGAAGTATGAGAAAGGTAGCACTGTCCCATACCACTTCCTAGCCTTCTTTTCAAGATTTAAAAGCCGTATGACTAGATCTTTCCCACTGCTGTCACTAGATGCAATTGACAATACTCTTTTCACAGATTGATCACAAAGTAAAGCAGAATATGGGAAGTGCTTTGATCTAATTTCTATATCATTGTCAACCGACCCTAACAAACTGACCATATCACTATTTTTCAGCTCAAGCTCCATAGTTTGCTTTCGAGAGTGCTCAGTTGCCATGTCAGCTTGCTCTGACGATATTCGTGCTTCATCTAGCTTCTTTGCCTCTTCTACCTCTTCTCTTTGCTGTACTATCCACATCATGGCCGCCTCTGTTTGCTCTTGAGGGTTCCAACCATTTGACCCATTCATACCAGCAGCATTATGTGATGTTGCAGCAGATATAATTGAAACTTCTTCTCGTTGAACTGCCACTGCTCGAAGTGCAGTAAGGATTTCTGTCGTGTCGGTAAAGCCCATGCCTCTCATTTGAGATACCATATTCGATTCTCTGAAGTCTCTTGGTTGAAGAGGAATATCAGCGGCAGCAGATGATGATGTATTTGGTTCTGTTTTCACCTTTACTGTTGTCTTAGCTGGCATTTTCAACTCGGCATTATCACTTCCATTTGCAGTGGCAGCAGCGCTAAGTAAAGAAGCACCTGCATTGATTGGTAAATGAGCCTGATTTCCCCATCCATTACTCATTCCCACAATAGGTAAAGCACTGTTAGATAATAATTGACCAATACTATCCTCTTGCATATATCTATTTTGTAATGATCTAGCCATTGCTTCATCATTTGATAATATAGTGGGAGACTTCCTTTTCTTAGCTGGAGATTTCTTCTTTCTTTTGGTAGCAGCTGCTCCTGTAGCAACTAGGGATGATCTTGTAGTAGTTGTAGAAGCTGCAGCAGATGACCCACTATTAGTACTTGTTCCATTCAATATAGTATTTAATTGATTGGTTGATGTTCTATGTAAATGAAAGTAGTTCGCTATAGCCGATATCCACTCTGCTTTTCTTGCACCAGATTTAGGTTGGGAAAAGATAATATTATCTTGTGTTGTTGATAGATTATTATTGCGATATATAATAGTTCGTGTACGTAGATTACTTGCTATCGTTTTCAATTGTGGAACTATGGATAAATGAAAGGGTAGTAACTTGTATAATAATTCACACAATCACACCATAATACGTTCACTCAAAACAAATACATAATATGCATACCTTTCATAAGCCTCAAATCATATGAGTTGTTATTGGTATATGACAATAACAATGAACCTGTCGGAGGTAACCCGGTACTATTTAATACACGTCCACAGAACTCCGCGGCACCTCCTGACAAGTGATAATTAACTTCCATACTATTCATATTATTAGATAACATCAAAATCAAAAATATTGTCGGTGCACTAACTTGAAGATTTCAATTTCATGTATACCGCAGTGCCACAACTACCACCACAAATCCACAAATCAAACACCAATACTATATGCTACTCAACAAAGGTGATATCTTAGGTGCTAAACTTAATACCAACTAATATTCACAAACTCTGGGGTGATTGCAACTTAAGAATGTGAATAAAATTTATTGGCGATCTACCGGTAAAAATTTATTGGCGATCCACCGGTAAAATGGCTTCGATATGAAAATGCTGATCCAGGTTGGTAGTAGTACCTGTGGCCGCCCTCTCTTCTATCCCTATCGATATACAATATGACTCTATCAACTTTATTTATACTCGCTGTGGCTATATCTCGACGGAAGATGACCATATGTGATGGATTTCCCCTTACACCAAAAAACAATAATATCAACATTCGAGGAAGTGATGGCTGCAATGGCTTTGGAAATGGTGGAGGAGGTGATAATAATATACCTAGAACTCAACACTTTCATGACGAAGATGGTAATGATGATATAATTGCATGTAACTTAAGCCTGCTTTGGTCAACTGAAGATCTGATAGAAAATGATGACATATCAAATGTCATAAGTGAACATGAAGTTGTTGATGTCTTACATGAAACTAAACATATCCGCGGAGGAGGTGGGGTATCACCTACGAAGAAGAAGAAGAAGTCTATTGGTTCATCTGTTAATGATTCTCTAAATTCCATACAAACAATAATGTTTCATCCATTTAAATCAATATCAAAAAAGATACCTACAAATCCATTCAAGAAAAGAGATGATGTAGATGATGAACAATCAAAGATTAAGAAACAACAACAAGAACTGTTATCCTCTACTATAGTTACATCTGTATCTGCACCTAGTTCTGAAGTACTTGACCCTGATGATATTGTTCAATGCGCAAAAGAATCAAAGCTAATTGGAGGGACATTATCTCCAGAGACAATGGAGGTTACTGCTAAGAAAATTAATGACTTGTATTTACAAGAGGGATATGTTATGAATAGTGTTACCGGAGCTGTTTTAGTTCCAAAAGATATAGATGATGATAATGTTGGCCATGTCGAGTTGAAAGTAAGAGAAGTCAAAGTGGCAAAACCAAGTAATAATGCAGCATCACCATTACACATCAGCTTTATAGACAAAATCAAAGAAGAGGAAACAAGCACTGAAGCACCATCACAACAATCATCATCTGATATAAGATACAAAATAGTCTCTGGTAGAACTCGTCCATCCAAAATTGCAAGAATGGTTCAGCTTGTGCCTGGATCAAACTTTCAAATCCGTCATGATCTCTGGTCACAACTTTCTGCATTTCCCAAAAGGGTTGGGAGCAGCAAGGGAAGAGGGAAGTCTGCAATCTTCTCAACTATCCACGCCATTCAACCAAGGCCAACATCAGACAATACTGCTGAACTTCAAATAATTGCTACCGAAAATAAACCATACACATCTCTTGAATATGGAGTTACCAAGTCTTTGTACTCTGATGAGTGGGAAGGTGAGCTTGATTTGAAACACAACAACGCCTTTGGTGGTGGCGAGGTTGCAACATTCAATATACGAAAGGGAAAGAGTAGTAGTCAAAGTCGAGATGGATCAGATTCTGCAAATAAATGGCAACAATCTGTAACCTCAGGGCCTTTGAATTGGAGATTTAGTATCAAAGATGATTACTTATCTGGTAGTAGTAGTAATGCTGGGTATGACCTTGAGGTATTTCGTGATCATGTAGGTGTTAGCAGTGGAGAAAACAAGGCAAAGATGCCAGAAAGAGAAGCAGACTCAAATGAAAGTGATACACCAATTACAAACTCACCCCTTCGAACAGGAGCAAGTATGAGATTGAAGCTACCCCAAATGAATCGTCTATCATCATTCTTGCCCAAAGCTATATCAACGAGATTAGAACGGGTTGATCCATTCACTAATGATGACTCTGCACAATACATAGCTAGTACATCTACTGATATTGGACCTTACAATCACAAGTGGAATATACTATCTCGGCCTCTAAGATCGACTGTTTCAGCTATTGGTAGTGCTGGGGGTAGATGGAATATAGATGATTCAAAAGCATTAGAGGTCGAGAAGGAGGATAGCGCCAAGACTTTACAATATGCTACTGGCACTATTACATCACAGCAAGTAATGCCTTTACACAATAATAGAGAAGGAGTTGCTGCAATAGACTTGACAATGAAATATGTAGTCTCGGCGTCTACTAGGAATCTACCACGGCATGAAGCCATTTTGTTAGGTCTGTCTTCAGCTCGGATAAGAGGATATAAATACAATTACCAACAACCATCAAATATAGAACAGTCAGCGGAGAAAGAGAAAAAAGAGGAACCAAGCCCACTGCAAGCCATAAAGCAGTTTGTCAAAGGAGGTAGTGAAAATCAGTTTCGACCTCCAATTGCTATTAAGAATGCAATATCGGGAAGTATGGAAGTCCGTATACCATTTGAGCGTATATTCAAAGCCCCCATCTTGAGCAGTGGTACCATTATTGTGTTCGGAGATTGGTGTGTTGCTCAGGCACTGCCATCTTCATCATCAGGAGATGCACAAGATTGGCTTCGTCACTCTAGCATGGGAATAGGGATGAGAAAAGCCGTGCAAGGAATACCACTAAAGATTGATGCATGTATAACAGAGCACGGTAACAAGGGTCTATTCTTTGGCATTGGAGTTTAATCTTAAGTTGGCGTTCTACCTTAGGATATGCTATTCAGATAAAGCTAACTGGCTTCACACACATTTATCAATTGCCCAATTCAATGTAGCTCTTAAAAGTCTCGCTGCTTGCAATTTCATATCTCGCGGAACTCCGACACGGTCTCTTAAGTAAGCTAAACTCATAGCAACCTGCTCATCTAAACCATCTTCTTTCTTCAGGACTGTTACCAAATTATTCATTGCTTCATCACAATCCTCACCGTCCAACAGTTTTGTAAGTATAATTTTTAATGACGCATCAACAAACGGCTGAACGGATTCATTTGATACTGCATTAGGATCTGAAAGCTCGGCGCCATATCGAGGAAATCCAGCACTTCCAGCGCCTCGACAAGCAAACTTAACGATAGCTTGATGGTTGGCTGATACCCTCTCAACTGCTTCTAACTTGGCAGCTCCTTTATCACCACAGAATGTCCAGTCTGGTTCTCCCTCGTGCGCAATCAGAGGATAATGCCAGCTTCCTGGTGTCTTGCCATTGATTGCATCTTGGAACTCTTCACTTCCAAATTCTGAAACACAATTTCCTAGTTGCGGAGGCAAATCCCAACAGTGTGTATAGTAATCCGACTTTGTAAGTTGATAAGATTCCAATGTCTCCATAGCATCAAACCAACTATTGATGGCAGGATAGTTCGTCTTTTCTCCGGGCGCAACACGAATCTCAAACCCTTTGAAGTATAGCATCGATGCGACTATACGCTCAAGAAAAGGAACAAACATCATATCAACTAATGATATTTCATCTCCAAGGAAGAACGGTCCGTTTGCATTTGACAATTCACTTTCAACCTCTGATAGTACAGATATGAAATTGGAACGTAATTCTCCTCTGGGACTATCTCTCGATGTGAGCCAATACATCCAAGCTGAGAATAGTGTTCGTTCTAACCTAAGCAGTTCTTGTGCCTTTGCCATTTGTTTGTTGTCATCTCTTGAAAGTAATGCTTTGTGATCTGGGAATGTATCTTCCAATTTATATATGATATCGTTTGACTGATTGTATGTTACTCCATCAATAATAGCCACCGGTATAGCACCGCTCGGTTGAAGCCTGTTGAACGAAGCTGGCTTCTCACCGTAACATCTCATGTTGATCTTCTCTACCTTGTATGGTATACGCTTTTCTTCCAGTGTTGCCCACACCTTGTGACAATATGGACACCATGAAGCACTGTCTCTATATAGTGTAACCCTAACATCCTCTTCCTTATTACTTTCATCGAATAATCGTAGTTTATGTAGCGGAGAACCTTTGCCATATCCTTTATCAAGATTATCTCGAAATTTGAGCTCGTCATTTGTTTGCTTTGATTGCAATTGATTTCGTATATCATCCCATGAACCAATAGAATGAGAAGAAAGTACTTGATCAGTTAATGTTTGCAATTCTCCGATACAATCAGACGATATGGTGGACATTCCTTGTTGTTGTATATTCGACCAAATTGATTTGAATGGATTTATTGCAAATAACTTATTGTTGTGTATGTTTAGTCTTGATGAAGGCATAGACGATGATGACGCTGTAGAGAATGCCGATGAACAGTCAGGGAACCGCAGTAGCAGCACACAATAGTAGTATGGAGGTAGTTTCATTGTTTTATATTGGTATTATGTTATATATAAGTACGTGGCATTAAAAGTTGAAAAAGATACGGAGCAGTGGGTATCCTTATAGACTGCCAATTCTCGTGAGTAGGAAGCAGAGTTGAGCTCTCCCTTCATCGCTATTGCTATAACATTGATGCAATTATTATCAACTCGAATATTGCAATTCAATATGATATCAATAATTTGTATACTAGCTGGGTTTTTATATGCATCTGCAGCAAGAGAAGGAGACCATCGTAATAATAATAGTCTTGAGCTATCCGAGTTTCAATCAATACTATCTCGAACAGGATTAGACGATGAGCTTGTCAAGTTTGCCCAAGATGGATTATACATTCATCAAAATGCAGAGGATCAAAGACATATGCACAAGAAAAAGAGATTAAATGTAAGAAGACGAACAACCAACAACCAAGACCTTCATTATATATCATCATTTTCAGAAGAGCATGTATGGGATAATCTATTAAGACATGCATGGAATTTAGCATCCTCTGTAAAGAGAGATAACGGGCATAGTTTATCAATCACAACGAATCCACAAGAGGCATATCCATCACCATTTCTGATTTGCCATCATCACAGTCATTTACAAGATACTCTTGATCTGTATTTGATACACAATATGAAGATTCTTTAGTACTATCATCTTCACATGAAAGATCATGTCTCATCTTAACGACTACAGCATACCAAGTAGATGAAGTTACTAATAGTAACCCAACATTAGAAGCAACTCCACTATTAGATATAAGCAAGATAAATGCAGGTACAATTGATGAGATATCCTCTCAAGGATGGACTATACCTTTTCGTGAACACGAAGAAGAGCGAGATTCTACTTCAGAAAGGAAGAATGAAACTGAATCAATGAATGATTGGGAACGAATGATTACAGTTGACTTTGTGCCAGGCTTGGGAGGAATGAAGGAGGAGTCTGAACTACTCGAGACTGTTAATGATATGATGAGTGATATATTAGATATGGGTGAGGTAGGATGGCTTAAATCCATTGGAATGACAGAGTCAAGTCAATATTATAGGATAGACGAGTCTCTTGTCGGTGTACCTAGAAAGTCTGCGTTTGTATTGTTTTATCATGTGAATTCAAATATTCAATATGAAGTCTCGATGAGTTGGCTATTCATTTGACCTTTCTCTGCTATGTTTGATTGCTTTTGTAACCCACATATGCTAACAAAAGTTGCTCTCCCTCTCTTACATCTTCATAAACTGTGAATAACGCGCATCTTCCAGCTCTCTCCGATATGTTTTCTCTTACATCGTCAACATTCGACGGAGCTAATACAAACGACAATGTCAAATTCTGGAGAGACTCTTTCAAGAATGGTTTGGAAACTGAACATGCATGTAGTGAAATGTTCTCGACACTCTTTGTCAAGCCAAGAGCGGGATACTATTCATATGATTTGGTGCTGAACCCGCTGGACGGCCCTCCTCCGAAAGAGTATGAAAGCTCGGCATCAAATTCTGCCTGTGCAATCTCTTTGGTAGCAGCTTTGTCAATGCATCCATACGTGCTCTCTGTTAAGGCGGGTAACGTTCCAATATACCAGGGATGGAACATTATATCAAAACTTAATTGAACAAGTAACGTTAAAAGATATATGTTAATGGAGTTGACTAATAAGTTTATCATATCTCCTTGAATGTGTATCGATATCTTCTCATGGATAAACTACTTAGATAGTATTACTCTCTTGATAAGTACGATACTACTCATAATAAATATATAATACTCAACGAGGATAGAGACACTAAGCAATAATGTCTTCTTTAGATGGTGGTGATCTCACCACGCCCAGTGCCCGGGATAAGTGCCCTTTGGTCTTGGTTGTCAATTGTCATTGCCAACACAGAGTCATCACACTCTGGTAAAAGCGCCAATGAACTTTGCAAGTTATTACCCGCACAATATAATAAATTATGATGATAACAAGGGGGCTGATGTTGATAGTTACTGCTTTGGTAGTGTTATTATCTGTTTGTGATGGCAAGAGATATCCGCTAGAATCATCAACTGTAACACAAAAACCAAACACATCAAAAGAGAGTAAAAGAAGGAAGCCATCATTGAATGTACCTAAATTATGGCGGCAGAAATCTAAATCGGTATCAGATGAAGATGTTAGTGATACCAATGAAAATAGTAATGATAGCGTGAGTGAAGAGAGTACCAAGGATGAAGATATTAGAGATGACACACCAAAAGAAGTTGATGATGAACAAGAAAGCAAATCAGATGATGCTGGCAAACAACCAGAACCTCAAACAAACAATCAAACATTATATATCAATATGATGGCACCTCCTGCAATGCTACCCCATCAACAGGGTGGGCGTCCTATGCCATACGGAGTAACTCCTCAACGGTATCCTTCAGCGACACCTCCACGCAACAAATCGTCGTCCCTGCTCTCTGCACTATTGGGTTTATTATTGCCTCGTCCACAAAATATACCTCCAGGTATGCCTGGCATGCCTCCATCAACGCCCCAGCCAATTGGAATTAGTCCTATTGCAATCATGTTATTGGCAACTAAGATATGGGACTTCTTCTTTTCCTCGCACACCGATGCGTTTATTCCATCTCCAAACCAGCACTTTACCTTTGAGCGTTTGAATGATAGGTATAGAAAGGATGGATCTGCACTGAGACAGGCACTTGCTAGTCCTCCGCCTGGTATTAGAAAACATAGATGGAACAGAGTCTTCAGAAAGAGAAAGAAAGATGCTGTTAGCAAATCTGCAGAAGATTCAATCCCCTCCCTTGCAAATGGAGAACTGTACAATCGAACGGTCATCATTGTTGATATGAAACCCGACTCAAGAGTGGGAAATGGTATTGCAGAGCAGCTGAGAGATACGGTATCATTTCTACTCGAACAACATCGTGATCATATCGACAAACGAAATCGAGCAGAGGGACAGCAACCTCTCCGTCTGCCATCCAAAATTCTCCCTTCATACCTCTCTTCATCATCATACGGCATAAGATCATCTCTTGGCAAGGAACTAGAGGTTGTACTCTTCCTTGATTCTCCGGGTGGCTCAGTGTCTGATTATGGACTAGCATCTAGCCAACTGCAAAGGCTACGAAACGAACCACATGTGACTTTAACAATCTGTGTCGATAGAGTTGCGGCAAGTGGGGGTTACATGATGGCATGTCAAGCAACGCCCGGGCATCTTTATGCAGCGCCGTTTGCTATGCTTGGTTCAATAGGTGTAATTATGGAGACAGTTAATGTTAACGAAGTACTACGAAAGTATGGAGTAAACCCATTGATCATAAAAGCTGGAAAAAATAAAGCTGCATTATCAACATTGGGTGAAGTTACAACGGATGAATTGCAAATGGCTCAAAATGATGCAGATGTAATACACTCATCTTTCCAACAATGGGTACTCAACGCTCGTCCAAACGTTGTGGCATCTAAAGAGTGGATAGAGAAAGTATGTAATGGATCAGTATTCCTAGGTAACGAGGCAAAAGAACTAGGGTTGGTTGATAGAGTGGTGACATCAGATGAGTATGTAGCCGAGAGGATCTCAGCTGGGGATAGAGTTCTTCGACTTATGCCTTACAGAGGCCAGTTTATGTTACCAATTGATTTACTGCAAGGTTTGAATGCCGAAGGTAGAGCGAATATCAAAAGGAGAATACAAGGTTTAGGCAAAGGAATGTTTCAATTATCACCTCTTTTTAGAGTTGTAGGTGCAGTTGGTATATTGAATGTGATTTCAGCACTGCAGTTCAATCAAGCAAGTGGCGGCGGCTACTCTTGGTCTGCATAGACTAATATATTAAGCTCTTCTTATAATGTAGGGTATGTATGTGTTACTAAGAAATGAACATAGTTGGTCGGCTTTCATTCTTTTTTTACCTATTTAACTCAAGACAATCTTTAGAACTTTTCTTATCTGTTAACAACCCTGGGAAGAAATTATGAGAGTGTATTTTGAGTTTTTCCTCTACTACTGCTACATGGCTTGGCTGACCCCACTCTAGATATAATAATAGTACTGCCATACTGAGGCAATAGACAGGTAGGCAATCAATACATATAGACGCATATAAACTATTAACTCCTCTCGCCACATCGTCAGTTATTGCATATAAATGTCTATCCGCTCAAGATCAAGTATATTTAGTTGGGTGAGAAGTAACAACGAACTTCAAATGGAGAAGAAGAACAATTATCATGCTAGTGAATCCATATCTGTAGTTGACATCGGCGCTCTTCCTAGTAGTTCCCCGAATTCAGGTAACTCGTCCATCTCTGAGACTAAACCATTAGTATCGGCTCAAGATGATGATTTGAAAAAGAGTGATGATACAACAAAGAAGAATGAGTCTACTGCCACTTCTTCTTCTACTACCTTATCAAAGATGGGTCTCAGTGTATTACTTATACTTGCTGTACAAAATACATCAAAGAATCTACTACTTCGGGCAGTAATGAAGGAACATCCGAAGTTCTTAACTTCTGCTGCAATTCTAGGTGTCGAGACGGTCAAACTTACAATGTCACTCTTATATATTGTTTGTGTTCAGCGTAGGCCAGCATTTAGTGCAGTGACATTTATGAAGAAGGATAAGAGAAATACTATATTGATGGCTATACCTGCAACACTATATAGTATACAAATGACACTTGAGTACGTTGCATTAGGCAATATTGATGCATCAGTATTCTCTGTATTGGTACAGATGAAGATGTTAGCGACGGCTGGTTGTGCTGTTCTTATTTTGGGAAAGAGGATTAAGAAGGTGCAACTTATCAGTTTAGTTCTTTTGACAATCGGTGTTATGTTATGTAATATGAAGAACTATGGTGCATCTCCGTCCGAAGAAGAGGCAGTAGGAAATGCAAAGAAGGGCATTTTAGCAACATTTGGTATCGCAGGATGTAGTGGACTTGCAAGTGTGTATACAGAAAAGGTTATCAAGGAAAGTTGATCTTACTTTGCTTTAATTTGATTGCGTTTGCAAAACACATATACTAACAAACGTCACTATCATCTCTCTTCATATTCATAAATTGTTAAACACTCATCTTCAAGGCAAAGCGAAGCATTAACAATGAACTGCCTACACAGCAAATAGACAACGAAAAAGAATTGAAAGAGAAATATGGCCTTGCTTATACACAGGTTCAGCTTGCTGCTGTAAGTCTTGTCATCATGGGGTGTTATTGCGCTGTAATGGAAATGGATCAAATAATTGAAAAGGGACTCTGGTATGGGTTCAACGGCCCTGCTGTCATTAGTATCTTGGTTAGTGCTATAGGAGGGTTGATTGTCGCCGCAGTATTAAAGTTTGCGGATGCAGTATTGAAAGGATATGCGACTGCAATGAGTGTCGTTCTTACTGGGGTTTGTAGTATGATATTGTTTGGTACCAAGTTGAATGTTCTCTACTTTCTTGGTATCGGTAATACGATTTGTGCTGTCCTCTTGTACAGCGCCAAAGATCTAGATAGACTGTTGTGCTGAACAATGTAATACAGTGATAACTAATGAATTAGAAATGAAACTATTCGCTCAAGGACATACCACGCTTACACCTTCTATGTCTACTCTGTCTCGCTGAAGTGATGAGGGGATGGAGTTGTATCGTAGGATACCATTATCTTTTTATCTTAGAACTAACTGAGCACTGAGCGACCTCTAAATAAGAGGTACTCTGCTCTGTGCTATAGGCCAATCACATCTTGCCTCATATATCTTACTATTCTATAGTATTTTCTTTATGCTTTCAGTATTATTATTTCGTGCTTCTGGATTTACAACAAGATCTTTTAAATTTCCACATCATAAACAATCAATACAACATAAATTATTATATCGACATAAATCAACTCAAACACATATCAACATGGTACAAGGAGTTAATATTATCGATGGTGTTATCCAAAACATCAACCCTGCAACAGGTGAATTACTAAGTCCTTCAGTTTCGGTAACAACATCGACCGAGTTGGCCGATGTTGTGAAATTAGCAAATGCTTCACAAGAATCTTGGAGTGCACTATCACTGGATGAGAGGATTGACATTTTGCGCAAGGGTCTTGCTGCAGTAGAACCTATTGCAAAGAAGTTGGCAGAGACTATAACAAATGAAATGGGAAAGGTACCGAAAGAGGCAATCGCAGAAGTAGAAGAGGCTATTGGATTGAAGGATGAGTGGTTGGATTTAGTAAAAGAGGCCAATGAAGATGTAAAGTTAAGTGATGGAGAGTCTGAGAGTATTATTGTGAGAGATCCACTTGGTGTTGTGGTAGTTATATCTCCCTGGAATGTGAGTATGCATGCGTATCTTACGTTATATCTATTGAATACAGTATACTCAGATGCATCTCCTCTGTCATTTGTAGTTTCCTGCAGGAGAGATCCCATTCCTGGCAATACCAGCTTTGGCATCTGGCAATACTGTCATTGTGAAGCCCAGCGAAGTTACCCCATTTTCTGGTGCTTTGTATTGCTCAGCATTATCTTCAGTTCTACCCGAGGGAGTGTTGCAACTTGTTCAGGGTGATGGAAGTGTTGGCGAGCAATTAGTATCAAGTGAAGATGTGCACATGATAGCCATGACGGGTTCCTCTGCTAGTGAGTATATATGGCAATCATATTTCAGACTCTTATTCAGTATATTATTACTCTCTAACATGTATCCAATCCTCTCTATCTTTTGTAGCTGGTAAGAAGATTATGGAGAGCTGCTCTAAGAATCTAAAGCGTCTCGTATTGGAACTCGGCGGTAAAGATGCACTGGTTGTATTTGCAGATGCAGACCTAGATAAAGCAGCATCTGATGCAGTTACCAACTCTCTATCTAACGCTGGCCAAGTTTGCTGTTCAGTAGAAAGAATCTATGTTGAAGAGTCTGTAAAGTCTGATTTTGAACAGAAAGTTGTAGAGCTAGCAAAACAACAAAAAGTAGGTGTACCAACACAAGACGGAATAACAATGGGCCCTCTTGTTACTCAAAATCAACTAGAGATTGTGAAGAAACAAGTTGATGATTCCATTGTAAATGGAGCAACTAGATTATATCAAAGTGACATTCCAGAAGAGGGAGGTAACTTTTATCCAGTAACAGTATTGTCAGATTTGAATCAAGACATGCTTATACAGAGGGCCGAAACTTTTGGTCCTGTTGTAGCAATAAGTACATTTGATGGTTCTGAGAAGAAGGCTGTGGATCTTGCTAATGACACAGAATATGGTCTAGCTGGATATGTTTACTCCGGTGATCTAAAGCGTGGGGCGAGAGTGGCTAGAAAGATGAGATCTGGTCAAGTTGGTATTAATTGTTACTCATTGAATGCAGCTCAACTCAAGTGTCCATGGATTGGTCATAAGAATTCTGGTTTTGGATCACATTCAGGAATGGACGGATTTAGATCATTCTCCGTTCCAAAATCTCTTGTCTTTACCACAAGTGCTCCTTAAAAAGCACCTTGTGATACCCTAAACTCTAAAAAGTTCCTATGATATGTACTTATGACTTCTATACCATAAGTGCTCCTCTAGAGTTCTGGATTTTGCTCATGTAGTGTGCTTGTTTCAAAGAGCGTATGTGAGTATGTGTAGGTTTTCACTGCAATACAAATTAATCTGTGCGATTCGCCGAGAGGATTTCACAATTCAATCGTGGAGAACTCAACTGATCCCCAGGAGATCTATGAACACTCTATCCACACCTAACACAACCATGGTCTTCTCATATGATATCAAGCAGGCGGTAACAAGCCCCTTGAGCATCATGAAGAAGAGATCCTCACATCATGTGGAGGGAAAAGCTCCTAATGATACGCAGAAGACAATGATCCTACCAGATCCTGCTGCTGGTGAGACGTGTGATACGCACAGTCACGACGGACAGACGCCCTGAGTCAGCACAAACATAGCCATAGAAGTTGACGAGCTTTGCTCATAAGATGTTAACACACCTTAAGTGATAGTAGTCTCGTAGACTTCTTACTAGGTCTGTGCACTAGTTCTCTAGTGTTAAGCATCTTTATTGTCATCGGCAGCGTGTATCGCCGCTGCACGATGGTGTTAATAATTGAAGACTAGCATAGAGCAGCGCCATGGTCGGCGCTGCGTAACCAAATAAAATCAACCACTATCGACCGAGGAACATCCATCGATAGTCCTGTGTAGAGACGATAACATACCTCCACAGGCAAATAGCAATAACAAACAACAACAACAATAAAAGCGATACGCGGAGGAGGTTTCGGGATATATCCTTTCCTACTCCGCCATGATTTGCATCTCACCAAGGCCCATCCTATCAAAAATAAATAAATAATATCGATAACTACTAAAGAGGTGATAAATCGATCAAGGATGTATGGTATAAACTAATGAGATGTGCTGCCTACGGATTTATATTAATCGTAGCCCGTGTAAGATATCTACTGCCTTCTAACAATACAAGCAAAGAAGTGATATGTTGCTCCAAGATTCAGAGTAGAGAGCGAAGAACGCCTCCTCGATAGAGCAGATGATGTTTGTTGGTGCATCATCCTACAATAGAATAGGCAATATAGAACCTACAAAAGAATAGACATATCATACGAGATATTGGGGAGTATGCAGAAAAGAATAGATACAGAAGGAACCGAATAGTATCCTCAACAGAGTTTAAGGCATTCTAATGAACCTCTTCTATCGCTTGATGATGATAATAGTGATGCTCCATCTGAGGGAGAGACGGAGTTCCTTAATAAGATGGGAGAGACGGAGTTCCTTAATAGTCTTGAGTGTTTGAAGAATGATTATGGTTCATATGCCCCTATTATGAAAGATCATTTAGACTCTGATCAGATGAAGAAGATTACAAATAAACTTGCACAACGGATTGTTGAGGTTGATGATGAAAATGGATTATCTACCACGTTCAGTATTGAAAGCCTCACATCTAAACAAGAAGCTTTAGCTTCTACATTTGTTGGGAAGTCTGATGTGCTTTGTGATCAAAGTATAACAATGAATTCGCTTACTTGTGGAGAAGATGTAGAGTCGTCAAATGAAGGGATTGAAGTTATAGCTACGACACAATGTGATGAGGGCGTAGAGTTAATACCAGCTGCCGTGGGGGTCGTGTTGAATGAATCCAAGGCAGACGCCCCGCCATTATCAAATGAGTCATCTCCTTTGCAAGAGCCCAAGAAGTATGGACAGTATGATCCTTTCGGCGTTAAAACAGACTACTCATCAGGCTTTATTCATGAGGCTCCTCAACTTAAAAGAGTCCGCCACTTTAGCTTTTCTAATGTGGATAACTTGGACAAGTATGAGGACATTGACCTATCTAAGAGAAAGACATTATCTAATCTTATGGAAGCTCAGGCCTCGGGAGTCAACATCTATTGACTATCAAATGGTGTGGAGGCAAAGAATGCGTTGGTGGAGCCATTGAGATGCTTGATGCCTAATCATGTATTATGAAGCGCCAAGTTAGTATGCCGTGTTCATATCAGTATGTAGTGTAATTTAATGATAGTAATGATCAAATTTCTAATCTTTATTTGTATTAATCAACACTGTATGGTCTGCTTTTGGGGATCAAATCAATAATCATAATTGTCATATTATCGCCTCCGATTCCCTGTGATGCTCGGGGATCGGCACTGACGATTTCATCTAACATTTCTTTCCCTATTTCTAGAGGGTGTTTGCTATCGATACGATCATGTACATACTTGACACATTCCTCATTCGTTAGACAATCCCAGATTCCATCACAGCCTAATACAATGAACTCATCTCCTGGTTTCAGAGTTGTACTTAAAATATCAGGTTCTGCTGTAATCATTTGTTCCGAAGGATGTATACCGGGAACTTGCTTGTATTTCAAATCTCCTATCGAGCGTGAGAGGTTTAGATTACCATTTACACGACCAAATTGGTTAACGAAGCCACCTGCATTTGTAATACGGTTCATCTCGCGATTCTAAGAAGAAATATATAAGAGGGTTAAAGGTTGAGTGACATATGCAATATCAAGAGAAATTTACATCAAACAAGAACAGCTTACCTGCAATGGTTTGTGGTCAAAACTCAGAGGCTCGGTCAGTCCTCCAGCTCTACATACGACGGCACGTGAATCCCCTGCATTGGCAACGACAAGTGTTTGACCAACAATAACAGCCACAACGGATGTACATCCTGCATGTACGGGATGATCAGGAAGGTTGCAAATCTAATATGGAGAGATATTAGGTAAAATGTGAGTAAGCTGAAGAGGGATATTGTGGCATGGACAATACATAAGACACTCACCTTTCTGCCATTCTGAATTCGTGTAGGAACTGAAGCTGATGGCGCCACAATCCCCGTGGGAGGGTTCAGTAACGCTTCCTTGGTAGGGATTATAGCCTCCTTTGGCTGTTCTTCTACATTATCACTCTCCCCGTTCTCTTCGGTACCAGTGCTATCATTATTGTCCTCGTCATCTTCATCATCATCTCCCTCATCAGTCCCATTCATGTGAAGTAACTTTTGAAATAGTGAAACAGCATCATTGGCAGATAAAACCGTTGTGCCCTTCTCATCTCCTGATGCCTTGTCTACCTCACCATCATCGTTTTCATTCTTCTCATTTGTCTGCTCTTCCTTCTCGTCATCATCACTATCATCGTGCACAACACCATCTGCACATTTATTTTCCAACTCATCAACATCATCCGTGGTAGGAGGATGTTCTTCGAGACTATCCTCAAAGACTTCATCTTCATCCTCGTCAGCAGCATCTAGCAGATTGGCAGAAGTATTGACAGTTCCATTTAGAGTGGTCGCATCTTTGCTACTCACATCCTCTTCCTCTTTCTTATCCTCCTCACTAACACCGTTTGTATTACTCTCCTCAGAGGCAACATCGCTCTCATCACCCCCGTCATCAATCAAGTGTAGTTTGGCAGCATCTTCTGCAATTTCACTAGGATCCATGACAGTATGCCTCCGCTGCTGTAGCTGATCCGTTGACAGATCACTTTCACTTTCTAATACTACACGTTCTTCATCATCTCCATCTTCCTCTTTTCCTGCTGGCGCTCCATTAGATAGGATTGAAGGATTATCATAAACATCATTCGTCTCACCGTGAGCATATGGGGGTGGACGTTCTAATCTCCACCTTTCAATTTCAGATCGTGAATTAGGATCATCAATCAACCGATCTAATGCATGGAATGATTCTACAAGTGCATTTCCTATACTGGATGCCATATTAACATCATCTGAGTCATCATCATCCTCTGTCTTTTCGGCATTATTTTCCTCAGAATTGGATTCTTCATCCTTACCTTTCCAATGAGGTTGAGATGTTAATACGGGTACTAAATGAATTTGACAAAATCTAGCAACCTCTGCACCACCATGTCCATCAAATACAGCAAATACTTTGGCATGTGATGCAGCATCATTGTCATCAGTACTACTACTACCTTCCTCCTTAGTTTCTCCATTATCATTTTCACCAGGGGCACTCTTCTTTTGTTTCAGGTAAGAGCTAGGTAAAGCGACATCAGTACGTGCTACATGTGCATCTTCCATGCTCTTTCGCCATCCCTGTATTATTATAGAATCGTATGTTTACAATGTGTGAGGAACAGAAAGTACACAAACAGCCAAATATGAAAACACATTGTGTAATACAATTACTAACCTGCATATCAACAACTGCCCACCGAACATCAGGCGTATTAGTATCATTTATATCTGATCCATCCTCTGAATGTTTATCCAATACTGGTGTGGATAGATACGTTCCCATTATATATTATTCTTGGGTATTTAATAGGCTGGTATGTTAAAAAAGTAAATGATATGGTTGGTCGTGAATTTTTTATTGTGCTCTCTATCTATGCCGAGAATCTGATAGCATTGAAACTATATATGCAGCTAACAAATATAATCCTACTTGAGCAATATTAAACGTCTCTTATATAGACTTTTCCTAGGGTATCAATAAACAAATAACCACTTCTCTGCAACCACCACCAACGATTTTCAATGAGGTTATAGGATACCGTTATTGTTATTAGCAAAACTTCATGGCTCTGAGCTTATTAGTGTATGTTGGCCTTGCGTTAGTTGTCATGATTTGAGGTCAATATAGTCTACAATATTAGCGCATTCGTATACATCCAGTATTATCACCTTAATCAGCTTTTGACGATCTTTAATTATTAGTATATCAACAAACCATGTCTCCCAATCTTGAAGATGAGGGCCAATCAAATAATTTGGAGACAGTGTGGTCTACCTTCCAACTACCCATACCAATTATAAGCAAAGATACATATATTAATGATGGTCCGTATGACGAATGGCTATTTCAGGCACTCGATCTGCTCCGTCTTTTGCATACTATGAATGAGCAATTTAATACACAATATACAAATGCTGCTCAATCGAATAGTATATCACAGAGAATGAAGAGTCAAATGAAATTAGCATGCACATTACTTGAAAAGGTAGAATGTACATTTCCTTCATTGTCACAACAGCAATTGGCTCGTGAAAGTAACAAGGCTGATGTTATGCTGCAAAACAATCATATGTTTCAAGAAAATGCACATCATCTTTTGCAAAAGTTGCAACATGATACTAATGATACATGTGCAAGGTTTCAACAGTGGTTTGATAGACATTGTAGTAGTCAACAGCAAGAGGAGCGAGATTTGATTTATGATATGTTCCTATCAACTGAAGATGCCTATGATAATCATCACGAAAGTAGTGAAGAGCTGTTGGATGATGAGTTTAGTGATGATGGGATAATAGATGTAGAAGATAGTTCTGGTAGTGGTCAGCAGCAAAGTCAAACGCAACAGTATCAGAAACAGCAATCAATAAGAAAACAACCACCATCTACTTCCAGACAAGAAATGGATCCAACAGAATTACAAAAGCAACAACAGGAACTACTCGAAGCAGAACTATCAGACATGGCAAAGCATCTCAAAAACTCCACACTTGCCATGAATGCAACGTTACAAACACAGACCAAAGATCTAGATGATATGGAGGTATTGGCACAAACAAACTTGGATCAAGTTACAGATACGACAAAAGATGTTGAAAAAAGA
>Ga0214480_100268_pt1 | contig 26138 bp, 19 predicted proteins | sample M1_20Mar14CPVII9_3_FD_165042 | JGI IMG/M metagenome (GOLD analysis project Ga0214480, IMG submission 165042) | Marine eukaryotic communities from Monterey Bay, California, United States - M1_20Mar14CPVII9sort6BwellE17 | ecosystem: Environmental > Aquatic > Marine > Unclassified | place: USA... | reverse complement strand
GCCATTGTTGATACTTCTTCTACATCACTTTCCAAGGCTAAACGACATGCCTTGGTTTTATAGTCACACTTGCACTGCTGATCATTCTTGTCACAGCAAAATTCGGCAAAGTAATGACATTTTGCGCTGTCACCATCTTCACAATCAAGTTTAATTGAGCAATCACAGCTAGCTTCTGGTGTTGGTAAGTCGGACAATTTACTGACACAACATTCGTTGGCATTCTGTCGAACTGGATCCAACTCACACTCCTTAGTGCCAAACTTACAATCCCATACTTCAAAGGCACATGTACAATCAGGTTTGACTTTTGCTCTTTTTGGTGCAATGTAATCGACCAATACATAATCCGAATCAACAACACACTGGTGGTAGGCACAAGCCTGTTGCAAATCCTCACTCATGCCGCTAGTATTAGTATTTCCGACTAATAATGAGGGACAACTTGATGCTGGTGGAAAGCAATAGGGTACATCGCAATCTTCACTACCATCTGCAGTAATACAAAATGCACCCTCTACCCAACCATTAGGATGTCGGCAATAGTTGTTGTCTTCTAAGCCAGCATCAGGATATTCTTCCACCCACAAGTCATCCCATCTAATACATTCCTTACCACTTACTGTTGTATTAATTGATCCACGATAGTCAGCTTGGTTTACACTGCCACATCCACATACTTTTGGATTACTGCCCTCACATTGAGGTCCTTGTGTAGGAGACAGTGAAACGGTTGGCTCCGGTGAAATTGTTGGTTGCATCGATGGTGATAACGATGGGTGATTACTGGGGGAAGTAGATGTTGTTGGACGAAGAGAAGAGGTTGGGTGAGTGCTTGGAATTGAAGAGCTTGTTGGATTAGATGTCGTTGGTGGCATTGTTGGTCGTCGAGTCCATTCACTTGTCGGTGCATACGTTGGTAATGATCCACTACCTTCTGAATTGGAAACCTATGGTTTTAAAAGGAAATGATATAAGACGGAAAAAGAAAACAAGAGACATGTTCCTTGGCCTTTGTCACTCACATCTGCTGTTGAGGAAACTCTGCCATCCTCTGTTGGTGATACAGTCGATCCGCTCGAGCTTGGCGATGGTGTGGTTGGAAGACTGGTAGCACTAATATCATCCAGCGGAGAGGACGTGATAGGAGAAGCAGTACCCAACAACAGACTCGGCATTGAAGAGGTCGGGCTGACAGTACCAACGCCAGATTGTGATGGTGGTAGAGTAGTCACAATCGATGACTTCGTGATGCAATCATCTCTATTGACGTAGGACAACCTTTTGACGATCAAGCAATAATGAGGTGAGAAGTTAGATCATGATAATGGCATGTTTTAGACGAGTACACATACATCAATTTCTTACCACTGATCACAGCATTCCTCGATGGTAGCCGACGACTGATTGCTATCAAAGATGGTAGTAGAATCGGTCACACACTTTGCCAACACATAATCTGGATAGTAAAGAGTTGCTTGAGTATTCTCATCGCCATCATTCCCAAACAAACCTTGCCTAGTCTTGTCTGTTGAATGGATTCTCACTCGGCCTAATGGTGGCTTAGCTGGAACCGATTCACTTTCAATCAGATCAGGTCCATCACCACCAGTATCCAAAGTAGATGTCATCATGGAAGGAAAGTGTACAGGCATTCCCAAAGTCTGAATAGTTGGTTGTGTCGCCGAGGCAGATGATGGTAAGAACATATCCCCCACACAAGTTCCAATAATCTTCCACCCACACGGAGATTCCGTACATTCATATACCTTCTCTTCAATCGTTACCTTTGATCCGATATCGTAGGAGTCTATTTCGGTGGCGATGTATTGATCTGGACAATCCTCTAGAGCTCTAACACCTTGGATAAAACTAAAGCTACCGATACTAAACCTACCACCGATACTTGTACTATCATCATCACTAGCGATATCCTCCTTCAGGATACTACTAAAACTATTCATTTCTCCCTTGAATAAATATGATGCTGCAATGAATGCTACTAGCATGTATAGTCTCTTCCCTCTCCTCATTAATAATAGTGTCGGGATTGCATTAATCAATGTAACAAAGATGGTTAATATGCCATATCCGTTGGGGGTGGCAGCAGAAGATACAGATGAATCAGAGTTGTTCTTGTTCTTCTTCTGGAGGCATTTCCCCTTGATATGTTGTTTCCTTGGTTTGTTTCTCTTGCCCTTCTTTATTGCTCGAGTGGGAGGTGTATTCAACCTCTCTTCTTGCTGCTTATTATCAATAATAACATGTAACTCCTCCTCTTCCTCCACGACAACATCCCCCGCGGTATCTTCATCCTCTAATAACTCTTCTACATCATCTGTACTTTTGCCATCCTTACCAATATCTGTTTGAATACCACCCACAACTTCATCTAATACCTTGTTTTGATTAGATGTAGTAACCTCTGTCCCATCCTTGGCCTCCTTATCCTTTGCCGGACTAACTATCTCTTTTTCTACTTTCGTCGACATACAAGGAGATGATATTACCTCATTCTTATCTTTACTCCCTTTACAATCCATAGAGACATCAACATTATCACTATTATCACAATGGATATTGCTATTCTTCTTTTCCAAAACATCAAATCTTTCTCTCATTTCATCTCTTAACATTTTAATCTCATTGCTTAATACACATATTGCATCATTATTGTTGTTAGTATGTTCCATTGCAGCGGCCGTTAGTAGCAACTCACGATTTGCAATCGATGCAGCTAGATCATCTTGGGCATCTTTTATATCATCATCGTTATCATATTCCATGTTGTCGTGGCGATTGATACTGCCTCTGCTGATTGATGTTGATGTGCTTCGTAAACTTAACAATTGACGAAGTTTTATTGCCACCATATCAAATGTATATTATATTATTATTTCGGGCTAGCTATATGATATCTACTCTCATCTCTTCCCCTTTTTGTTTGAGTTTTGAAATATTCATTCACATGCTAAATATCTATTTGATACGACATAACACTACCTAACACTATCTACACACCACCAAAAAGTACGATCTACTGTTTCACCGGGCATATACTCACATTATTGTTGACTCTAGCAAAGCCACCCCTACATATCATTCTATAAGTAACTACATGATTAGTACGCTGTAAAGAAGGTAAGATTAGTACGCTGTAAAGAAGGTAAGATTAGTCGCAATAGCAAGATATCTCTATCCCCCGACAAGATATGGTAAGCAAGGGAGCGGAGAGAGATGACAGAGGTATCCTTTTTATTGATTTTTTATTGATCTTGCGACCTTCATTCCTCATTGTGGTAGGCCAAGTCACCAAGATATGAGTAAAGATAAGGGATTGATCGATTGAGGAGATATTAGATAGAATCTAATACCTCCTTAATCAAGTATGTAGGCGGGGAGATAATACTGCGGCCATAATGAGATCATCATTAGATATGATGTGTTGCTTTGCAACATTAGATATGATGTGTTGCTTTGCAATGAATAAAAATGTATATCTAAATTCATATATCTCCTCTTTGCTAACATCAAAGAGGAGGTTGTTTCATAATGTCTATCATCATTGTAACAGCATCAAAGCCTCGAGCTGATAGTAAACTTGGGTTCAACTTTAAAACAACCGACGACTCCACCATTATCACAAAGATTGATGAAAAGAGTATCTTTGCAAATACCAAGTTGCAAGTGGGGCAGAAAATCTTAACCATCAATCAAATGGTTGTACATCAAAGTATGTCGGCTGTATTGGCATCATTGGGTAGTGGAGAAGTTACGGTTGTGGTTGAGAATCCACCCACTGATGATAATAAAGCAATCTTCCAATTTATCCAGAGTAATAAAGAAGGACCTAAATTGTCAAAATGGTCTCACCAGATTTCAAAGAAGGCAGACTATTATGGTATGATGTTAAACAATACATGTCCATCGGCTCTGAAAGAGGCCAAACTTCCGCTTGATAAGTGGTTGATTATTCATGCATTGATTGTTGGGAAATTAATGCCGATATCAGTCAATTGTGTTAATAAACTCAACGATTTCTATGTAGTATACGCCCGTCATCAAACGGCACACCACCAAGCGAACACATATGTGCCCCTTGCTACAGGATTGGATGTATGCACTCTACAAAGTAATGCTAATCTCGAGGCAATTTCCGTAAAGGACAAGATTAATTCCATTACCAACCAGTTTGGCGTCATGGCCGTGTTAGAATCAGAATGCATAGAAACAAATGCTTTTAACAGAAATCTCAAACCGCGTGTACCAATTGGATTTAGCTTTCACCCCATCAGTGCTAATAGTGCAGTTCCTATTGCGGTGGCATTGCCAAATGCGCCCCCATTAGGTCTTTAAGTATCTTTTGTGTAAACGTCAGTGTGTGGTTGGGTGAAGGGAAAGTTATTGCACAGCTGAGATTAATCCCAAATTGACTGTATTCAATATTTAGTTGTAGCAAGTAAACATTATGCCTTGCTTCTATCTTTGATATCGTCTCTATTACTATTTGATGGATACGGTCACATCTTGAATCGAGATGATGCCTCTGCATAACTTCCTTAACAGACTCGAGTTCCACAACTTAGGTAGGGGTGAATGCTATGTTAATAATTGTTGACACTCGTCAAGCATTGTCAGTTTACAGACCCATAAACATTGGAAATAGGAACCAATCAATAATAGACCACGCATTACAATCGACCAGATCGTCCAAAGTATTGCTAAATCGCTCAAATATAATGTTCCAATCATCCATGTCTGCATATATATCTAATGCTTTCTTATATGTTTGTAGTTGCAGTATTGAATCTCGAGCTAATCCTTTTGCTGATAGCCACTTGGCACAATATTTATTAGCCGACTTTACTATTGATTTCATTTCATTCTCATTTGCTGTATCCATGACATATTCAGCTACTTGTGTGATATTGTCTAATGATGCTGGCACGTAGTGTATCATTGGTTTTACTTCACCACCATTTTGGGTGTTGTAAAAGTATTCTATAAAGTCTGGCTCAATCTAGAGTATAGAAATGAGATATGAGAATCAATCTGAGTATGTAAACATGTCGACACTGTTCATCTCACCTTTATAACAACAGAGTTCGAACAAAGAAGAGTTCCAAACCTCGATGACCAGTTGTTACCGTCAATATCTATAACCGCTACGAGGATAGAAGCATCAAACAGGTAAGTAGGCATAAGACATGTCGAAAGACAGACAAGCAAAAGCGAAACACTAAACATACCTTTATACTTCATCATATCAGTAGGGTGCAAACGCGTCACTATATTGAATTGATCTTTCAGTTCATTCTTTTGCTTACTAAACTTTTGATTAATCTTAGTAAAGCCTGCATCAATCAAACTCGTACTGCTTGCAATTTGCACTAACTTGCCTCGTGGCGTATCCTTCAATTCGGCATTACCATATTGTGATCCCTCGTACGTAGTTGATCCTCTCCATATTGCTTTGTTTATTTTAGTATTCCATGGATAATGATATTCATTTGTAATGAATGTACTTTCCCAATCAGATGATACTTGATGAGTTGTATGATGGTATCGCCATGTTTCATAGGAGGGCATTGATATAGCATTGCAATATTCACCATGTTTAGCATTATGTAACTCCGACCATGCTAATCTTGGATATCCGTAATCATCACGATGATGATGTATATTACATCCATTACCATCCGCGTCCATTATTAGTATTGGTATAGTAGTAGTCGTTTCAGTTGTTGTATTGAATAGGATGTTTACATTGTTGTTATGAGAAGAAGTTAAATGTTTGCGTATCATTTGTGTAAAAGATCTACTTCTAAATCTTGATAATTGACTTCTATGCTTTTCTCTACATAGCAACTTATTATCCTTTGTATTGTATATCAATGGTACCCAAAAGTTGTTATTGAGGCGTAGATCATCCTTTAGTAATGTGCTTTCAAATTTTGATATAAAGGGGTTTGTAGTGTTGATGGCTGGTCCGTATCGTTTAATATCTGCTCCTTTCTGAGTTGATATAATAAAGTTGGTAGTGGTTCTCAGTAGTATGATTATGACGGATAGTATGCAAAACAATAGTAGTATTGCCTTTCTCCTTCTCAAGTTGGAAACCTGATAATTAGTTTGTGTTTTATCATTGTTGTTGTTGTTACTTTGACTTTCTTCCAGCCTACTCTCTGCTATCCTCTCTGGTGATCTGGCAGCGTTATATCTTCTCATAATGATAATGTATTGGCTACTTATTAGAGGCCCCTCCGTAAGGTATCATATCATCCATCATCCAATATATAGAACACAACTCTCATAATCTCTGACTAAAGTTTTCATGTAATCGAAAACTGATTCTCTATTTGAAGACACCTGAAAGAATATCTTCTTAGTATGAACACATTATCGCTTGTCAATTAAGGGGTGGTACTCAACTAAATATTAATTGGGAGTCTTTTTAGTGTAACTGGGACAATGTATTCAAAATTTATAGGTATCTCAGAGGGAAAATTGTTCATATTACCTTTCCTTTATAACTCTATGATAAACCTTCGATCTGAGGGAATTTTTGTGCACAACTCTTTATTAGGTGATTATATAGCGCTATGCACAAAAATTCCCTCACGACTTACGTGTAGATAAATTGCAATAGAGGAACCAAAATTAAAGGTATCTCAGAAAGAAAATTGTGCACATTACCTATAAAATTCGAAAACATCGTTCCAATTAATATTGAAAGACTCCCAATTAGATTTAGTTGAGTACCACCTTAATTGGGGCCTATGCAGTATCCTTACTTCAATACGACAGCAAGGAACGATTGAATTTGCTGAAACTGTCTGAAACGGGATGTATGTCGGAGTGAATTGATTGAATTGCATCATAATCATAGGCCTACATACCTACTTGATATTGTATCATAATATTAAGAATAACAAAAGAATACAATCAATTGCAATAATGATGAGTAATAATAGCATTAGCAAACCTATGCATATCATAGATGATGTAGTATTGTCCTCGTCGATGGCACCAGAATCAATCATCTCCAGCAACATAATATCAACGAAGATCTCCGTCGATAGCACCATTGATTTCTCCAACTATGATGTACTCCTAATGCCATCATCTACTGAAGGGGTAGTTCGTTTTGCACCGGGTAATCATGTAGGCAATCAACGATTTCGAGTATTGCTAAGTCTACATCGATCGAGATATCTTCAAGCCAATAAGACCGACGACGATGATATGTGCACAAAGATTGCAAAGGCAGTACTCGATTTGGTTTGCAATAAGTGTATACCCAATGGAAGATTCTTTGAACAAGTTGATACCGATACTGGTAACAGTAGTAGTTGGAAGGAGCTCGATATCAACCTATCCACCATCGAGTTGATCAAGCAAGCACTCAAGAACGAACCTAGTACATCGCCGCTGATGTCATCCTCCCCAAAGCTCTACAAAAGACGTCGAACATATGGGTCAATCGTATCTGAAGATTCAAAAGGAGAGGTTACAATCACCAAGCCTGATAGGTTTGATGTAATATGTGAATCTAATGGGCAGCAGTTGAAGTTTGGATCCGAGCACACTGGCAATTACAGACTAAAGGTATTGCTAGATATGAGGCTTAGCTCATCTAGTTGGAGTATGTCTAGTCCGTCATACAAAGAGCAGGATGCTAATGATATTGTTTCCTCTATCGTAGATGCTTCATCTAGCCGATTTCTTCGAGTCAAGAATGATCAAGAAGAAGGTTATGTTGCCATGTCAAGAGAGATGGCAGTAGAATGCATGATGAACACTCTCAGTCAGATATCATATGGAAAGAGAATCAAGAAAGAGCAACAGCCGATAGTACATGAATCTGAAGTTGAAATGCTATTAAGACGTAAGAGGAAGAAGGATACACTTGAACTATGTGCTAAGCGTGCCAAGAAGCTTTCGTGTGACTACTGTGTTGCGTCTTCGGCAGCAGGTTTGCCAACTACATTCAATACACTGCCATTCGGTGCAATTACATCTCGTGCAGCTTAATGCCGATGAGATTAGGTTTAGGTTATATGTTAAAGATAATAAGATCATGACAACTATAGATTATCAACATGTGTACCGATCTCCCTCCTTATTGATATCGGTTGTACTTATCACTAACCTTCTCCCAAACTTCCTTTTGTTCTTTTGATAACTTCATCTTTTTCCTCTTGAACTTTCTAAGTGGGTTGTTATCAAAGAAGCTTCGTTTGTTGGCAACATCTTCCGCTCCCTTTTGAGTAGGATTACCAGAGAAGAGAGTTAATATCGGTGATGGCGTCGGTCCATCCTTTCGGTTTATTGGTCTATTCATTTTGTTTCCCTTCTTCTTTCTCTGCCTGTTGTCCCCCCTCTTCTTTCGTGGAATGCCACTGCCTGGTATATTCTTTTGTGCTTGTTGTTGCTTTATTCGTTGATCTGCCATTCTTCGTTTTGATACGGCTTGACCTCGCTTGGTTCTCGGTCTTCCTCTTTTCTTGTTTTTTTGTTTATCAATCAATTTAGCAGATATATCTATTACAGGACAGTCATCATAACATCTTCTATCATCCATTGCATTTAAAAATATATACTTCTCACATAGCTCTTTTTGTTGCTTCTTCAGAAAAAGAGTATATAATAATTGTTCTTGTATTTGCTTTTCTGTTAGCGGAGCATTTGGATCTGATTGTCCTAGATTAACAACCATTGGATGTGTTAATATCCCAATCATGATAATGAAAGGAATAGATATCATGATTAAATCTCGCAGTAATGAAACATAGTACCCATTATTGTTGAGCTTTATCTTTGTTCGTTTAGTTTGTTGATTGATTCTTTTGTCGCTTTCACTAGCAGTCATGTTGGATTGACGATTGCTTATGATACCAGTTGCAGCTGAACTTTCACCCTTATTGGCTCCATCCTTTATATTATCACTACCGCCATTACTTGTATTATCCAAAGTATCGATATCATCAGATTCGTTGGAGTGTTGGGTATCGATATCATCATCTTCTTTAAATTGTTCTATGATAATATCATCGACGTCGGTATCTTTACTCTCCGCAGCTGTATTATTGACATTGTTATCATCGCCAACGATAGATGTAATAGATAGAGGATTAATCTGATTCTGCTTCTTTTTGCATTGCTGCTGCATTAAATCTTGGCGGAGGCCAATCATAATCGTATTAGTTGTTCTTCAAATATCTTCTTTTTTACTATTGCTGTTAGCACACAGTTATATTAGCCTTTTGGTACATGCCACCAATCCGTCACTCTTATGATTGGTGGTCTCATTGCACAATATTACTCCAACGGGGGGGGTTCATCTCGCATGTATGGTACGATACTCGGAACCTAAAATTTGAAAAAGATATGAATATGGTATCCTTTTAGTTTCTCCCCCCTCCTTACTTCGCTTCTTGATTATATATTGAATCCCCTCCTCAATATCCTCATGAAATAATAGACTAGTTAAAGATGTATAGAGTATGCAGAGACAAGACATGTAAAAGTAGAAACGAGAGTGATGTATCTTAGTTACTTTGATCTCCGGTCTCTATGATACTGTCTTATTATTCACTACCAATCAAATGAGGGGGAACTATACCATCCTCGGTTCTAATAATAAACAATCCCTGTCCTTGATTTGTAACTATAGATAAATCTAATCCAACCTCTAATAAAGGAATGTTCTCTGATCCTTCTACATCTTTTGCAACTTTCTGTATCCTAATCGACGGATCATTTTGTGTTGTTGACAATTCAGTATCACCCGGTGCTGCATAAAACTCTAAACTACCAAAATGTCTACCCAACTCCACCGGTCGTATACGAGTTGCATGCTCTTCCAATAAATTGATTTGTCGAGCAATTGCCAATTCAGATGATACCGTTCCTGTACATCTAGCAACTTTACCTACATACCAATATCGTATATTATCAACATTATCTGTTGTACCTGGATCTTTAACATATACATCTTGAACACAATCGGTACCACCCGCTTTTCGTATATCATTGTAATATCGTTGTTGACGTAATATATTCTCATTGGTGTAGGCTACTTCTCCTCCTTTGGGTTCAGGACGTTTACGCATCGGTGATGTATAGTCCTTCTCTTCTACCATATTTAGAGGAGAAACTTTATGTCGATTAATTACAGTAGATATATTTTGTTTATGCTTCTGTTGATTGACGGTAGATAAAGTTGACGGCATAAAGGCCAATAACTCGTGATGATGTTTCATATTGTAATTTCCATCATGTGAAGTTGCAAATGATACCGACGAAAACTGCATTACGATTGCAATCGCAACCACTGCTGTTTGTACTAATCTACTGCTTGAGCATATCATATTGATCATGAATATGATTCGTTCGGATTAATGCCGCCGCCTAATGATAATCAGCTGGTGTAGCTGGGTGTAGGATTTAACAGGTGAGATTTTTTCCCATGAGCGGAGGGTTGATCGCTGATACGCGAAGCTTAACAGCTGCCGCTTTTGAAATCTATTTGCCAGCAACCCATCAACCTTCTGAACTCCAATGCTCATAAAATTTCTCATCGACCGACGTTACATCATCTTTTTGCAATTACCATCTACTATGCTTAACAATATCGTATCAGCCCTAGCCATTGCAGTGGCAACACTATCAGCAACAACATATGCCTTCTCACCGTCATCATCATCATCGAATCATAACAAAAATTGGCGTGATATTTCCGACTTATCCTATCAGAATGATCCAACTACAATGATGGATCATATGATGTCTCCTGTACCACCTCAAGCTGCCTTTCAGCCAGATTTGGATAATATTATGCAAACGTATGATAGGGCTGCTGATTGTGCTAATAATTATGGTATGTGTAGTATTGAGGAGTTATTGGATTTGAGTGAAGGTAAGATATATTTTGAATTGTTGTCGGTACATGTGATTTATTTATGTTTTGATGTGTATTCAGAAAGACGGTATACCCAATGTTTTGAGTTCCGAAACATGGTTGTTATTCTGGGTAGTCGATAATATTGCAACTGGAGTCGTTACCAGGCTTTGAATCGGTGTATATGTAATAGTTGTTGATGTTTCCATAGAAGACGGTGTACCGACACAGAATTCTGAGTATGTATGCTTGGTAGTAGTTGATAAGACGTGGGAGATGAATTATACTCTATTCATATCCTACTTTTTGTGGTCAATTATTTCTCTATTCAATGTTTATCGATATGTGACATCTATCTACCTCATTGTCTATACTAACCATTTCATTGCAATACTTCTCATATACGCATATTATGACACACAGAACTTGATGAACACCTTGGCTGCTTCATTGAGGATGGACCAGAGGCATGTGAAAGTGAAATCAATGTAAGTCGTAAACTTTTTATGTTTTTACCTGATACAAATTGTGTAGATGTTATTCAACAGTACTTTATATATGAGTTTATACTAACTTTACTCTCCTCACATACATTTCAAATCTTTGATCAATTCACTTTATATTCTTGTTCAATCCAATCAATAATAGGATCGTCAGCAATTATCGGAAGCCTTATTAGTTCAAGGTGAAATGAGAGAGCATCAACGATACCTTGAGGCAGAAAATGTTGCCTTTGACGTACCAGCAATGGACGCAGCCGCCATGGATATGAATAATTTGAATGCTGGCGGTATGGATTATTATGGTAGTGATATTAATCAGCCAAGGTCATCAGTATGGAGGGAGAATGATAATCATGATGACCGATCTCAAGGAGGAGGAGGATCGGCTGTGGGATCTTGGGCCTTGGGCCCTTAAGATATCACACCGTGTGTTTTAGTGTGTGTAATGAACTTGATTTAAGAGCTGTGAATATGAATAAGGGCAAAGAATCGACAGAAGAAGAAGCTGCCAATAATGTATGATTGCATAATGTTAGGAGATGAAAATGTGGGATGTATCTATCCAAAGAGGCACTAAAACTCGAGACTAAGGTGAAAAGATGAGATATGATGTATAGGTAAGAGATAGATACACGGGCATCCCTATATGAAAAAGAATGTTGTTTTAAGCTAACAACCTGTTTGTATACAGTAGTTGCACCTGCCTATATCTTATTGTAGTGCACTTGAGGTTGATGTATGTCTTGGAAGGTATCCTTTATCTTTTGAGAATGAGAACACTAAACATCTCTGTTTGACATTTGGATTTCCTTTGGCAACAACTACTCATAAATCAAACCGCTCAACAAATAATCAATAAAAAACCCGACCGCAAGAAGAGTCACACAGATATAAACAACATGCTAAAGCTCGCATCAACCTTCCTTGCCATTCACTCAATATCAGCATTTTCGGCTACTCGTTCTACAATTATCAGATCATATTCTCCTACAGCAATATTCTATCATCCAGAAACGTTTGACCGTGCTGTGGAATGTGCAAACAACTTTGGACTATGCAATGTTGACGAGTTACTTGAACTCTCAGATGGTATGTAAGACTTTAGTATAAGAATATCGAATACTTGATCTATTCTAATCACATGCTTTTCTTTTCTCGTTCATCTCTTATAGAACTCGACAACTTCCAAGGAGCATTCTATGAAAGAGATCCGGTAGATCAAGAAAAAGAGATTGACGTAAGTTTGCTTTTAGATATTGTTATTCTCATAATCATAACATATGTATTGACTAATATATCTCATGACTCTGTGTCTAGGATCGCAAGGACCTCGCGGACTTACTTCTTCTACAAGGAGAACTTCAGGCAAGGAATGATTACTTCCATAAAGCCAATCTATTTGCTCATGATGTACAAGATGACTCATTAATGAAAGATAGGGATCACTTCTTGAATGACGAGCTCCCAGAGATGGATCTCTAATGAAGAATTGGTAGAGAAATACTAGGCAAAGAAGATATAGAAGTCTTCTCATATGATCCATTAGCTAATCATGAGTTCAGTAGCTAGGTCATAAAGGTCGCATGTAAACTAAAGTGTAGATATAACTACCGACACTACAAAATCCAACCAAATAGAGTCCACCATCGTGGCAGGCCACTCTTCCCTTCAACCCAAGCTTGAACTACCTGAGATTCAAAGTTATTCGATATTGGATCTTCACCTTTCTCTTTCTTGTTTTCAATCCAATTACTTTCAATAAATTGATCTAACTTACTAACTTCTTGTTCTATAGCTTCCCATCCATATCTTGTTATAATTTTACCAGTTTGATTGCTGACTACGATGATTGAAGGAACTCGATTAGCACCCAAAAGATGTAGTAGAGTTAGCCTTTTAGGATGCAAGAATGGTAGATGATAGAACCCAGTCTTTTGTAACATGACCATTCCTTGTCGTTGTTTTGATACCGATGATGTTAATGATGAGTTGATGTTTGCTTGCATGATTGGATCTGAAGTAGTGCTACTCATGTCAATCTCATGCGGCGATGTGTTGTTTGGTATACAAATTACTCGACTATTATTGTTGTAGTAGTATTCATTCCCACTACAATCACCATCATCACTCATTGCATAATAAAACCACCGACTAACTTTTGGTATTGCATGCAAACTCTGTCGGTTAGTAGAATCCACGAAGAAGAATAAAGTAAATCCATAATCAATATCATCAAGCGGTAGAGGTTTGTTTGCAACTATAGTATTTACTCCGTCATTAAGCTCAGCATCGATGTCCTTTTGTTTCTTTGCTTTCTTATTTAGACGTAGGGGTTTGCTATTTGTTCTGCAGTATGGATAGAAGGGCAATGTTTCTGGTAGCGCCCTCAATAACCCGGGAGCTCTTCTTGTTTGTGGTTGTGTTTGATTTCTCATATCATCCTATGGTCAGGTACACGAATATATTATGCATTATTCAGTAAATAATGAATATGATATATCGCAACATCAACCTTATATAAGACATCAACTCTATCAACAACAATAATTCAGGGCGTTCCGTAGGATACCGCAAGATAAAAATGTCAAAAAGCATTGTTATGATGGGCATTGATTACAAATAATATACCAATAACCTCTGATATAGATCGATGCCAAGGTACCCGGTAGCTGTTTATATGTGCAACGGATGATAGGTAGAGCGAGGTTGTAACAGTATTGTATAAATTATACTTAAAGGATACAAGCATAATTTTATTGTAGGCTGTGGGGCTTATTGATTACTACACATACCAATACCTCTGAATATAGATCGATGCCAAGGTCGGTAGCTGTTTATATATGCAACAGATGATAGGTAGAGCGATTGTACCAGTAGTTGTATTATATTATAAAGATACAAAGAGATATCCTTTTACTCCCTTCACATCATTGCAATTCTCTGACAGCAGATATCAACCAAAATCGAGACGCGATATTTAACACAATATACCATGTCTGCTGCATCCACCGAAACAATAATATTGTTATCATGCTGTTCCTTTATTGGTAATATAGGGGCAGCATTAACTGGATTTGGACAAGCTATCATATTCCTATTCGTTTATCAGATTGTAGATTTGGCTGGGTATGATGGCGACTTTAAAAATGCAGTCTTCATACAAGCACTGAGCTTGTTTAGTATGCAGCCACTACTATTATACAAGGCAAACGTAATAAAATATGCACATCGTCGTATCCTACTTCTATTCGTACCAATAACATTAATATCAACACCATTGGGACAATTGGTTAGTGCATATGTACCAACAAAGGTAGTACAAGCAGTGGCTGGAATATTGGTAACTTTAGTGGCAATTCGTGAGATTTATATGAAGAGGAATTGGTTTAAAAGTTTTTGTATAAGAGAGAAGAAGAATGAAGAAGATGAGGAAGAAGAAGAAGAGGTGAGAGTAGAAGAGAATAAACTAGAAGGAGGAGGAGATGATGAGGAAGCAGCAGCAGCAGTAGCAGCAAAGGAGGATGTAGATGACAAGTTTGACGAGAATCAGGTAGTCGATTCTTCCAATACTGAAGAGAATAAGGGAAACAGTGTTACGAAATCAGAAGTACCATCAGCAACATCAGGTGAAGCACAAGAAGAAGAGGAACAAGTTAGACTCGGCTGTAATAAGGCATCAATCATTACATCAATTGCGGGCGGAGCAAGTGGATTTCTCGGAGGAATGGTTGCCATTAGGGGTCCTCCCCTGATCTTCTATTTCTTACACCCACCACATCCAGTGAAATTCAACAAACACTCACAGCGTGCCACTGGTGTAGTTATAATGTTCTTCAATGTATTAATGCGTGAGATATTCTATATAGTGAATACATTTACCGATGAGCAGAATAATACAATAGGTTTTCAAAGTGAAGATTGGCGATTGTATATATCAGTTATTATATGTTCAATAGCCGGTGGGTTAGTGGGAAGTAAATTGTTTGAATATTTGAAAGACTCGAAAGATACAATACGGGGGATACTATCCATCTTTCTTTTCATTTGTGGTATTAGTTTATTGTTCTCTGCTTTTATTAAACGGTAGAGAGAAATAGTGGTAGGATAGTAGATGGCATGATGGTGTGTTGTTTAGGAGATGCAATTTCGCTTGCTTCTGTTATGTTCATATCAGTCAACACTAGTCAATAGATGTTTAAGTTATCTATGGCGATTTAAAAGAACCAGCTAGTTCCCATTCTCCACCCAAAGCTTCACTCTCTTTGCTACTATCATCTGGTATAACAATTGCAAGTGCCTCTCGTAGCATGTTTTCGTCATGCTGCATCAAGTATTCGCGTCTAGCATCTCGCTTGGAAGGACAATCGAATTCTCTCTGAGAAATAGCTGGAGACATATTGAATTCAAACATCCAGATGTTACCATTTTCATCTGGCATCCAATCACAACTAAAGACCTCAAACTGCTTCTTGTTCTTTCTGCCTTTCAACTTGCCACTGGCAATTGCCCTTTCGATAATTTCCGCTGTGCCTAGTTTACTCTTTTTATATACTTTCTCCCAATGTTGTTTCCAACCTTCAGTCTCGCTAGGTCTTTCTGGATGACGGTGAATTGTAATTTGTGTATCATGTGATAGATCAGTTGGAGACCATGGCGTTGGCGATATACACAAAAGTGCCCCTCTATAAGTGTATAGACTCCAAGTGCCATCCTCTTCACATATCAACAACGCATAAAACTTAAGGTGTGTCTTCCGTCCGTCATCAGTGAGCAGAGGTTTCCGAATATGCTGTTGAACGACATATCGCTGATCATTCTTTATATGTTGCATAATCTCCGATGGTTTGCTAACAATCTCGATCGCGGCACCGCCTAAATTTTTATCCGACTCCTTGATAAACCAAGGGGCATCAATAGCACCTTCACAATCATCAGTTGGTGGTTCATCTCCTACCCACTTTCCACCCTCAATGCAATATGTAGTTGGCATGTAATCTCCTACAAACTCAATCACTTTGTCCTTTTCATCCAAGTATTCTCTACCATTCAAAAACATGGCAACCTTGCTGAACTCTGGCTCGTCACAGAAATCTACCACCTTCTTGGCGAGTGGACAGTTAAAGGAACCCTTTACAAAGTCCTCATACCATATTTGAGTAGGATACATGCTCCAACCACCCCTCTCCATTAGCAGTTGAATAAAACGACTGCCATGGCCTCGCCTACCACAATCACATGCCAACAACATATCATCAGGTGATATCAATTTAGTAAAACTTTGTTGTGATTCCTTTGATAGCGAGGATAGCCCACCCCAAACTTCCATAAGTTGTTCTAATGTGATGACAGAGCCGAACACGGGTAGTATATGATCTAATGTCGTTTGTAACCGTTCGTCATTATCATCTTGTACACACTCTCTAATAACACATACCTCTATGCCCTCATCCATTAATACCTGACATGCAATTTGAACAGAAACACTAGCTTTACCACCAACTATATATACTTTATTAATTGATTCTTTTTTAAGTAAGTCGACTAATTCATTTGGTATGTGTTTCGATCTCCATACGATGTGATCGGTATCACGTGGTGCAATTTTTGTGCTTGTGGATAGTATATCAGATCCATCCCAACCCTCCATAAACCAGTGGACTGCCTTATCACCTAACTTTGTATTGAGTTGTGATAGTGCACCGAATAGTTTGTGCTTGTCTGGTACTCTTTTATTTGTATGATGACATGTAAAACAAGCTGTTAAGTGAGCTCTACAAGTACTAAATGTATAAATGATAAAGAAGCATAAACTTACCCTTCATATCCAGACTTAAAGCGTAGTGCACTGTAAACAACGGCCCATGATTTAGTTCGAGCAATCTCAAGTATTATTTCAAGTGCAAGGAGATAGCGCTCCTTTTGTTGTAAACTGTTGATCAAATCTGGCTGTAAATCACATACTACTAATGCTATATGCTCTTTGGTAATATCAGGCACTCCTTCCATTGCAATATTATATGCAACTGCCCAACCACACCAACAATAAAATGTTTGTTGGTATCTCTCTCGTGTATAATGACTATGGTAAGGTCCACTAAACCACTGCCGATCGAAAGTGCGATAAGTAGAGATATAGTAACAGTACTGATGGTATATGCTTTTATTGCAAAGAACACAATATCAATGGCAGCCAACCTAATACTTTACACGCGATATTTATTTTCATAATATTTGTGAAATGCTTACATGTGGAATGTCATTTTCTTTATGTCTTTATGTTCAATGTTATAGGCTGCCTGCTGCGGCGATGGCGAGGTAGTATTATTTTGCGTCCTTTGCTGACTATAATCTAATTATTGTCTACTGAACATATCTCAAATCATATTGTTGTGAGTTGTGGCGTCGGTAGTGTGACGATGACTGATAATAATACCGATACTAACAATGAAGAATCTACATTGATCAAATTGCAAAACCTATTAGAGAAACATTGTGATTCGGATATACTACCAACCTATCCTCCTACTCGAGAATCTTATACCAAATTTGATCTTGATGATAATTCACTATGGACACAAGATGATACAGATTCCGCGCTTCAAAGTGTACAGTATGATACATTTCTTGGTCTTAAATTATATCATACAAACCCCATTGATCATATCAACAAAGTATGCAAAGAAACAGGCAAAATGTTTATAGATTATGAGTTTTGTGTATCATCCAACATTAAATTAGATGGTGAATCAGTAACTCCAGGTATCATTACACAACTTAATATAGAGGACTTTGCAAACTCTGGAGTACCTAAACGAGTAAAACGGATTAAACATTTCATGGATAAAGCTCGTCTTATTGATGATTCATCAAGTAGTGAATGGATTTGGGTTCGAGGATCAGAAATGCCAGATAGAAAAGTTTTTGCAACTACTAAATCAATCTGTTCACAGAATGTTATACAGGGTAAAGTTGGTAACTGCGGCTTTTGTAGTGGATTTGCATCGTTGGCCCAACAATTTCCACATGTAATATTGGAAGCGTTTGGCGTTTCTGATATTAGTCAGCAAATTGATATTAGTTCGGGTGCATACTGCGTATGCTTATTACCGTACGGTGGCGAAACAAAGAGATATCTTCTACTAGATGATCATGTCTTATGCACTGCAGGTACTCATTCATCTCCAGCTCTATCATCATCAAATCAACATGACCTTTGGATCCAATTCCTAGAGAAGGTGTTTGTCAAGTTGCAATCTAGTTATGCTTCGCTAGATGGATACTACAAGTTTAATAGTTTATATCGGCATCCATTAAGAGCTATGCAACTCATCACTGGATCACCCATTGCTTTAGAATTACATTACAAACAAAACAAGGTTGAGGAGGTATATGAAACATTATTAGCTACCGAAGGGACATGCTGCCGTGTTGCTCATGGACGACGAGCTATTGATGGTCTATTCACAGGCCACGGCTATTCTTTACTTTGGGTTGGAGCTATTGCAGGTATTCAATTGGCATGTGTACGAAATCCCCACGGCAACAAGTCATACACTGGAGAATTTGGTAGAGGAAGTTCATCATGGAGTACATCTGATGCCATGGAAGTCAAGAGAGTATTGAATGAAACCGAAGAAGATGATCCTCTAACATATGTTAAAGAGCTCCTCTCATCGACAGAAGACAATGGTATATTCCTGATACGCTTTGAGAAGTTTGTCGAATACTTTCCGATCGTTTCAGTCGTTGGTCCTATTGAAGAGAGTAGTCCGATACAGCAACTGCCCAAGTTTAAGAACTGTCTACATAGGTTACAGGGTAACATTTCTTGCTTGTCCGAAATACTTACTGCTAGCCAAAAAGCATAATAATAATTTATCAGACACTAGTTTACATAAACCCCAACGACTACATTATCCACTAACTATTCCTCAGGAGGCCTTCTTATCCAAATGAACCCCCTAGTAACCCTGTACTCTTCTATCAATAGTATCGCCACTCCCGGTCCGCTGCAGCAGCTTTATCCCTCTGATCACTCTGAATCTCATTTACATATACTTGACGTAGTCTTAAAGCTTTCTCGAAATCATCCTTTGTTGCACGCCCATTGGAATAGTGATATTGAATTGGTTTTAAAGCATTGTTGTATCCACTACTCACTGCAATGAACCAGTGTTTGATAGCTCTATCAAAGTCGCCTAACTCTTCCTCCATACATCCTAGATTGTACCGTGCTTGAGCATCTCCCATAATAGCTCCCAATTCATAGTATTGTTTAGCCTTGTTCTTATCACGAAATTCTACAAGTCTACCATTACCATATCCATAATAATTTCCGATATAACAGTTTGCTGCAGAAAACCCAAGCTCAGCCGATTGATGCCAAAAATCTAATGCTTTCATCGGATCCTGTATACAACCAAGGAGTCCATTATAATGCATACATCCCATCGTGAAAATTGCCTCAGCATCTCCGGCTTCAACTCGTATCTTTAGCCTTTTCATTGTCTCTCGATCTGAAGTGGAAAAACTTGTTCTACAAAAGGCACAAAGATGCTTTAATTTGCCGCCACTCTCTTGACAAGCATACATGCATCCACTACATACACTTTTCCCACAACACGACATGTATCTCCTCCCCGTCGCTATAAAAGGTAAAGCAATCATACAAATATCACAATCACCTTCTTTGGGGGGTTGCTTGAATAGAGCTTCCTCATGAAGTTCAGCAGCACGAATCTCACACTTCTTCTTGTGTGCCGTGGACGATGCTTCTTTTTGCATGTTGCATTGCAATACTTTACTTCTTTACACTTATTACATGTGTTCATACTGTCACTATTACCTTCCTTGCCACAATTGGCACATATTGACACACTACATGAAACATCTGATATCACAACTTTATCGAGTTCCTCAGACACTGCATTAACATTGCTACAATTTGTGCTCATCTTTACATATATGTTCTACCGCTACTTTGAATCGATGATATATACTATTACTATACAATACTAATAACGTCTATGAGTAAAGTGATATAGGATAGAAATGATTGAGTAAGAGGGCGAGATACAATATAATAGTAATATGTAGTATGATCTTTAGATAAAGATACCGGGAAAGAAAAGGGTGAATAAACAACGGAGATATTTTTCAGCCAGACCACTCAACTCATCCACTAGCCATTGCTATTGACTTCCAAGCTCGTATATGATAACTGATTGTGGATCACCTTAGAAGCGTGTGGTGCATTTGGTAGTCTAGTTGATAAACTGTGGGATATCGGTAGAGATACTGGGCAACATCTTCTTCACCAAATTAATGCACAAGGTCTTATAATCTTATAACCTGGCACAAGGTGTGTGGTACATAATATTGTTATTAGTATAGATTGGTATCTATGTTATATGTATATGTTGTATGTTGTTTAACTAATACTTCTCTTATTATTACTGTCGTATCAATAGAGACAATGAGTATGTATACGGGAGATAAGGATAAGAGAAGACGATCTAACTCTGACAAGTACATGTGGATAATGATCACAACATGTAACATTCTATTTGCAATCTATCTTTTACAATATAAAGCACCAGCAACACCGTGTACAAGTTCAGCAAACCCAATAATCATTGCAAAGAATACAACTCAATTACCCTTTTATCTTGCAAGAAGTCAATCTTTTGGTTTCTTCTATGACATAAGTAATGATCATTGGAGATTATATAAAGATATATACAATTCACATATCGATCATCGTTATCCTAAGCATCCTATGACATACAATCCAGAAGGTACCAGTACAAATTCAGATCCAATAATGTGGTCAAGGAGAAATAACTGGCCGAGTGGGTATCACTCCTATGCAGCATGGTACCAAAACAATTATGAACCCAACTTTTCATGCCCCTTTGAGAAACGTGTGGGAATCCCGATGAATGGAGACGGACCGAAGTGGGTATGGTAAGCTTTTTTTGCCTTTCTGGTGTACTATTTGCTTTGTTTTGCATACTGTTATGTTGCAATAGGTATATCTAAACTTCTTGTTGTAAACGACATTATTATTCAGTGATCCACATAGAATAAAGAAGTTGGCAGAAGCACGAAAAGAAGAAGATCCCAATCATCCTGGATGTGTAGTATATTCTGTTGGAAGTAATGGAGATTTCTCATTTGAATTGGGTATGCAAAAAGAGGTAGGAGTTGGTGTATGTGAGTATCACATCTTTGATATGGGAGATTATGCCAAGGAAGTACCATCAGAATTGAAACGAGCTCATTATCATAAATGGGGATTAGAGAAACAACAACCAGCTGTAGTGTCGTGGTTTGGAAGTACTGACGTTAAACCACCTTCAGGGAAAGAATATTATGGCTTATATGATACAGTAAAGCTATTAGGTCATGAGGATCTGAATGTGATTGATATCTTTAAGATTGACTGTGAAGGATGTGAGTGGAAAACATACCAAGATTGGTTGTCTGATGATATACCAATGCTACATCAAATACAAGTAGAGGTGCACAAAGCTCCAATCGGTACAATTGATTTCTTTACAAGCATGGAAGAATCTGGCTACTTAAGATACCATAAAGAGTCTAACATTCAATGGGGAAGTGACTGCATTGAGTATGGTTTTGTTCTGGTAGAGAAGGCATTCATGGATGGAAAGAAGGAACTTGACGAGTATTCTAGTAGTACACGCCATGATCAAGGAAGGATAAGTGACTAGAGGCATTAGGCTACGGTATCCGGAACAGATGTTAATGTAAAACTTCTATCCCCAGTAGCTTATAGTTTAGATACCAAGTGCTTGTCAGTCATATAAACTATACTTGCTATTAGTATAGGAACACCGAGTAACAACAGCTTTCCAAATACTTTTGATATCAAACTAATGCATAAATTTCCATGCCTACACACGCTTCCGTTTTGCCCCCACTCCCTTTGCCTTTCTATCGGTATCAAACAAAGTAGGCATAGTTTGAAATAGCGTGTACAGCAGAGAGTGTCCAGTATCATCCCTTCCAACCCAAGCAATTGCATGGGGTAAAACTTCCAATTCAATATCGACAAACTCCTCTACTTTGACGATACCACCATCGTCATTAGAAAAATAATACCGAATAAGCTTTTGACGAACCACCTCATGCTTGTTGTCATTTTGATTGAGTTCCAGGAGAGATACTAGATGATCGTTTGGGCGTTCATTTTCACTAAACATGCCTGCATAAAACTGCTGAAGTGTATGATTTGATGTGTAAATACTACTCAGACTTGTTTTGTCACAGAGAATATCAGCAAGAGTCTGCCATCCATCATCACTGATGGAATCGTTTGGGTGAGCGATGAAAGCTCTGAGAGTTGTATCATTGGCAAGCGCATTTAACAATACCATAAGACCTTCATCATTCATGTTGGTACCGCTAACGCGAAGCTTCTTCAAAGTTGAGTTGTGATTTTGTAAGTATACAGAGAAAGCTCGCCACCCCTCTGATGTAATAGAGCTACTACTCCACGCAATGTCTAAAGTTTGTAATGTACTATTTCTCATCAATGCATTGCCTAGGATTGTGATATCTTGATCGGTAATAGTGCACGTACTTATATCAAGATGTTGTACTGTTGGGTTGTTTTCTAACCACGCTGATACATCCCTTACCATTGTTGGTAACCCACCAACACGCGGTATGCTCCCTTGGAGATCAATTCCCCTCACTGTGGTGTTTACCGATAGAGCCTCCAATAAAATTGAACAACAGTCAGAATCTAGACCAATACTCCCAATAGATAGTCTCTTCACATTACACTGCGGGTTTCTGAGCATATCCGCCAATGCAACGTGAAACTCTCGACCTTCAAATCCGCCATCGAGTATATACAAATCTTTCAAATTGTGATAACCACCTAATGCAGTCATTAGTTCTGCTTTTTCAACAACATTCCCATCACCAAAATAAGCATCACACAGACTAAATCCTTTCAATGATCCCTTGTTCTGTTGCCTGGATAGAGCAGACGCAAGCAAACGTGTACTGTTCGTACTAAAGTAGCAATCACCTAGATGAATATGAATAAGGTTGCTGCTATGCTCAAACAACGGTACAATGCTTGCAAATACTTTGTCATCATATTCACCAATATCGGAGAGATTTAACTCCTCAATTGAACGAATGCAAGAAAGTTTGTTGCCCAAAGCAGCGGCATTGTCACAAAGAGGTTGGTATTCGTACCCACCGAATTCCTCCCTTTGGAAATCAATGTATAATCTCTTGAGATTGGTATTACCTTCAAATGAACTGTCATAATTTAACCAATCAACCTTTCGGGCAAAACTATTGTCTTTCCAATCACCCGTGGTGAGCTGTGTTAATTTAGGGTCATTATTCTTGAGTTGCAATAGTGATTCATCATTAAACGCGGTGTCAGGAGTATATTCTTCCTCATCGGACGAGTATTCCTCGTGTTTATCCATGTTTAATATAATTTGTACTACACGATGTGATTTGTAGCATAGGATAACGGTTGATGATACGATAGAACGTTTCTTACTTATATTATACACAAAAGAGTATCCAAACCGCGACGCACAGCTAATATCTATGAGTATATACTTATATGCCGCGTCTTCTCACGCCTAGTAACTCCTCTCTATTGAGGGCAACGATAAGATAAAGAGAATAGAAGTATGCTATAATATAGAAGATGAGGAGAAATTTTCACGTGACTTTCATGTGTTTTAGTGATAAAAGTCACGGATAATATATAAGATCCACAACTACAACGCGAGCCAACAAGAAGAAGATTGTATTCACCCCAACTGAAGTTATTGAACATTTGTCACGTCTCCGTCGTCATAAAGCTCCTGGTGAGTGGGGAGGTACTTGACTATAGCATTGACCAAATCACATATCACTGGCATTGATTCGACGAGATCAGAACGAGATGGTGGTGTCTTGCTTACCCATGCTTCGTAGGAAAGCAATAACTCTATTGTTCCAACGAAATTATTGTGGTTGACATTTATTCTTTGTAGAAAGGGCTTCATTAGGTGAATTCCTTGCTGTGTGTGGAAGCACGCGAGTAACACGAAGAGATCACCCATTCGTTCCTTGCCACTTCTCCTTGTCCCGTCCATTACCCCAAATCTATTTGCAGCTTTTGGTATATCTCTCTGTGAGCTTTTCTGAATCTGGAAACTAATACGTTGATGAAGCATATCCAGGAAATCCTTATACTTGGCATTCCTTTTGTTCACCCCAATAATGTTATGAATAGCTCGAACAACTTTCTGATATATACCCACCAAGAAAACATGGAGCATATCCTTCGGCATCAAGTATGGAAGTCCCATGGTTGGATTTGCCAATGGTAGATAATAAAAGGAACTTATTACTGGATGCTGACTAATCGAAGAAGCATATTGTTCATTCCTTAGAGAACTCATGATCATTTCTCGTGTGATTGGAACACATCTTGGTGGTGTTTCTAACATTTTCCTTGGTTTGCAAAGACACATGTAGTTAAGGGTGGCAGACTCCAACTGACCACTATTGTTGAAGTGACAAGTGAGATCATTGTTACCACTGGTATCACCCATCACCAGTAATACGAAAGGAATATACAATACCCTTTCCTTGCCCATGTATGATTGATCAAGTAGTATTCCCTTTTCACAACACTTACGAAAGGACTGAAAGGCAATATTAAGTAGATGATGATAATCCTGGAGTTTCCCCCTAGCAGATGGTGTTCGTTTGTCACCTCTCTTGCGTCGACTTTTTCCTGAGAGGTAGGCCACCAAGTCTGCCTTGTCATGGTATTTCCCTTGGCCAACCTTGAGATTGGGTATATAAGCCAGATTCTTATTGTATCCGTGTTGGTTCCGAAGATGCCGGGGTAAGACACCCAAGCTGTAGGATATGGGTGTTGTGGTTAGGGATCCATGGAGATCGACATGGCTTGCATCAATGAAAAATGTAACTGGTAATGGACGAATAAGCGTTACACCAAGTGGTTTTTTGATGTCTTTGAAATGATTTCTCAATCCTTCCGTCATGGCCGAACCTGTATATAAATCACCAATTGGAACACTGTTGTCAATTTTGGTAGGTAGCGATGAAACTTTATTAACAATGTCTGGTAACTGAGACGTCTCATGAATGATTTTCCAGGCACCTAAAGTGTTAACATCTTTCTCCCAATTAGAAGAAAGCAATTCATGGGAGACTTCATCATATCCAACCCAATCAATCATGACTTTCCCCTTGCGGGCATTGATCACACTTGTCACCGTACCCTGGAACCAGCCATTCGTAGTTTCATCCGTAACATTGTGGTCCTCATCAAGAACATCCATCAAACAGCTGACAATAACTTTCTTTGTGACAATGTCATTTAAATTAGGCGCTGTCGATTCATTGTCATTATCATTGGAACCAGTACTGTCAATATCGGAAAGATCGGATCCGTCTGACTCGGCTTGTATTGATTCAGATGCCCATGGATCAGAAGATAAACACCACCCCCCCTCCTCGCGAGATCTCCACTTGGCCGATGTACAGAACACTTCCCAGGGTGGACTTTTGTCATCATCCCAATCTACCATAACAGACCTTTTGGATTTGTTCTTTATTTTTTTAACAACTCCGTGACACGGTTTTATCTCGTCATTCATATATTTGACTTGTAATATTATCTCCTTCGACCCCATGACAATTGCTCTTCT